>Ga0326727_10019908_pt1 | contig 13396 bp, 9 predicted proteins | sample MB2enrmetagenome_FD_207643 | JGI IMG/M metagenome (GOLD analysis project Ga0326727, IMG submission 207643) | Lab enriched peat soil microbial communities from McLean, Ithaca, NY, United States - MB29MY | ecosystem: Environmental > Terrestrial > Soil > Wetlands > Peat | place: USA: New York... | reverse complement strand
ACCGGCGCAATTGCCCAGAAGGTCGGGCGCCTGGAACTCGCCGATCAGGGCACGCTGTTCCTGGATGAAGTGGGGGATATTCCAGCCGAGATCCAGCCGAAGCTGCTGCGGGTCCTGCAGGAGCGGGAATTTGAGCGCCTGGGAAGCACGCACACCCGCAGAGTTAATGTTCGCCTGGTGGCGGCAACCAACCGCGACCTCGAAAAGATGGTCGTGGACCGCGAATTTCGCGCCGATCTGTTTTACCGGCTCAACGTGTTCCCGATCCGGATTTCTCCGCTGCGGCAGCGAAGAGAAGACATCCCGCTGCTGGCCACGTATTTTGTTCAAAAGCTCGCCAAGCAGATGCAAAAGAAGATCGACTCCGTTCCTGCGAATGTCATGAAGGGGTTGGTGGCTTGGGATTGGCCGGGAAACATCCGCGAACTGGAAAACTTCATGGAGCGCGCCGTAATCCTGACCCGTGGCAGGTCGCTCGATGCGCCGCTTTCCGAGTTACGGAAGCCGAACACTTACGAGCCGGCCCTGGGGTCTGGGCCGCGTGGAGAGGAAGAGATCGTGCGCATCGTGAAGGATACCATCAGGTCGCTGAGCCCAAAGCGCGAATTGAATGAACATGACAGGAAGCAGCGCGATGAGATCGTTCGAGTGCTTACCGCATGCAAGGGACGCGTGGGAGGGCCCGATGGCGCTGCGGCCCGCTTGGGCATTCACCGCACAACCCTGATTTCTCGAATGAAAAGACTCCGCATTGATCCTTACCAATGTGCATAACCGAGGATTTCCAGGCTGTTGCGAAATGGGCGATTGAGGTAGACGAAAAGCGGTGTTCCGGTTGGCCGGACATCGCTTTTTGTTTTGGAGGAGGGTGTTTTCCGAGCAAGATCGGATCGGTTAAGTGGAGCGTCTGCACATAGGGGTATTCAGCAAGCCAGCGCCGCGGCCAGCTTGTGACCTCCGAGAACATTGATCATGCGTTTCAGGTTGTTGGCCATGGTTGCCAGGCCGATCTCGGTTTGTGCTCCTCCAAGTCCCCCGCAGCAGGAATCGCGGGTTTCCGAAGATGCGGTATTTGAGGGTTGCGAAGGGGTGTTCTACGATGCATCGTCGTAGCCGCATGGCCTCAGGCGTGGCTCGTTGTTGCATGCGCGTGAGCGCTCCTTCATGCAGGTGGCGGGTAATCCAGCGACGCGATGCGGTAGTGCAATCGGTCCTGATCGCACAGGCCTGGCATGTTTCGGCTTCGGTGGCATACATTATGCAGCGGTCTCTGCGCGACAGTTGTATGCGTACCAGCGTCTCGCCATGGGGGCGGCGGAAGGTGTCCGTTTTCTCGTCGTAATGGAACCGGCTGCGGTCGAACAGTGTGCCCTCTCCCTTGTTGTTGACGGAGCGGTTGGCTGGCACGTGTGGCACGATGCCTTGTTGCTCGCATCGTTCGGCCTGCTCGCCGTTGGAATAACCGGCGTCGGCAACCACGTGGAGAGAGTCAGGTGCGCCCACCGCCTGGCTGGCCGCTTCGGCCATGGGCAGCAGGCTGCGGTTATCGGTCGCCTGCGTGGTCACCTGCTGGGCCACGATCAGCGCATCTTCGGCATCCACAGCGGGCTGCACGTTATAGGCAGGAGTAGGCACATGGCCATGGCCTACGCGCATCAAGTGCGCCTCCGGCTCCGGATGCCTGTTCGGCTTCTCCAGTGCCGTCGCCACCGCGGCCGGATCAATGACCACTTCATCCCCCTCATCGGTTTGCTCAAGCTGCTCCAGATAAAGCCTCACTGCCTCGCGCTCGTGCACACTGCGAGCGCTGCTGGCGGCCTGGAACTTGGAACCATCGATGGCTATCCACTCACCCCGTACCAGGCCCACCGAGCGCGCAAAGCCAACCAGCGCGGCCCCCGCTTCGGTGACCGCTTCACGGTGGATGCGCCGGAATTCGGCGATGCTCTTGTAATCGGGAGTCCTAGTTTTATTCACGATGGCTTCGAACGATTGCCGTGATCGTGCCGCATCAATGAGGAAGCGCCTCATGAATCATTCCATATGCAGTACGTCAGGGACGTAGGCGCGACCTCTGGTTTTTCGTTCCGGCGAGGGTTCGATTAGGGTGCTGAGGCCTCAAAATATGTGCTTTTGAGCGATCTCTGAGCCATCAGTGCGCTGTAGAATCAGTGAGTTACGGTTTTGGTTCTAACTGTCACAGCAGAGGTCGGGGGCTTGCATTAAGGGCTGTAGGCCTGGGTTCGCTGCGCCCCCCGTGCGTCGAAGCTTCTATTTATCAATTCACGATGAAGAACCAGTGACTCGGGAGTAATCTCCGATTGATGGGAACAGGCCAAACCGCACGTTCGAGGTCGAGCTTCATCGATCGTTTCTGAGACGTCGAAGGCTCCGGAGATGTGCCTTCCACCCTCCTTCACTGAAAGGCTGGCGAAGTGCTGACGTAGAGTTACTGATCCGGCATCAGCCAACCGTAGTCCTCTGACTGCGCGTTCCAAAGGTCGCGCGCCGCTTGGTGTGCAAGAAGTGTGCTGAGAGGATGGAAGACACTCCGGCGGCAAGCGGTTAGAAACTTCGCCATCTAGTTCCTGCCATTCCAGCGGTCGAATCAGTCGGAAGGTAGGAAACGCCCGCGGCGTTTTCCAAGTGGGCGGAGCCATCGCTTCATCTCTGAATCTGCATCGTCCGATTTACTGTCAGATTTACTGTCAACTCGACGTCAAAAAGGTCAAAAACTGCGAAAATCGGCAAAAGATGCTCATTCATGCAATAGGATTTTTCTGAATGTCAAATATATTGTTTTTAATCATTTATAAGAAACATACGGACTTGTGAGGCGGGATTCTGGATCACGGACAGAAGAAGCTGACGTTCTGCCACTGAACTACTCCCGCCCCTTAAAATCAATCACTTACATGTGACACGTCCATTTACTATCCACTTGCCAGCAAAATCTATCCGAAAATCCGGCTTTGAGACCCTCACCGAAAACTTGGTGGATAGCAAGTATGGATGGTAAAGTCGCTCCTTGCGCCAACCTCAAGAAGTATATCAAGGTTTAAGGAAAATGGCGCTTCGCATCCTCCACGCGCAAACAATGTCCGTTGTTTGCGACTGCGATCCTCACCCGAAGGCGGGCCGTGGATTCCAGTCGCCATGCCGGCTTCGGGGACCGATTTGGGAGAACATCTTTAACAAGCAGAATATATAAGTTAGTTGTTCCGCTCTGCGCTCTTCTTCTTGCGTCGAGTCGCAGCTTTCGAGGAGGACAATTTTACCCTCGGGGCGGCGGGATCCTGCCACCGGCATTGTCGGGGCTCCCAGTACGGCCAATATGTCAGAGGCGTTCCGGGTAGTTGACAAATACTAATTGACAGGTCGGCGGACTCGGCCGCAACTCGCTCAAGATGTCGATTACACTCACCTCCAGAAGTAGAATGGGGTGCGTGCCACTGCATGCCCAGACTGGACCCGATCACTGCAGGCTGTCATTATGCTGCTCATCGCGTTCCAGCTTCTAGCTATGTTGGTGGCTCGATCCACGCTCAGATCGGCAACCTACGGCACGCGCATCCTCGGCACACGAGGGTTTGTTGTCATTGACGAACAAGTTTTCCTGGTTGATCGGGTATGCAAGGATAGGGATCTGGGCACGTTTGCGGCAATAAAGGATTCAAAATGAATCAGGAAGCATCACCGTTGACCTCGGGACGCAATACGAATTCGCGGCAGGGCGCGGCGAAGCAGATTGAGATTATCGGTGTTCCACTCGACCTGGGGCAACGACGCCGCGGCGTAGATATGGGACCGTCAGCATTGCGTGTCGCGGGCCTGGAAGCCAAGCTCGAAGCGCTCGGTCATACCGTTACCGATCGCGGCAACGTGCAAGTGCCCGTTGCGGAGACGATGCACCGCGGTAACGCGCATGCGCGCTTTCTGAAGGAAATTGCGCAGTGCGACCAGGACATTGCCGATTGCGTTCAGCGGACGCTTGCCCACCATGCTATACCGATCGTGCTGGGTGGGGACCACTCTGTCGCCGCAGGCACCGTCGCCGGCGTCGCAAATCACTTCCGCGCGCTAAGACAGGCTGTCGGCCTGATCTGGATTGATGCCCACTCCGACATCAACACGCCGGAGACATCAACCACGGGAAATGTGCACGGCATGCCGCTCGCAGCCTTGCTCGGAATGGGCCCGGCTGAATTGAGTCAACTGCTCGGCTGGTCGCCCAAGATTCTTCCACAGCACACAGTCCTCGTGGGCATACGCGATGTGGATGAGGCCGAGCGTGAGAACATCCTGCGCGCCGGTATTACGACTTACACCATGCGGGCCATCGACGAACTCGGCTTGCGCGCAGTGATGGAGAAAGCTATTCAGGTAGCTGCCAACGGCACTGCCGGCTATCACGTCTCGATTGATATGGATTGGGTTGATCCCGAAGAGGCGCCAGGCGTCGGCACGCCTGTCCCCGGCGGAGCAACCTATCGCGAAGCCCATCTTGCGATGGAGATTCTCGCCGATCACGGAGGCATGCTAAGTCTCGAGTTAGTTGAAGTGAACCCGATTCTCGATGAACATAACCGTACTGCAGAGCTTGCTGTGCAGCTCATATGCTCTGCGTTCGGCAAGAAGATCTTTTAGACCCGCTTATGAATTGCAGCGTTGCCGCTGTTCGTGGTCAAGTGCGCCTGCCTGCCCGGCAAGAGGGTGCTGACTCAACCAACATGGCAGAGGCGCAAAGTTGATAGAGCTGGAGACGGGCAGACCAGCTTCAAGACATGTTTTTCTTTCGTTGCTCCCGGAACAGGATTCGCCGCACACTTCATTTCTGGCAAACCCTGCATCCGCGCCGCGGCGATTGCCGTTACCGCCGTCGCTTTGGCGACTTGCGGGTCACCGTGGTTAGCTTGCCTGTCACGGAAAACTTGCGCCGTTCTACGGGCGAGGAGAGAACCAGGCTTGTGACCGGATTACCGTAGGGCAATAAGGCTTCAATCAAGGCTTCCAGGTCGTCCAAAGAAGTGGTCGTGACCTTAAGAAGCAGATCGTCGCCGCCGGTCAGGTGGTGGCACTCGCGGACTTCTTCGAGCGTCTGCACATAATCGCGCAGGCGATGATAGTTCTGGCCGCCGCAACTCATGCGGATAAAGGCCATCACTTCCAGCCCCAGCGCTTCGCGGTCGATCTCGGCTGTGTAGCCGTGCAGGATGCCGACCTCCTCCATCTGCTTCAGGCGTTCGCCAGTTGCGGTGGGCGACAGGCCGATGCGGCGGCCCAGTTCAGCCAGGCTGAGGCGGGCATTGGCTTGCAGTTCGTCCAGAAGCTTCCGTCCAAAATTATCGAGAAGTGTAGTGGAATCCATCGCCATAGATTCACAGCATAGACGATTCAAGCACAGTTACCAAGTATTGCCGTGCAAACTCTCTGTACCCAAAGCAGCATCCGGCCTACCATACGGCCTATGAATCGCCTGATTCTGGACGGGCAGCCGCTGAGCATCGCCAACATCGAAGCTGTTTCACTGGGCTTCTGTCAGGTGGCTGTTGCCCCTGGTGCCCTAGGCCGCGTGGCCGCCAGCCGAACGCTGATTGAAGAGATTGTGGCGAAAGGGCAAAAGGTTTATGGGGTCAATACCGGTTTCGGCAAACTGTCGGATGTGAGCGTTCCACCCGAGAGCCTGACGGAATTGCAGAGCAATCTGGTGCGCAGTCACGCTGGCGCAGTGGGCCTGCCGCTCTCGGAAGGTGAGGCGCGGGCCATGTTGCTCATGCGGGCCAACGTGCTCGCCAAAGGTTTCAGTGGATGCCGGCCGGCTCTGGTCGAATTGCTGGTGGCGCTGCTCAACGCCGGCGTGCATCCGGTGATTCCCGAGAAGGGCTCCGTGGGCGCGAGCGGAGACCTGGCCCCGCTGGCTCATCTGGCGCTGGTCGTGATCGGCGAAGGCGAAGCGTTCTACAAAGGCGAGAGGATAGCCGGAGGCGAAGCTCTGCGCCGAGCAGGCTTGCAACCGCTGACCCTGGCGGCCAAGGAGGGGTTGGCGCTCCTGAACGGCACACAGGCGATGACTGCGGTGGGCGGATTGGCGGTGGCGCGAGCTCTGCGCGTGGCGCAGATTGCCGGCTTGGCCGGCGCCATGTCACTGGAGGGCCTGATGGGCACTCCCGTCGCCTTCGATCCGCGCATCCACCTGGCCAGGCCGCATCGCGGGCAGATCGCCGTAGCCCGGCATCTCATGCAACTGCTGGCGGGTTCTGAGATTCGCGAGGCTCACCGCGAGCACGATACAAGAGTGCAGGACGCATATTGCCTGCGCTGCATGCCGCAAGTGCATGGCGCGGTGCAGGACGTACTGGAACACGTGCAAAACGTGTTGCAAATCGAGGCGGGTTCGGCTACAGACAATCCGCTGGTGTTTCCCGAAAACTCTCTGGGCACGCACATGAGCGCAGAGGTGATCTCCGGAGGAAACTTTCATGGAGCGCCCTTGGCCTATGCGTTCGATTATGCGGCCGTTGCTCTTACCGATCTGGCCAGCATCACAGAGAGGCGCATCGACCGGCTGCTGAATCCGGACATCAATGAGGGGTTGCCGGCTTTTTTGTCGCCCAATCCGGGGCTTTCCTCGGGGTTCATGATTGCGCAGATCGTTGCGGCCTCTCTCATCAACGAGTGCCAGGTACTCTCGCATCCGGCTTCCACGGGCAGCATTCCCACCGACGGCGGTAAGGAGGATCATGTCTCGATGGGTATGACCGGAGCGCTCAAACTACGTCAGATCGTCGCACAGGTAGAGCGGGTGGTAGCCATCGAGCTGATGTGCGCCACGCAGGCGCTGGAGTTCCGCAGGCCGCTCAAGTCCAGTCCGGAAATCGAACGTGCCCAGTCTGTCGTTCGCTCGGTGGTTCCGCCGCTGGAGAAGGATCGCGTGTTGGCCGGAGACATTGAAGCATTGGCCGCGGCCGTGCGGGCAGGAGCTTTCAACGAGTGGTGCCGATAGGCTCGGGCTTCTGCCTTGGCTTGATCAAGCCTTCTCCTCGAGCGCTTCGACGCGCTTCTGCATTTGCTTCACGAAGGCCTCGTCCTCGGGCGAGAAACTCGCGAGCGAATCCGCATTCAATGCACTCAGATTGATTGCAACGTTGGCGAGCGCTCCTTCGCGAGCCGCGCCTGCGAGAGCGATGGCCGTGGCCAGATCGGATTTCATGTTCGGATTCGTGATCGGCTTCAGCTGCTTGGCGATGCGCGCCACTTCAGCGGCTTTTTCGGCCACGCCCATAGGCACCCGGGCTGCCTGCTGCAGTGCGGCGCTGATCGCCCGGCTGTTTTCGCCAGATTCCTTCGCCGCCTTATAAGCCTTCACGACTTCCTGGTAGGATGCGGCGTCGCTATCGATTGCAGACGTCAACTCCTCGCGCAGCAGAGTAAGCCTGGCGATGGCTTCGCTGAGCTGACTTTCGTACTGCACGTATGCCTTCTTAGCCCGCGACATCGACGCAACCATGCCGGCAAGTCCGGCGGCCATGGCTCCGGCAGCGGCAGCGGCGCTGCCTCCTCCCGGGGTCGCGGTTGGGGCGGCCAGTTGTTCGATGAACGGGACAATGCCGGCACTCAGCCCGCCGACGGCGACTTTCCCGCTCATCACCGCAGCCAGGCGGTTTTCCAGAATGAGGGAAGTATCGAAGTCTTCCACTTGCAGAAACCACTCGGCAGCCTGCTCCAACGCCAGTTTAGGAATCAGGCCAACGATTTCGCTGGAAACCGGGGCCACACCGTAGCGCCGCGCCTCGCGCTTCACAAACTCGAAGACACGGTGGATCGGAGTCTGTTCGAAGTCGGTCAGGTTCATCGACACCTGAGCCATGCCGCGCACCAGGAATCCCGCTCCCTTCACGTAACGCAGGCCGCCAGATGAAAAGCGCACGGCCTTGGCGATCTTCTTCGCGATGGCGACGTCGGGCGTATTGAGAAAGACGTTATAGGCGATCAATGGCTTGCGCGCGCCAACTGCCGTCACTCCGGCTGTCGCATGCACCCGTGGCTCGCCGAAATCGGGCTTGCGCGCCGGATTGTTCGCAATTTCGTCGCGAATTCCTTCGAACTGGCCGCGCCGGATGTCCTCAAGATTCTGCCGCTCCGGCGTCGTCGCGGCGGCCTCGTAGAGATAGACCGGGATCTGAAAGCGCTTCCAGATTTCAGCGCCCACGTGCCTCGCCATGGCCACGCAATCTTCCAGGGTGACGCCCTCAATCGGGATGAAGGGAATGACATCGGCCGCTCCCATGCGCGGGTGCGCCCCCGCGTGTCGGGTCAGGTCGATCAACTCGGCGGCCTTGCCCGCGCCGCGAATCGCCGCCTCCTGAATGGCTTCTCGCTCACCCGCCAGCGTAATCACGCAACGGTTGTGGTCGGAATCCATCTCCCTGTCGAGAAGGTAGACGCCGGGAACCTTCATGGATTCCACGATGGCGTCGACCTTGGAAGCGTCGCGGCCTTCAGAGAAATTCGGAACGCATTCAACCAAAGTGTTAGGCACGGAAAAAGGATAATGAGGGTGGCTCGATCGGGCAACCTATAATGTATGGCAAATTCTCACTTGCACCTTCGAATCATGGGAAATTTCTTCATTCCAGCAACGATCCCATTCCCTTTGCTGACCATTGCCTTTTCTTGTGGCTTTAGATGCGGGGGCCATTCGCAGTAGTATCCTCACTGGGTGAATTTGCAGATTGCGATGCCGCGGAATCGAAGTCAGGAGGCATTATGATGATTGTCGCTCCGGTAATTCGCGCGCCGCGCGGCAGCCAATTGCACTGCAAGGGCTGGCAGCAGGAGGCGGCGTTGCGCTGCCTGATGAACAACCTGGATCCCGAGGTCGCGGAACGACCCGCGGATCTGGTGGTCTATGGCGGCATCGGCAAAGCCGCCCGCAACTGGGAGTGCTACCACGCCCTCGTCCGCGAGCTGCAGCAGTTGGGCGATGAGGAGACGCTGCTCGTGCAGTCAGGCAAGCCTGTGGCGGTTTTCCCCACCCACGATCAGGCTCCGCGCGTGCTCATCGCCAACTCAAATCTGGTGGGCAACTGGGCCAACTGGGAGCACTTCAACGAGCTCGACCGCAAGGGCCTGATGATGTACGGCCAGATGACCGCGGGGAGCTGGATCTACATCGGCACGCAGGGCATTCTGCAGGGCACCTTCCAAACCTTTGCCGCGCTCGCCGAACGGCACTTCGGCGCAGCCCATGGATCGCTCCAGGGCCGGCTGGTGGTCACCGGTGGCATGGGCGGCATGGGCGGCGCGCAGCCGCTCTCCGTCACGCTGAACGGCGGCGTGGTGCTGGTCGTGGACGTGGACCGCAGCCGCATTGAGCGCCGCGTGGAAACGCGCTACTGCGACAGGATCAGCGAGGACCTCGACGAGGCTCTCGCGCTCTGCGAATCGGCGCGGCGCGAGGGCCGCGCGCTTTCAGTGGGATTGGTTGGGAACTGCGGCGATGTGCTGCCGGAGATCGTGCGCCGCGGCGTCGCGGTGGATGTAGTCACCGATCAGACCAGCGCCCACGATCCCCTCAACGGTTACATTCCGCGGGGACTCAACCCGAGCGAAGCAGCGCAACTCCGCCGGCGCGATCCCGCGGAGTACGTGCGCCGCTCCACGGCCACGATGGTCGAGCACGTGAACGCGATGCTGGCTTTGCAGCGCGCTGGAGCGGTGGCCTTTGACTACGGCAACAACATTCGTCGTTTTGCCTGCGACGCTGGATGCGCAGACGCCTTCCTGATTCCCGGCTTCGTGCCTGAGTACATTCGCCCGCTTTTCTGCACCGGGCAAGGCCCGTTTCGCTGGGTGGCGCTGTCGGGCGACCCCCGGGACATCGACCGCACCGACGAGCTCGCGCTGGAGCTGTTCCCGGAAAACGAAATTCTCACGCGCTGGCTGCGACTGGCGCGTGGCCGCTTTGCCTTTCAGGGACTGCCCGCGCGCATCTGCTGGCTGGGCTACGGCGAGCGCGCCCGCATGGGCCTGGCCATCAATGAACTGGTCCGCAAGGGCGAGATCGCGGCGCCCATCGCCATGGGCCGCGACCATCTCGACACCGGCTCGGTGGCCAGCCCCTACCGCGAAACCGAAAAGATGCGCGACGGATCGGATGCGGTCGCCGACTGGCCGATTTTGAATGCCCTGCTCAATACCGCTTCTGGAGCCACGTGGGTCAGCTTCCACCACGGCGGCGGCGTGGGCATGGGCTACTCGCTGCACGCAGGCCAGGTGACGGTCGCCGATGGCACTGACAGCGCTGCCCGCCGCATCGCCCGCGTGCTCAATAACGATCCCGGCATCGGTGTGGCCCGCCACGCCGACGCCGGCTACGAGCTGGCGCAACAGACAGCGCGGGAACGCGGCATTCACATTCCCATGACGGGGAAGTAGCCGTGGCCTCGCATAGCGGGCGTCCATCCTTTCCGCGTTCCGGGCGGAAAGCGTGGCATGCCGCTCGGTTTGCTTGCTGATCTCATCGCCATGATTCTTGCCGTCGTCAATATCGGTCAGCTCGTCACGCTTTCCGGCCCCGTGCGCCCACGTGTCGGTCCAGAGCTGCGCGAGCTGGGATTGATTCCCGACGCGGCGCTGTTGATCGAGGATGGCCGCATCTCCGCCGCCGGGCCCTATCGCGAGATCAAATCCAAAGGTCTGCCCCCCACAGTGGTTGACGCCGCGGGACGTTGCGTCACGCCCGGCTTTGTCGACGCCCACACCCATCTCGTCTTTGCCGGCAATCGCGCGGCAGAGTTTGAGCAGCGCATCGCCGGGGCCACCTATCAGCAGATCGCCGCTGCCGGCGGCGGAATTCGGCGCACTGTCGAGGCCACCCGCGCGGCCACTGAGGATGAGTTGCTGGCTGCCGCGCGCCGGCATTGCCACTGGATGCTGCGCTCGGGCACGACTACGGCTGAAGCCAAATCCGGCTACGGCCTGGATCGTGAAACCGAACTGCGCATGTTGCGCGTGCTGGGCCGCCTCCATGCCGAAGGCCCCTTGCGCATCGTGCCCACTCTGCTGGCCGCGCATACGCTGCCGCCGGAGTTCGACGGGCGCCGCGACGAATACGTGCGTTGGATTGCCAATGAGCTGATTCCCGAGGTTGCAGCGGCTGACTTGGCGCGATATTGCGACGTCTTCTGCGACGACCACGCCTTCACCGTGGAGGAGTCGCGCACCGTGCTGGCGGCCGCGCGCAGCCATGGCCTGCGCTTGCGTGTGCACGCCGAGCAGTTCCGTCCCGGCACGGGCGCCGCGCTGGCCGCGGAGCTGGGCGCCGCAACTGCCGATCATCTCGAAACCGTCACTGAAGCCACGCTGCACATGCTTCAGGCAGCCGGCGTGCAGCCGGTACTGCTGCCGGGCTCAGTCTTTGCGCTGGGCCGCACCCATTACCCTCCGGCACGCACCATGGTGAACATGGGCCTCGCCATTGTGATCGCCACCGACTTCAATCCCGGTTCGTCGCCCATTGCCTCCATGCCATTCCTGCTTTCGTTGGCCTGCCTGCAGATGGGCCTGGCTCCGGCGGAAGCGATCACCGCTGCTACCATCAACGCCGCCTGGAGCCTTGATTTAGGCAACCGCGTGGGCTCGCTTGAAGCGGGCAAGCAAGCCGATTTTCTCATTCACGAATTCACGGATTACCGCGAACTGGCCTATTACATCGCCGCTCCCGCCCGGCCGCGCGTCTTCATCGCCGGAAGAGAAACGATGCGCTGAAAGGAAAATGAGGCCAGTGCAGATTGGTGATGGCGAACGCCGTTCACTGGAGCTAACCATCGTTATCCTGCGCGAAGATCGAGCGCGGCGCGCGAGCCGATCTCTGGAAAGCGAATTGCGATGGGCTGCTCCGAGAATCCTCTCTGCCGAAGGAATTCGACGAACTTACCCCCTCGGTCCTCCAAAAGAAATCTCTGAATTAGTCCATGAATTGGCTTGTGGCAGATGCGTCGAAGGATCTACCTTGAGGAACACTCGATCACCATGCTGGTCGGCAATCAGAAGCGTTGATGGACCAGCAAGGGCCACGGTGCGCTGCGGATCATCATCACTGAGCAGCAGAGCTGGGAGGGAACGAAACGGCATGTTTGTCGCTGTTGGTGGCGGATAGCGTGAATCCTTGTGTGGCTTCCGGTTTCACTTGCCAGAAACCAGTTGATGGAGCCGTTCCAACTCCGGGAAGGATGGTGACAGTTGGACTTTTTCCCGTCACTTCCCAGCGGAGAATCGCTGTCGAGCCTCGTTCGATGGTTTGCGATGAGCTGGTAAACGACACAATGACCGGAGGCGCCACTTTGACAGCGGGCTTCTCCGCTGAAGGCGGCTGATTGCTGGTTTCTCCTGACGGATTTCCCGGTTCGGGGATTTGCCCTGGCGGCTCTGCCGGGTTTTGCTGCTGGTTCGGCGGCGATTGCACCGTCCCACCGAGCTTGCTCATGTATGCAATGGGCGTTCAGTGGACATCACACATATTGTTTTGATTGATTGACAGAAATGACAAAGACTTAGATGGAGATACTCTGGAGTGCCCCAAAGGGAAGCTGCCGTTCTGCCACTGAACTACTCCCGCCCAAATGCGGCCGGCCGGCGGGAAAAGGTATATACCACTTGGCAATCGGTTCGATGATCACCCCTCCAACGGCCCTTGGTCCGCTTCGTCCAGTCTCATCGCGCATGCTCCCATCCATGACGCGAACCCCGCACCGTCGTAGACTCACTCTATGTCAGGCTTTGCTCTCTTCGCTTCGCCGTGGTGGGTCAATCTTCTGGTTCTCGTTCCCGTGATCCCCTATTTCCTGTCGAGAAAAGCGAAGTTTCCGCTGGGCAGAAAGCGGCTCCTGGTCGTCGCGGTCTTCGGCATTGCCTTTGGCTTCGTTGAAGCTGCCGTGGTGGTTTATTTGCGAGCCGCCACAGGGTTGTGGCCGGTTCCGCAGGCGTACGGCCCCGCTGCTCTGCCGGAAAATCTGGTGCGCATCGAGTGCTTCCGCGAAGCGGCAACGCTCGTGATGCTGGGCGGAATCGCATGGCTTGCCGGGCAAAACCTGAAGTCAAGAATCGCCGCATTTCTCTGGACATTCGCGTTCTGGGATTTTTTCTATTACGTCTGGCTTCGTCTCACCGTCGGCTGGCCCGGCTCGCTGGCCAGCTCCGACATCCTTTTTCTCATTCCTGTTCCCTGGATCGCACAGGTATGGTTTCCGCTCCTCGTCAGCAGTCTCACCGCTGCTGTCATCTGGTTTCGCTCTTAAAAAGTGCGCAGGCAAAAAGATGTCCGCTGTGGCTCATGCCGTTTGCCCACGATGCCGCGCGCGCCACGATCAATCGATTGCGTCGATCGCCGGCTTAG
>Ga0326727_10019905_pt1 | contig 13399 bp, 12 predicted proteins | sample MB2enrmetagenome_FD_207643 | JGI IMG/M metagenome (GOLD analysis project Ga0326727, IMG submission 207643) | Lab enriched peat soil microbial communities from McLean, Ithaca, NY, United States - MB29MY | ecosystem: Environmental > Terrestrial > Soil > Wetlands > Peat | place: USA: New York... | reverse complement strand
CCGGACCCCAGGATCTCGCGTTCGCTGCGAACGAAAAAGCATTCCCGGCAGCCCGCCTTTCTCGCGCGGGCTGCATCATCGTCCCGCCCTCTTACCAGCCCGAACCGGGCCAGTCCGCCATTCTGTCCCCGCATCCGCGCGAAATGTTCGCCTCCGCTCTGCTGTTGTTGTTCCCTCCGCGCCCTGTCCAGCCCGGAGTCCATCACACAGCCGTTATCGAAACCGGCGCGGCCATCCATCCCACCGCTGAACTCGGGGCCCATTGCAGCCTGGGACGGAATTCCCGCATCGGCCCAGCCACCAGGATTGGGCCAGGGTGTCGTATTGGCGATGACGTTCAAATCGGTGCAGATTGCGTGCTGCACGCCGCCGTCGTCCTCTACGACAACACGCGCATTGGCGATCGCGTCATCCTGCATTCCGGCTGCGTCATCGGCGCGGACGGCTTCGGATTCACCCCACAAAACGGCGCATGGGTGAAATTTCCACAGGTTGGGTTTGTCCAAATCGAAGACGATGTCGAGATCGGCGCCAATAGTTGCGTGGACCGGGCCGCGCTGGGTCGCACGCGCGTGGGCCGCGGCTCAAAACTGGACAACATGGTGCACGTCGGACACCACTGTGACATCGGATGCAACGTCGTCATCGCCGCGCAAACCGGTCTATCCGGCGGCGTCGTGATCGGGGACGGCGCCATCATTGGCGGACAGGTGGGCGTTGGCGACAAGGCTCGGATCGAACCCGGCGTCATCCTGGGCTCGGGTTCCGGAGTGCTCACGTCCAAGATCGTGCACGCCGGAGAGCCTCTATGGGGGACTCCTGCGCGGCCGCTACGGCAATATCTGGAACAGTTAGCCCTTTTCGCGCGGCTGCCGGAGTTCCGCAAGCGTCTCAAAGCCCTGGAGACGGAAATGGCCAGGAAAAAATGATTGTTGTGGTTGGCGGGCATTCCCGGAATATCGGAAAAACTTCCGTGGTTGCCGGAATTATCCGCGCGCTGCCCGATCATCCGTGGACCGCCGTGAAGATTACCCAGTTCGGCCATGGAGTGTGTTCCGCCGACGGAGAGACCTGCGAGTGTTCGACAGATCCGGATCATCCATTCGCGCTCACCCGTGAAAGAAGTTCGACCTCGGGCACGGATACCGCGCGCTATCTGGCTGCCGGGGCGTGTGAGTCGTTGTGGCTACGCACGCGAATTGGGGAACTCGGATTCGCCATGCCCGCGCTACGCCGCGTCATCGAACGCTCAAAGTTCCTGGTCGTCGAATCAAATAGCGTGTTACAGTTTCTTCGCCCCGATCTTTATCTGGTGGTGGTGGACCCGAACACGGCCGATTTCAAAGATTCCAGCCGCTTGTACCTGGATCGCGCCGATGCATTTCTGCTGCCGGCCGTTGTTGAGAATCTAGGAATTTCCCCCTGGCCCGCGGTGGCAACTCGCCTTCTGTCCTGCCGCCCGCGCTTTCGTTTGGGGGCGGGTTTTGAACCGGACGCAGCGCTGGTCGATTTTATTCGCGGCCGCCGCAGGTCGGCCTAAGGCCCTGGCTTAAGGGGTAGTACCTCTAGGCTAAGGGAAAACGAACCTCAGATGCCATTGTTTCCATACCGGCAATACTGGAAATTAGTGACTGGTATGCGCGTTGAATTACCATCCCAACGATCCGAACGGCGGCGACGAATACGCTTCCAACTAGAATGCGAACTGGCTTACAGGCTGCTCGATCCGTCCCGGTATACCCTACTTGAGCATGGGAAAACCGTGAATCTCAGCAGCAAAAGTGCTGTATTCGAGACGGTCACTCAACTGCCGGTCGGCAGCCGCGTGGAGCTATTTATCTTGTGGCCCGCGAAGTTCGATAACATCCTTCCGCTCAAGTTGGTCGCGCGGGGACGCGTGATTCGATCGTCGCCGTCTCAGGCGGCGGTGTCCTTGAGAACCCACGCGTTTAGGATCGATCTTGATAGAATCCCTGCGCGCGGGGAACGCTTGGAGATGCAGAGCTTCGTCAATTGAACCCGCCATGCACCATGGGCTCACAAGGCGCCTGAGACGCGCCGGCCGCCATGCATGGCGCTAAATGGGTGATCTTGTGCGCGATAACCGCGCTCATCGTCTCTTCCCGCGAGCGCTGCGCGAACGAAACCACTTTCTTTAGGAAGATCGACCGTGGAACGTTTTCTTCGAATTGCGCCAATTCCAGCTCATCGACAGCTTCCAGGTGGGCGATCAAGGCGTTCGCGTGTTCCCTCCAAAGGGCTTCGCACGAGGCGCACTCGGATGTTCCCATTTCCCTCGTCTCGATCATGAGTTCGTTCTGGGGATTATCGGTCACAACACCAACGTAACCTTAAGACGTTTTCAAATCAATAACATGTTCTGAATTCAGAACAGAAAAGTACCTCAGGCGGAAGTGATAACTCAGATTCAACCGCTGTTAGTACCCCGGTTATAACCGAAGATTTCTTAAGGGATTTCCGTCCGTTGTGTGACAAAAGACGTAACTTATCTCCACAATGTGGTTTCTTAAAACTAAGTGACACCAAAAACGATTTTGGTAGCCGATGATCATGAAATCGTGCGGAGGGGATTGGTCCAAATTCTGGCGCTCCAGCCCGAACTCGAAATCGTGGCCGAGGCTGCCAATGGCGCAGCTGCGGTGGCGGAGGCGCAGCGGCTAAAGCCCGACGTCGTTGTGATGGACATCATGATGCCGGAACTGAACGGCCTGGAGGCAACCCGGCAGATCACCAAGAAACTCCGCAACACCCGCGTGTTGATCCTTTCGATGTACCATTCTGAGCACCTGATTCGTGAGGTTCTGGTTTCGGGCGCGCGAGGATATGTACTGAAATCTGACGCGGGGCGTGATTTGTTGGCCGGCGTGCTTGCGGTTTCGGAGGGCCGGACTTTCTTCGCGCCGAAGGTGGCGGAAGTCGTAATGAGCGGTTTCGTGGCAAAATCGCAGCCCCGGGAGATTGGCAGCGAGAGCCTGGAGAACGGACGGCTCACGCCGCGCGAGCGGCAAATCGTGCAATTGCTCGCCGAAGGCAACACCAACAGAGAGATCGCGGCACGGCTTTCCATCGGCCTCAGCACCGTTGAGACGCATCGCGGTCACATCATGCAGAAACTGAACCTCGACTCCATTAGCGACCTGGTCCGCTATGCGATACGGAACGAGATTGTGGATTGCTAAACCCCGCCTGTTTCATTTTGAAACTCCAATTAACGTGCGATTTCGATCCACTTTGTCGCACAGCCCTTACCTGGAGGTTTCCTTCTGCTCGACAGTTGGGTGGCCGCGCTTCTCGCCCCACTCGCCATATGGGTGCTGCTAAACGCTCTTGATGATCTGGTCATCGACTGCGCTTGCCTGGTCCGCTACATCCGCGGCCGCCGCACCCCCATGCCCGTCGAAGCGGACCTCCGCGCGGTCCCTGAAAAACGCACGGCCATCTTCGTTCCGCTCTGGAAGGAATACTCTGTCATCCAGAACATGGTGGAGCATAACATCGCAGCCCAGAAATACACCAACTACGACTTCTTCATCGGCGCCTATCCCAACGACGCGCCCACCCTGGCCGCCGTCAACGAGCTCGTGAGGCGATTCAAAACCGTACATCTGGCCGTCTGCGCCCATCCCGGCCCCACATCCAAGGCGGATTGCCTCAACTGGATTTATCAGCGCATGCTGCTGCACGAAGAACAAACCGGAACGCGCTTTGAAACCGTTCTCACGCATGACGCGGAAGACCTGGTGCACCCCGAAGCCCTGCGCTGGATCAATTACTACGCCCAGTGGTACGACATGGTGCAGATCCCTGTGCTTGCCCTTCCTACCCCCGCGCTGGAACTGACGCACGGGGCCTATTGCGATGAATTCGCCGAGTTCCAAACCAAAGACATGCCGGCTCGTGTGCTGATGGGCGGCTTCATTCCGTCTAGCGGCGTCGGAACCGGCTTCTCGCGCAAAGCCCTGGAAGCCTTGGCCCTGGCACACTCCAACTGCATCTTCGAGCCGCGCTATCTAACCGAAGATTACGAAAACGGATTCCGCATTAACCGCCTGGGCCTGAAGCAGATCTTTGTCCCCATCCATTTCCATAACGGCAGTTTCATCGCCACGCGGGAATACTTCCCGCGCAAATTTTCACGCGCTGTCCGTCAGCGGACACGCTGGGTCACCGGCATCGCCCTGCAATCCTGGGAGTTCCATGGCTGGCGGGATCTGGTGCGCCATCCTTATTGGTTCTGGCGGGATCGGAAAGGCGTTCTGGCGAACCTGACCACGCCTGTCTCCAATGCTTTGTTCCTCTACGGCGCCGCCACCTGGACCTGCGCTGCCGCCACCCACCACCCCTGGGGACTCGCTGCGGCCGCTCACTACACCTGGCTCCCTCCCGTGTGCGCCGTCACGCTTTCCATTCAAGGAATGCATCTGGGAGTACGCGCCTGGTGCTCGGCAAGGGTATACGGATGGCGCTTCGCCTCTGCTGTCCCCCTTCGCATCCTCTGGGCCAATGGAATGAATTTCCTAGCCACCTTCCATGCCATCCGGCAGTACGCATCCGCCAAACTGCAGAGAAGGCCGCTGGTTTGGCTCAAGACCGATCATGCCTATCCTACCCGTGAGGCTCTGGTGCATCACCGGCCTAAGTTGGGCGAAGTGTTGACCGGCTCCGGCTACGTCACGCCGGAAGACCTGGCGCTCGCTTTATCCACCCAGCCGCGCGGCGTGCGCATCGGCGAATGGCTGGTGCAGCAGGGCAAACTGAGCGTCCAGCATCTGTATGAAGCGCTGTCACTCGTGGAATGCGTGCCGCTGGGCAAACCCTCGCCCGAGGAGATTTACAGACCCATCACGCGCATGCTTCCGGCGGACTTGGCGCGCAACCTCTCGGTTCTGCCCTTCCGCGCGGTGGCGCACCAGCTATATGTCGCCGGTACGGATATGCCCGATGAAGTAGTCAGAAAAAGAATCGGGGACTTCTGTTCTCTCGAAATCCGGTTTCACCTGGTGACGCCCACCGAGTTCGCCGAGCTGAGTGAGGAATACATTCCTACATCGCTCTGATTTCGACCGAAGCTGTCGTGTTCTCCCAGGACAAAGTCAGCGTTGCGGACTTTTCTCCGGTCTTATTGAAAGCCATGGTGAATTGCTCCACCGTTCCATCCGGCTTCGACATTTTCATCGGCACGCGACCCAGATCCTGCGCTTTGTCGTAGGTAAAGGCGCCCCACTGGTCAGCGGTCTTGTTGACGATCAAAGTCCATCCGTCCGCGGTCGGCAAGGTAAACAGAGCATAGCTTCCGGCTGGAACGTGTAGACCGCCGATCATGAGGTCAACCGCGGTTGTCAGCTTGGTGGCTTCATTCGCGCCGGTCCGCCAGACCTGCCCGTAGGGAACCAGGGTGCCGCCCACGGCCTTGCGTCCACGGAGAGAAGGACGGCTGTAATCAATTGTGACGGCAGAACCGCCCAGCGCAACGCTGATCTTGGCGGGTGGACTGATGCGCGGCTTAGCCCCACTTTGAGCAAACGCGGCAGCCATGCCTATGGTGAGGGTAAATGAAAGCAGTTTTTGGATCATGCTCAAAGCTTACACCGCCGCCTGTTCCAATGGCGGGGCAGGCCCGCCGGACCCGTGCGGTCGGATCACAACCAGGAAAATAAATCTGAGCCGCGCCGGCACGATGCGGCGATCGTAATACCACCCGGTAACCGAGAGAGACGTGGGAAGATCGAATCAGGAAGAACTGAAGCGACCAGGATCAGCCCACCCGAATCTGGGTTCGTTCCGCACATTTCATTTTTCGATTTGCGAGAGGACCCAACCGACAAAGAATCAGCTACATAGCTTGCTTTGAAAAAAAGCTTGCTTTGAAAAAAAAGCTTGCTTTGAAAAAAAGCTAAACCGAGATTCCAACCCGCCAAAGCGCGTATCCCAGCGCCTGGCGCATATACAGGTAATACCGTCGTGGACGGCTCAATGGAGCCGCTTCCCGAGGCGATCCATAAACCGCAATTCCTTCCGCCTGCATCATGCGCTTGGCGCGAAAAATGTGATACCCGTCGCTTACCAGAATGCAGGAATGCAATCCCATGCGGCGCATAATCTCGGAAGCCGCGGCGATCGAATAAAAAGTGCTCTCGCCCTCGGATTCCACAATGATGCGCTCCGGCGGGATGCCCCGGTCGATCAGGTAGGCGCGCCCCACCGTCCCCTCCGTGAATTGCGGATCGCCGCCGGCTCCGCCCGTCGTCATGATCAGCGGCGCCAGTTGCTTTGAGTAGAGCGTGAGAGCGTGGTCCAGGCGCGATTTCAAAACGGGAGACGGATGCCCGCGGTATTCCGCCGCGCCCATCACGATAATCACATCGGCCGCCTGCGCCTCGTCATGGACGGACTGGTGCGCAATGCGCATGGTGAGCGAAGTGAAATATCCGATCGCGAAAACCAGCGGCACAATGAGCACCAACCACAGGAGTCGCTTCAGAGTTCGAGGTATGCTGATGTCAACATTGTAGGGGATTTATGGTTTCGAATTTACTCACTAGCCCCGCGAACCCTCTGCTGAAAGAGATTCGCCGCGCTCAGCAGCAAGGCGCGCTCACCGAACAGGGCTGGATGATTGCGGAAGGTCCGCATCTGGTGGAAGAAGCGTGGCGCAGCAATTTGCACATCGCCCGTGCCGTTATTGTTGAAGGCGGCGCGCTGCCGGCCGGGGTCCGTGTGGGTCGTGTCATCGAAGTGTCCGAGAAAGTCTTCCAGTCCATTTCCGGAACCTCGACGCCTCAGGGCGTGATGGCGTTGGTGGAGCCGAAACTGGCTTCGTTCCAGTCGATCCTGACGGGCGTTCCGCTGGTGGTGGTGCTCGACGCTGTGCAAGATCCAGGCAACGCGGGAGCCATCGCGCGCGCCGCCGAGGCCTTCGGCGCAACCGGAATCGTATTCGCGAAAGGTTCTGTCAGTCCCTTTCACCCGAAAACCATTCGCGCGTCGGCGGGTTCTCTTTTCCGTCTGGGAATTGTTCTGGCAACCGTGGAGGAAACCACCGCCGGGTTGGCCGGCCGGACAACAATCCTGGCGGGCGTACCCCATGCGCCAGGAGTGAAAACCGCCTGGGACTCAGACCTCACCCGGCCTCTCGCCATTGTGATCGGGAGTGAAGGGCAAGGCGTCGACCCGCGTTTTCTGAAGGCGGCGGAACGGGTTTCGATCCCAACCCGCGCCGTTGAATCCTTGAATGCCGCGGTGGCCGCCGGCGTGCTGCTCTACGAAGCCGCTCGCCAAAGGTCGGGCCAATGAGCTTGTTTGAATCCACTCCTCTCGCGCGGGAGCCGGTCGATAAGACACGCCCGCTCGCCGAGCGAATGCGCCCCGAACGGATTGAAGACTACGCCGGACAAGAGCATATCCTCGCACCAGGCAAACCGCTCCGCCAGCAGATCGAGCAGGACCGTCTTTCGAGCGTGATCCTGTGGGGTCCGCCCGGGGTCGGCAAGACCACGCTCGCGCGCATCATCGCCCATTCCACCCGTTCGGAGTTCGTTCCGTTCAGCGCCACCATGGGCGGCATGAAGGAGATCAAGGCTGTGATGGCGGACGCGGAGAAATTGCGCCGTATGGGCCGCCGCACCATTCTGTTCATTGACGAGATCCACCGCTTCAACAAAGCCCAACAGGACGCGTTCCTGCCCTACGTGGAACGCGGCGACATCATTCTGATTGGCGCAACAACGGAGAATCCATCGTTTGAAGTCAACGCCGCGCTACTGTCGCGATCGAAAGTGTACGCGCTAAAAGCGCTGTCGGAAGATCAGATTGTGGCGCTGCTCGCGCGGGCTCTGGAAGATACGGAGCGCGGCGTAGGTGACCGTCAGGTTACCGCGCCGGATGAATTGCTCCGGATGATCGCGGCTTACTCCAGTGGCGATGCGCGGTCAGCGTACAACACGCTGGAGGCGGCCGCGCTGGCCACCGAGCCCGGTCACGCTCTTACCCGCCAAGCCGTGGAAGACGCCATGCAGCGGAAAGTGCTGCTCTATGACAAAGCCGGCGAGGAGCATTACAACATCATTTCCGCGCTGCATAAATCAGTGCGGTCGAGCGATGTGGATGCCGCGCTCTACTGGTTGGCGCGCATGCTGGAATCCGGTGAGGACCGCATGTATATCGCGCGACGCCTGGTGCGCATGGCCATTGAAGATATTGGGATGGCCGACCCGCGCGCTCTGGAGCAGGCCATGGCCGTCCAACAGGCAGTTCACTTTCTCGGCATTCCGGAAGGCGATCTTGCTTTAGGTCAACTAACCATCTACCTCTCCGTGGCTCCTAAGTCGGATGCATCTTACCGCGCACTTGGCGCCGTCATGAGTGATGTCGAAGAGACCCGCGCGGAGCCGGTTCCCATGAATCTTCGCAACGCCGTGACCAAGCATATGAAGCAATGGGGTTATGGCGAAGGTTACGAACACGCCCACAAACTGGAAGAAGCCCTCACCGGAATGGAATGCCTGCCCGAAGCGCTGCGCGATCGCCACTACTACCATCCCACCGAGCGCGGCATGGAGAAGCGAATCTCCGAAAGGCTCGAAGAAATACGTACCGCGCGAGAGAAGCTACGGCTTAAATAGCTTCTCGACTCTCCCGAAGGCCTTGTCGAGCGATTGCGGCTTCTTCAGCACGCCCGCGAACAGATCGCCCTTCTCAGCGAAGCGGACCGGGGCATTCTTGATGTTGAACTGCGAAGGGTGCAGCCCGCGCTTCACTTCATCCCAATCGAGCGGCGTGGCCACCGGCGCGCCATTATACGCGCGCGCCACGTACGGGGCGGCAATCGTCTTCCCTTCCCCATTCTGGAGAAAGTCGAAGTAAACGCGTCCTTTTTGGCGTTTGGCAACGCTTCTCGGCGTAGTGAACAGTTGCGGATTACGCAGTAGCGCAATGCTGGCCAACACTTCGGCGAAGTGTTTGGTGTCTTCATAGGAATAGACCGGCTTTACGGGGATATAGACATGCATGCCATCTCCTCCCGTCGTCTTCGGGTAACCGGTAAGTCCGATCTCATCCAATATTCCGCGCACTAACTGCGCGGCTTCCACGATCATCTCGTACGGACATTCCTGCGGGTCAAGATCAATCAGAATCCAGTCCGGGTGCTCGATGGACCCAACCCGGCTCATATATGGATTCTGATCGATGCAACCCAGATTCGTCAGATACAGGATCGCCGCGCGGCTTTCTGCAAGAACGTACCGGATGTCATCCACCACCTCATAGCGCAGCCATGCCGGATACGTCTCCGGTGAATTCTTCTGAAAGAAGAAAGGTTCGTCGATTCCATTGGGATACCGCTTCAATGAAAGCGGCCTGTCTTTCAGATGCGGCAGCAGCAACTTGGCCACGCCGTCATAGTAATTGAGTAAGTCGCGCTTGGTGTAGCCATCCTTCGGATAGTAGACCTTGCTAAGGTGCGTCAGCTTAAGGTCCTGCCCATCCACCTTGATGCGCGCCTCTTCCAGAGTTTCCGCCAATAGCAGCTTTTTCTGAGGTTTCGCTTCCGGCATTTCGATTCTTACCTCCTGCGCGCTCTTATCTACTCTTAACCCCAGGAAGACCGGCGCGCGCAAACGCTTGTCCGGAGTCCAGTTGGCAAACTTGACCTCGCACACCAGATCCGGCTTGACCCAAACCACGTCCTTCGGCATCTTCGGATCAATAGGCAGCGGCGGCGTTTCCTGTACCCGCTCATCCAACATGGCCCGAATCGACCCCAGCAGCTTCGCGTCGAACCCCGTTCCCACGTTGCCGGCCCAGCGCAATTTTCCCTTCTCATGCACCCCCAGCACCAAAGCGCCAAAGTGGTCGCGCTCTCCAATGGTATAGCCGCAGATGACGAATTCCTGCTGGTCGACTAACTTCAGCTTCAGCCACTCGCGGCTGCGATGTGATTCGTAGCGGCTATCCCGGCGCTTCGCCACCAAACCCTCCAGTCCGTTGTGACGCACCACCTCCACCAACTCGCGCGTTGGCGGGAACGCTTCCGAAATCTTGACCGGACCTTGCCGCGTCACCACCGTTTCCAGCAACTTGCGGCGATCCGCTAACGCCGTCCCCCGCAGATCCCATCCATCCAGATACAGCAGATCGAACAGGAAGATCGTGACGGGCCTGCTTCGCGTCATGTGCGCGATAGCCGCCGCATCCGCGGCCATGATCCGGGGCTGGATGAGCGAAAACGCGGGCACGCCCTTTTCGTCAAGCGCCGCGATTTCCCCGTCCAAAACCGCTTGCCTGGCCTTCACCTGGTGCGGCAGCACGGTCAGTTCCGGATACTGCCGGTCACACCGGTTGCCACTGCGCATGTAGATTTCGACACGCCCTTCCTGGATAAAGCAGAGCGCGCGAATGCCGTCGAACTTCAGTTCGGCCAGCCAGTCGTCCCCTTCGGGCAATGCGGCCGTTAAAGTCGCGGACATGGGCTCGAAGAAACCTGGCATGGGAGCTTTCACCGCGCCGTCGGCTGGCTTTGACTCCGGCGCTTTCACACTCTTGGCCTTTTTGACGGGTAGGTCGTGGGCAATCTCCTCTTGCGTACGGCCCGTAAGAACGCTGTAGGCATGAGCCTCGACATCCCAACCGGGAACCGCCGAAGCGTCCTTCTTCTTCAGCAGCAGCCACTCATTCCCCTTGCCCCGGCCTTTCATCAGAACCAACGCAAACTCACCGTTGAGCTTCTCCCCGTGCAGGTTGAATTTGAAATCGCCGCGCGCAATCTGCTTCGCGGCGTCAAGGTCGCCAATCAAATCGTAAGTGCCCCGATCCCAAAGCATCACACTGCCCCCGCCGTAGTTTCCTTTGGGGATGTTGCCCTCGAAATTGCCGTAATCGAGTGGATGATCTTCCACCATGGCGGCGAAATGCTTAGGCGCCGGGTCCAGCGTTGGACCCTTCGGGACAGCCCACGATTTCAGAGTCCCGTTGACCTCCATACGGAAGTCATAATGCAGGTGCGAAGCGTGGTGGCGCTGCACGAAGAACCGGTGCGCACCCGCTCCTGGATCCAGTTCCGCGGGCGCAGGCTCCGGCGTTTCTGCAAAATTACGTTTCCGTTTGTACTCTTCCAGGGACATAAATAGTTGGAAATGTTCTTGCTAAATGATATACATGATATGTGGCAAGTTCGGTCTGGAAGGGACATCTCGCGTTCGGGCTGGTATCATTCCCCGTCCATCTTTCGGTAGCGGCGCGCGGCGATTCCATTAGCTTCAACCAACTCCACAAGACTGATGGGTCAAGAATCAAGCTTGTCACTTTCTGCCAGAAGGAAGACAAGCCCATCCCCCGTAACGAGATTGTAAAGGGCTACGAGTACGAAAAGGATCACTACGTCGTCATCGATGACGAAGAGATCAAGAAGGTCGCCCCCAAGACCGCAAAGGTGATGGAGATTCTCGAATTCGTCAAGGGCACCGCGGTGGACCCGGTTTATCTGGAGAGTTCCTACTATCTCGCACCGGAAGAAGGCGGCGAGAAACCCTATGCGCTTTTGTTCGAGGCCATGCGGGAATCTGGTTACTATGGCATCGCCAAGATCGCCATGCACAACCGCGAACATATCGTGGTTCTACGTCCAGCGAAAACGGGTATGATGCTGCACACCATGTACTATCGCAGCGAAGTCCGGGCGGCGGATGAATTCCATACCGATGCCAGCTTGTTGAAAGAGAAGGAGCTATCGCTGGCCCGCCATTTGATCGAGTCTCTGGCCGGCGAGTTTGAACCGGAGAAATATCATGACACCTATCGCGCGAATCTGGAGAAAATGATCCAGGCCAAGATAGAAGGTCATGCCGTGGTAGAGACGCCGGCCACGCACATCGCGCCCGTGATCGACATCATGGAGGCTCTACGCAAGAGCCTGGAAGCCAAGAAGCCCGTTCAGCGCGAAGAGGAACAGGCCGAACCGGTGGCTACCAAGAAACGCGCTACTCAGAAACGGGCTAGCAGATCTTCCGCGTAGAGCGCGCCCTGCGGGTCTTCTTCATGCTTGAAGAAGGCAAACACATCACGTCCTGCATCCAATTGCTCACGGGTCTGGCTTTCAATGCCAGCGAGAGTCTCTTTCGAGTATTCCGTCTTGCGCAATCGGCTGTAGACAAAGTCCGCCGTGACAACTTTGGGTATCTCCAGTTTCTCGGACTCAGCCAGGCAGAGGCTGACATTGTACTTGGCTAAAACGTCATAGACCGGGTCCGCTAGCCAGGACGCATGGCGGAACTCGAAGGTATACCGGAGATCTCGAGGCAGAAGCGCAAGGTAGTCGTTCAATAGTTGGTCGTCGCGTTTGAAGGTTGGTCCCAGTTGAAACAGGATGGGACCGAGGCGGCGGGACGTGCGTAGGGGATCAATCATCTTCAGAAATAGCTCTGTAGCCTCCTGCGCGTTCTTGAGCTTCAGGATATGCGTGATCCGCATGTTGGCCTTTACCGCGAACACAAAGCCGGAGGGCGTCGCGGCGACCCACTTCTCAAGCGTCGAGGCGGAGGGGAGCCGCCGGAACGTATAGTTAATCTCAACCGCGTTCAGCCGGGTCGCGTAATGCTCCAGAAACTTCGCGGCCGGAAGTTTGGCTGGATAAAAAACCGGCTTCCACGAAGGATAGGCAAACCCGGATGACCCCGTATAGAGATGCGGCATGAATTCGATTATCAATCACAGATGGAATAGAATTCTCTTCACGCGGATTCATTGACTTCCGCAGCGTGGCGACCCGTGAAGAATCGGTGCCGGGGCTATACTCAAGTCGGGAACAGACTGCTCAGGAATGCCGAATTATAGTTGGAAGCGAATCGAGCCTCTTTCGGACAAGGAGAAGGCGATCGACCTCGGCGGGATGCGCCCCCTGTACGAGAGTTGGCGCGCGTCTAAGCAACGCCTTCAAGAATCTAGCCACGCCCAACTGGCTGACTTCAATCGCCGGCTGGTCCGACGTCTGAGTGTGGAGACGGGAATTCTTGAACGCTTGTACGACGTAGATCGGGGAACTACCGAAGCGTTGGTAGCGCATGGCTTCGCCGAAGATCTGGTTTCTCATTCCAGCACCAACATCCAACCGTCGCGGCTCATCGATATTCTACGAGACCAAGAGGCCGCCGTCCGGCTTGTCATCGATTGTGTCGCCAGTAATCGACAACTTACTAAGGGCCTGATGCACGAGTTGCACACGATTCTAACCCTGCATCAGGACACGACCATTGCCGTTGACCAATATGGCAATCGGCTCGAAATACCGTTACTCAAAGGAAAGTTCAAGGAGCTACCTAACAACCCAAGGCGTGAAGATGGGACGATGCATGAGTATTGCCCTCCTATTCACGTGGATTCCGAG
>Ga0326727_10019904_pt1 | contig 13399 bp, 9 predicted proteins | sample MB2enrmetagenome_FD_207643 | JGI IMG/M metagenome (GOLD analysis project Ga0326727, IMG submission 207643) | Lab enriched peat soil microbial communities from McLean, Ithaca, NY, United States - MB29MY | ecosystem: Environmental > Terrestrial > Soil > Wetlands > Peat | place: USA: New York... | reverse complement strand
TGAAGAATTTCACGCCGCAGGTGAAGCGGCAGCTGGATATCAAGCCGCTGATCGAGCAGATCAAGCCGGGTCTGAAGGGTGCGGTGGAGTTCGGGACGGCCAAGCGCGCCAAGCAGGACGAGACCATCCTCGGCAAGACCGGGACATGCAGCGAGGGCCGCACGCATCTGGGCTGGTTCGGGTCGTTTGACGATTCGGGGCCGCGCAAGCTGGTGGTGGTGGTACTGCTGACCGGCGGGCGTCCTTCGATCGGGCCGATGGCGGCGGGCGTAGCGGGCGATGTGTACCGGCACCTGGCGCAGGATAAGTACACGGCTACGGCGGGCAACCGGGCGTTCGATTCGACGGATCTGGTCTCTACGCAGATTTGCTGCGCACGGTAGCGGACCAGCGGCCGTAATTCGTGGGGCAGCCAATCCTGGCTGCAGCCGCCTTTCAGCCGGCTCCTTCCGATACGAACAGTCATCGATGACCGAAAAGCCGCCTGAAAGGCGGCTGCGGGCACGATTGCCCACCCCACGAAAAAACAAGTGGAGTTGGATTGCTAATCGGCCCGCCGAGCGCCGGTAGGCAACCGGCGCGCAGGATGTCATCCTGCCCCACCCGCCAGCTCTAGCGTTGCGGTTTGCCGATTTTCACCAGCACTGCGCCGTGCGAGGGAACTTCGACCGAGAAGGCATTCTTGAAGGAACCGAGGTCGCGACGCTGCCATAGATCGCGCACCGGTTGAGTTCCGGCAAGACCCAGGTCCTGCCATTTGACCGTGATCTTGGCGGGTTCGACGCCGCGATTGAATAACCCCACGGCCATGGTCCCGTCGGACAACTGCTTGGACCACACTTCGAGCTCGCCATCCTGCGACCTGCGCGCTGCCTGCCGGCCGAGAGCATCCTGGTTCACGTCGATGACTTCGTCATTGCTCAACAGATCGATCTGGAACTGATCGAGCTTGGAGATATCGCAGCCCAACAGCAGCGGCGACGACAGCATGCTCCACAACGCAATGTGGGTGAGTTGCTCGTTGGGCGTGAGGCGCGTCGGATGCGGTTCGACGCCCCAGCCCAGCACGCCGATGACGAGCATATCCGGATCATTCCACGCTCCGGGATGCGCCCATTTCTCCAGGCCGTTCTGTCCGAAGCCTTGCGACGACATGCTCTCCCAGGAGTCGCGGATATCGCCGGTGGTGCGCCACAATTCCCCACCCACTTGCGGACCCCATTCCGATACGCCCGCCCGTCCATACTGGCACAGGCTGAAAACAATGTCGCGAGGCAGCGCACGCAAGGCATCGCCCATGATGCGGTAAGGTTTCTCGTTCTGCTCGATGCTCTGGGCATCGCTGATTTTCCTGCCGTAGGAACAGAGGTCGTATTTCAGATAATCGTATCCCCATTTGGCGTAGCTCTCGGCATCCTGTCTCTCGTGTTCGAAACTGCCGGGCAGATTCTGGCAGGTGGTCGGGCCGGGCGATGAATAGAGGCCAATTTTGAGGCCTCTGGCGTGGACGTAATCGGCCAGAGCTTTCATGTCGCGGAATTTCTCGTTGGGCTGGATCTCGCCCGCGGCATTGCGCTCGCCCATCCAGGCATCGTCGATATTGATGTATTGGTAGCCATGCGACGCGAGTCCGGTCTTGACCATCCAGTCCGCGGCCTGCCGCACTTTTTCGGCATCCACGGCGCGAGCCCAGACGTTCCAGGAATTCCAGCCGAGCGGCGGAGTCAGCGCCAGAGGCCGGTCGCCGGCAACGATGGTGAGATCGCGCGTGGCTCTCCCGGATGGTGAACTCACCTCTAATTGCACCGTGGTTTTGCCTGCCGCAGTGAGCGCGCCCGTGATGGCGCCGGTCTTGCCATCTACTTGCAGGCCAGTGGGAAGGTTCTTCGCGAAAAAGGTGAGCGGACCTTCGCCGGTCGCGGGGATGGCGTAGAAGAAGGGACGGCCGGTGGACTCGCCGTAGATGCGCGGTCCGTGAATTTCGGGTTTCGCTGAATGGCTGGACGCGATGGTGGGGCGCGGATCGACAGGGATGGCGATCGCCGCTGGCGTCCCGGACTTCATCGAGATACTGGCGTCGGCGAGATCGAGCGGATTGTTGTAGGGCCAGCGTCCGCCGTCGGTGACCACCAGTAACATTTTCTTCTTGCCCGTGAGATCGACATCAATCTGCTTCGTTGGCATGCCGCGGCGCATTACGCCGCTATCGTAGACGCGATTGCCATCGACCCAAACTTCGACCGTGGCGAGTCCGGGGTGGTTCTTCAGGCCGTTCGGGATATCGGCGCCGGGGAGAGGCGGAGGGATGGCAGTGCGGGCATCGTCGAGGCCGGCGAAGGCAGTAAAGTGCACTGCTCCTCCGTGGAGATCAATCAGCAACTTGCTGCCGGAGTGCAATCCGACTCCGTGCTCGTAGACTTTTCCCTTGATGGTAAGCGGCGTCCCGGAGACCGCGTGCCCCGCTCCCGCCGGATACCCCATGGGAGGCGCCAATGAGGTGACTTTGCTGAGGTCCAATTGTTCCAACGGGATGCTGGTCTGGGCCAGCGCGTACGCCGCGCTGAGGAGAACTGCGGAGAACAGCCGCACGCTACACCTCAACTTTATTGGTAGCTGCGTTCCATTTATAGCGGCGTCCGGTCTTGAGCGAGCGATTTACTAGTATCACCACCAGCGCGGCATGAAACGCGAGGCTCATGGGCGCGGACGGCGTCTTGCGCGTGCGCACGCAATCGAGGAAGTTCTGCACGTGCAGATCGGTGGCCCACAAAAAGCCTTTCGGCGAATGCTTGCTCAGTGCGGGCTTATCTTCCTCGCCTTGCATGAAGACGTTGAAGTCTTCGCGGCTGATATCCATGCGCGCGGCATCGCCATCGAGCTGCGTCAATTGATCGTTCTGGAATTTGTAGTGCATGGCCGCGTAGTTCACGGTGAAGCATGCGATGAAATCCTGCGGATACTCGGCGATGGCTACCACCGATTCCGGCTGATCGACTCCGGCTTTGTGCGGCTTGCCGGCCGATGCGTTGACCGCCGAGGGAAAGCCCGCGCCCATCAACATGTGAATGCCGTCGAAAACATGCGCGCCCTGGTCCGCCACGATGCCGCCGGAGTAGTCGGAATAGTAACGCCAGTTCCGGAAGCGATCGGCATCGAGCGGATGGTGCGGCGCCGAGCCCTGCCACTGCTCCCAATCGAGCGGTCCATCGAGCTTGGTGGCCCTCGCGCTCTTCAGATAGTTATTCAGCCACCAGGAGCGGACCATCCGCACGTCGCCCAGTTTCCCCGACGCCACCACTGCGCGCCCTTCCTGAAACAGATCGTAGCTGCGGCGCTGCATGCCCACCTGGATGATGTTCTTCGACTTCTTCTCGGCCTCCACCAGCGCTACGCCCTCTTCGGGCGTGTGACACAGCGGCTTCTCGACGTACACGTCTTTGCCCGCCGCCAGCGCATCCAACACCATCTGGTAATGCCAGTGTTCCGGCGTCGCGATCAGGACCGCCTGCACACTTTTGTCAGCCAGCAGTTCCTTGTAATTGCGGTACATCTTGGGAGCGCCGTTCTGCGCTTTTGCGGCCGTCGATGCGCCGCGTTCGAGGTTGGGCTCGTAAACGTCGCAGATCGCACCCACGCGTAGGGCTGGATCTTTCTGGAACGTTTGCATCACGAACGTTCCGCCGATGACGCCCAAGGTTACCTGATCGGAGGGAGACGCGGCATGAGCAACCAGGGCTCCGCTGCCGGCCATGAGGAAGATTCTTCGATTGACGTTCATGATGGTTCTCTGACGTGGATTCGACTACTATAATAATGGTTTCCCGATGCAACGCAATCAAAACAAGCAAAACGCGATTTCCCGTCGCGCAATCGTGGCGGGCGGCGCGGTAGTAGGAGGAGCGGCCTTGCTCGCGCAGGCCAAAGGCGCCGACGAAAAGAGTGCGGCGCGCAAGCCTAAAGTGGCGATCTTTTCCAAGCATCTGCTGTTCCTGCACGGCGAGGATCTGGCTAAAGCGGCGGCCGAGATCGGCTTTGACGGCATCGATCTCGCGGTGCGCAAAGGCGGCCACGTACAACCCGAACGGGTGAAAGAGGATCTCCCTCCCCTGGTCGGATTGATTCGCAAGCACGGCCTCGAAGTGCCCATGCTGACCACCGACATCGTGGATATCGAAACGCCGTACGCGGAAGACATCCTGCGCACCATGGCGGATTTGAATATCCGCTACTATCGCTGGGGCGGGTTGAAGTACAGTGGCAGCCAGTCCTACGCCACGCAGCTTGCGGCCATGAAACCACGTGTCGCCAAACTGGCCGCGCTGAATGCCCGCTACAAGGCTAATGCGATGTTCCACACGCATTCCGGTGAAGGCGTGGTGGGCGCTTCCATTTGGGACCTGTATATCCTATTAAAAGATTTCGATCCCACCCTGGTCGCGGTGAATTACGACGTCGGCCATGCCACGGTCGAAGGCGGTGTCGGCGGCTGGATCAACAGCTTCAATATCTGCGGTCCTTATGTGCGGGGCATCGCAGTGAAAGATTTTCTGTGGGCCAAGAACGCGCGCGGGAAATGGGCTCCGGCGTGGAAGCCGCTGGGCGAGGGGATGGTGCAGTTGCCGCGTTTCTTTTCCATGGTGGCGAATTCCAACTTCGCGGGACCCATGCAACTGCATTTCGAGTATCCGCTGAACGGCGCCGATACCGGCAAGTTGACAGGCAGTCAGGAAGAAGTATTCATCGCCATGAAGCGCGACCTGGCGCAATTGCGCGGTTATCTCAACCAGGCGTACGCGTAGTCCTTGACTGCTCGATACCTCGGTCGAGACTGGTCTTAACTTGCAAGAATTGGCGTACAGCGCCGCTTGCAACAATTTCCGAGCCACGACCGAAATGCTACGGTGCTACAAACTTTAGGATGTGCAAATTGCCTGAGCCAGAACGTGGCGCAGGCACTCGTGCCTGCAGCGTCCCGACTCATCGGGACGCAGGGTCGAGACGAATCTCGACCCTGCAGGCTGAAGCCCGCGCCACTAAACTGGTTCACCGCAAATTCCATGAGATCAGGAGTTCGGAGTCTCGACCCTGCAGGCTGAAGCTTGCGCCACCGCCCAGCAGGCACCCCGTTTTCGTCCGCGGGTTGTGATTACTGTGCAGGTTCCCCTGAAGATGTTACTCTGGAGGAAAAAATATGAGTAACATCGCGTTGGTTTTACTGGCTGCCGGAGGGTCGTCCAGAATGGGTACTCCCAAGCAGCTGCTGCCCTACCAGGGGCGGCCGCTGGTTCGGCATTCCGCTGAAACTGCGCTCGCAGCGGGATGCAATCCTGTCCTGGTGGTGCTGGGGAGCCACTTGAGCGAAGTCCGCGGCGCTCTTGACGGCCTGGACGTCGTGATTGTCGAGAACACCGAATGGCAGCAAGGCGTGGGAACCTCGATTCGCGCGGGCATCTCCGGAGCCGAGATCATGGGCTGCGACGGCGCGATTCTGGCGCTCGCCGATCAACCCCGGATAACGGCGGAAATTCTTCAACGTCTGATCGAAGAGCATGCCGAAACCGGACGCCCGATTATTGCCTCTGAATATGCCGGCACGGTTGGCGTACCGGCGTTCTTCACACGCGAGTTCTTCCCCAACTTGAAGGCCCTTCATCCAGGCGAGGGCTGCAAAGGGGTGATTCTGGCGCATCTCGACCGGTCCATTCGCATCGCCTGTCCGGAAGCCGAGGCGGATATCGATACTCCCGAAGACTTTCAAGCCATCTCCGGTTGAGCCGGTATATCGCCGCATCGTCTCACAGTGTTAGAATTTGACCGGGGAATGCCCAATCAAACCGATCGTTTCACTATTCTGGACGTGGCCCGGCAAGTCGCCGGGCAACTCGTGCCCATCAGCAGCAGTTTTTCGTTCTTCTCCACGACACCGATCGTCGAAGAGGATTTAAAACAGTACGTGCAGGAGCCTGTGGCGGCGCTGCCGCCGGCCGTCGGGGAAATGCTGCCGCCCATCGGACTCTTGCTGGTGCCGCATCTTGAACGCCCCGCCGGACGCGGTCCGGCGCTGGTATCCTTTGAGCCGCCCGCAGCCGCCCGCTCGTTGCAGACTGCCGAAGTTACCGTGGAGGGCCGCGTTGTGATTGCCCTGGCAACCTCCGGCGTGGACATGTCCGAATACCACTACTCGCTCTACGATGCCATCGCCGGCCAGATCGCCGCGCGCGCTCCGGAATCCTTCCTCGCCGATTTCGCCGCGCTGCTGCGCGACGAGCTTTCCGCGCAAGCCAACGGTGAGATCCGCGAAGATAGTTGGGAGTTGAAGCAGAAGTATCTCCACCGTTCATCCGGCAACGGCAAGCGTGAATCGGCTCTCTGGAATGATTACCAGCGCCAGGCGCTGCGCGACACCCTGACCCTTTATTTGCACGGTATCTGTTGCGACATCGACGTAGAAGCCGGACCGCGGCAGCTCGCCAGCCGTTATATCCGCAAACGCCTCGAATGGCTCAAATCCATCTTTCCGCCTCCGGAAGGATACGCTCTTTTCCCCGAACAGGTCCACCGGCGCAAAAGCTGACGGATTGACCAGCCGATACATTCCTCAGTACACTCCCACCGGTACCCTGATGGGATTTGTGAGCATGTCGGATGGAGGGCCCGCCGTCGCTCCCGAGCCCGGGACCTTTGGCATCGTCGCCGCCGGACCTGCTGTTCGGCGGAGTTGCTCCGCGCCGCCGAATATAATCATGGCGTGACCCGACGCGACTTTCTTGCCACGGCCGCTGCGCCCCTGCTGGCCGCGGACGCCCCAACTCCCAATATTCTTTTCATTCTGTGTGATGATCTCGGCTATGGCGATCTGGGCTGTTATGGCTCCAAGATCCGCACCCCCAATCTCGATCGCCTCGCTTCCGAAGGCGCACGCTTTACCAATTTCTGTTCCGCCGATCCGGTATGCTCACCCTCCCGCGCCGCGCTCCTCACCGGGCGCTATCCTACGCGGGTCGGCGTCCCGACCGTCTTCTTTCCGCAGGATAAAGGCGGACTGAACCTGGACGAAACTACCATGGCCAACATGCTCAAGGCGCGCGGCTATAAGACCATGTGCGTCGGCAAATGGCATCTCGGCCGGCCCGATCCCTATCTCCCCACCAGCCGCGGTTTCGACGAATATTTCGGCATCCCCTACAGCAACGACATGACTCCACGGGTGCTGATGCATAACAAGGAAGTCATCGAGCAGACGGCCAACCTGGAGACCCTCACCGCACAGTACACCGAGCAGGCCACCAAGTTCATCAACACGTCGAAGGGCGGGCCGTTCTTCCTTTACATGCCTCACACGTTCCCGCATATTCCGCTGGGCGCGTCCCCACGTTTCCGCGGCAAGTCCTCGGAAGGCCTGTATGGCGATGTGGTGGAAGAGGTGGACTGGAGCGTCGGCGAAGTGCTCGGCGCCCTACGCAAAAATGGCCTCGATCGCAATACCGTGGTGTTGTTCTCGAGCGACAACGGGCCGTGGTACCAGGGGAGTCCGGGCAGGCTGCGCGGACGTAAGAACACCACTTACGAAGGCGGCGTGCGCGAGCCGTTTATCGCCCGTTGGACCGGGCACATTCCCGCCGGACGCGTAGTGGACGGCCTGGCGTCGATGCTGGATATCTTCCCTACGGTCGCCAGGCTGACCGGTGGAGCGCTGCCCGCGAAACCGCTCGACGGCATCGATATCTGGCCCATGCTGCATGGGGACAAGGCTTCGATAGAGCGCGATCCCCTGCTCTATTTCGATAACTGGGACCTGCAGTGCGCGCGTTGGATGAACTGGAAGCTGCACGTGGCGCGGCACAATACCGGCGCCTACATGCCGCCGCCCGCCATTGGGCGGCATAGCTATGTGCTGCCCAAGCCGGAGTTGTACAATCTGGCGGTCGATCCCGACGAGAGCTACGATGTGGCGGCCGAAAACCCGCAAATCGTGGAGAAGATGAAGCAGAAGATCGGCGAAATGCTGAAGTCGTTTCCGGAGCCGGTGCAGAAGGCCTGGGCGGAGCAATTGGCGCGCAAGGCCAATCCCGCGATGCCGGCAGGATCGTATCCGCAGCCCTCTCCGCAGAAGTGAGGAGGCCGGAGATGCCCGTGCTTCTGTTTTCCGTGGTTGCAGTTCTTGCCTAGGACAACAAAGACGGGGAGCGGGTGTACGACGTTCCATTCGACGAGGTTTGGACCGCATGCGTCCAGGCAGCCAGCGAAAAGTACACGGTCACCCACTCGGACAAAACCAGCGGTGTGCTCACCTTTCAACAGGGGATGTCTTGGAAGACGAACTCATACGGGATGAATATCGGTGTTACAGTCATCCAGGTGAACGAGAACCGGACCGAGGTGGTACTGAACCCCCAGAAGATCAAATCTCGGTCATCCTGGGCGGATGGCGATATTACCAAGAAGTACTTTGCGGTGGTGGGCAAAGCGCTGAAGGCTCGACGTCTCGGTTCGGGCACGTGAAGAGGACGCACAGGAGTTGTCCCTGGAATCAGACATTTTCAAGGATACGGCTACAAGAATTTCTCCACCAGGTGCTTCCGACATGGCGGAAGGATCTGTGCGCTGCTGGCTTCCGGCAAGTTCGGCTAATTCGGGGCGGTATTTTTTCCACTGGAGATGCGTATTCTATCGGATGCAGGTGAAGCCAATGGCACGTCTTCGATTGGGCAGCCAATAGGAACAACCCGGATGGTCAAACCAAAACTCGTGATACGTCGATCTGAGCTTCAGGGATGCAGCCATCGGCAGGGTACTGTTGAGGCGGATACCAGCCCGGGCAAATCCGGAGTCCTGGCGCTACGACAGCGGAGATCCGAACCGAGCAGGAGGTTCCGACTCACTTCCTGGACGGCCGCGTCATGGGTGCTAGGCCCAACAGGAAGGTGCCAAGAAGGAACAGCGACGAAGGTTCTGGAGTCGTGACGGAGGTCAAGGTACCGGCGCGCAAGATATTCTCACCGTTTAACGAGATCAGATCCGAATCGTCGACGTAGGGTTGTGAGTCTACATAATAAACACATCCTTCGTTGAACGAACAAATCGATCCCCCGGAGTACCCCACCAACGTCGAGGTCGGTAAAAACATCGCAAAGTCGTATGCCGATTGAACCGGTGTACTTTGGATTTCCACATACAACGATTGCTCCACCGACTGCTGAATATTGATGGAGAATGGACCCAAAGACAACCCCACCATTAAATTCTCCGCGGTTACCGTACCCGTTGTCGTGTCAATCGTCACCGTGCCTGTTAGGCTTGACCCGTCAGAGAACGTGCCGGATGCCTGGAAGATATCCGCTCGGACAGGCTTTAGTACCACAAGAGCAAGCAAACCTAACGCTGCCGCATATTTAAGGCCTTTCATAGTTCGTTCACCTCTAATCGTTCTCTATCCTCGGGCAAACGCAATTCAGTTTTTTGCAGCAATTTGGTTGCCAGGTAATTGGATCTGTTAATCTTATTAGTGTCAGGCGGTTGCGACTCGTTCAGCCCTGCTGCGGGTTTTCCATTCTTGGGTCTTTCCCAAAAATCTCGTAAGTAGTGCCAAGTTTTGAGACAACGAGTTAGCTTTTGTGCTGGAGAAACCGCCATTCGCAATGCCGCTGAACAGGCTGAGACTATGATCGAAGCCGAGCGTCAACGCCTCGACGTGGCGCGCTTCCTCAAGCTCGTTGCCGAACGGATTGGCGAACGCGAAGCGGCTCTATGCTCCATTAGCGTGGCTGAACTGGCCCACGGCATTTATCGTGCAGATACTCCCGAACGCCGCCAAGCCCGCCGTGCGTTCCTTGATGACCTGAAGGCCACCGTCGCAGTCTATCCGATTACCGCGGACACGGCGGAGCTGGTCGGAAAGATCCACGGCGAATCATCGCAACAAGGCATTACCATCCCTCCCGATGACCTAGCGCGGGTATGCCGTCGCTACAAGGAACCAGCGCCATTTCAAGAAGATCCCAGGGCTCAAGATCATTCCCTCTTGGTTTCCACTTCCAGGTCGAATCCCTCCGTCTTTCAGACGGACAGCTTCCAGCAGGTCCCACCTTTGCGCTGGTGGCGCAGACTTCAGTCTGCCGTCTCGGCACTCATGCCGAGACGTTTGTCGCCGCGCACACCGAGCGTCCCGAGGAGTCGGGACGCTGCAGACACGAGTGTCCGCGCCACGCACTTCAGGCGACTTTCAGTCGCAGGCCATCATACCGGCTTTTAGCCGGTAGTTGTTTAGCCTCAGGCCTCGTCGAAGCCGATATGTTACCAGTCCAGATTCATCCGCCGCTTCAAGCGGTGAAACTCCGGCGTATCCTGCATCTTGCTATAAACCGGGTCCACGTGAATATACATCGCCGGCATCTCGCGTGAGTCCATGGCTCGTTCCAGCCATTTGACGGTGTTCGGCTCATCGCCCAGCGCCGCGTACACTTCGGCGAAGTCGCTCATCAGGATCTTCCCATTCTGATAGTCGCGCTCCCACGGACGCAGGATGCGCAGGGCCTCTTCGCGGTTTCCCGCCAGCGCTTCCACTTGCGCCAGCACCACACCGGCATCCGGTTCCCGGGCCAGTCCGCGCAGATTCCTGACAGCATCGTCAATCTTGCCCAGACGCGCGTCCAGGAAGTTCAACTGGACCTTCCAATTGAGCGCGCCGGGATTGCGGTCCAGAATCTTGCGGCATTCTTCGCGCGCTTCAGCCGAGCGCCCCTCCACTTCCAAAAAAACCTCGAACATTTGCGCGGACAGGGAACCGAGCGGATCCAGATCCCGCGCGTGCTCCATCTGTTGATCCGCTTCCCGCCGCTGGCCGGTGATGAGATACAGAAGCGCGAGCATACTTTCGGCCGTAACGTTGCGGCCGGCCGCAATCACCGTCCGATATTCCCGCTCCGCCCGCTTCCAATCCCAGTCGTACTGCATGGCGTAGTTGCCCAGCATGGCATGCGCGACAAGGAAGCCGGGATCGAGGTGAATCGCCTTTTGCAGCAGCCGCTCGGCTTCCTGACGTTCCGCCAGCACCGGGCGTTCACCGGCAATGATGTTCCTGTTCCAGATCGCGCTGGCCAAACCCTGATACGCCACCGCGTAATCAGGATCCAGCGCGATGGCCCGCCGAAAATCCTGTTGCGCCAGGGCATTCGCCCCGGTCGTCATCTGGTCGGCCTCGAATCGAGCCTTGCGCACCGCATCGCGAGCTTCTTCCGGCGCCACATGCTTGCCCGGCGCGACCGGAGCCGGAACTTTCAATGTGGCCGCAATCGCCTGTTCCAGATCCGTCTCGACCACGGCCAGATCCGCCTTCGCGCGCCGGTACGTGTTGGTCCACAATTTCGCGCCGTCGGACGTGCGTTCCAGTGACGCGACGATGGTCACCTGGTCGAACGAACGCTCGACTGTCACATCCAAGATATGCGTAACTTTCAGCTTCTTTCCAATTTCCCGCGCGTCTCGGGGCTGTCGCTGAAAGGCCTTGCTGGACGATTGGGGCGCTACGCGAATGCTCTTCAAACTGGCGATCTCGCCGGCGACTTCCTGCGTCAAGCCGTTAACGAAATACTGATTGGCGGCATCGTTATTGACATCCATGAAAGGCAGCACGGCGATGGAAACCGGAACGGGAGGCGCGCTCGAACGGTGCAGACGCCACCAGCCCATGCTCCCGGCGCTCAGGACGATCATCGACAACGCTGCCACCTGCCAGAGCCTTCGCGGCTGCCGCGCGCGCACCGGTTCTCCTTTCAGATAGCGCGCCAGATCGGCATCCATCTCCGCCGCCGAAGCGTAGCGGTCCGCCGGATTCTTGCGCAGTGCCTTGTTGAGAATCGCATCCAGCGGCGCCTCCAATCCGGATGGCTCCGGTTGCTCGTGTCCGATGGTGCGCGCAATTTCCTCCACCCAACGGCTCTTGAGCCGGTAAGGCGGTCTGCCGGTGAGCATCCGGTAGAGCACCACACCCGCCGAATAGATGTCGCTAGCGAACGTGAGCGCCTCGCCCGCGGCCTGCTCCGGGCTGGCGTAATCGGGCGTGAACGCCGACGCGCCCGTCTTGGTAATCGCGGTGTCGCCGCTCGCGTCCACCAGCCGCGCCGTGCCGAAATCCAGCATCTTCACGCTGCCGGTAACATCCACCAGAATATTGGACGGCTTCACATCGCGATGGATCACCTGGCGGCCATGCACGTAGATCAATGCGTCCAGCACCTGCCGCATCAGCCCCACGCGCTCGCGTGTGTCCAGGTTGCGCGTCTCGCAATAGCGGTCGATAGCGAGGCCGTCAACGTAATCCATCACCAGGTAGGGAAGGCCCGCGCTGCTGACTCCGCCGTCGATCAGCCGCGCGATTTTGGGATGGCTGAGGCTGGCCAGAAACTGGCGCTCCCGCCGGAAACGCTCCTCCATATCCTCGGACGTCAGAGCTAACGGCACCACCTTCACCGCTGCCGTCATGCGAAATGCGCCATCCGCCCGTTCCACCAGGTAGACGACGCCCATGCCTCCGCGGCCCAGCACGCGTGTGGCTTGCCAGGGTCCAAATTGTGGAAGCACCTCGGGACGCTCCGGCGCCGCGGCACTCAACTGCTCATGTGCGTCCAAAAGCAAGCGAGCCTCGGCGAGCACCTCCGGGGCTGTCGCATTCTGCTGCTCCAACCAGGCTTCGCGCACCGGACCAGCCGGATATTCCAGCGCGGCGTCGAAGAGAGCTTCGACTTGCCGGAGGTGGTCCATTTCCTGCAAGGTCATGAGCGCGCTCCTCTAGCCCGAAAGCCGTGATTGTATAGCATCCTGCAACTCTCAGAATAGCCATAATTCCGGCTCTGCGCGCGTGGGCCGTGAAAGCGCAGCCGAAAACGCCCACTTCGTATAGCGGCAGGCCGCAAGTTTTCAGTTGTCAGCCACTAACCGAGGGGCCTCGCTCGCGGTCCAAAGGAGTCGCTGACGGCGGCCGATCGCCGCGGGCAGGCGCTGCAGTCGGTGGAGAGCCGCTAACCGCGGGGCCTTGCTCGCAGTCCAAAGGAGTCGCCGACTGTGGTCGATCGCCGCGGGCAGGCACTGCAGTCGGTGGAGAGGCGCTAACCGCGGGGCCTTGCTCGCAGTCCAAAGGAGTCGCCGACTGTGGTCGATCGCCGCGGGCAGGCACTGCAGTCGGTGGAGAGTCATCAGATGGCAACACTCCGTGGGGCAGACCATCGTCTTTTGTGGTCTGCCCGGCTGCGGAGCGGCTATTTATTCAAGCGAGGAAATCGTCGCGGATCGCGATGATTCTGACTATTAGTGGTCATTGGCACATTGGTCGGAACGAACTTAAGCTCTACCGCACCTTCGACAACAGCGTTGGCGACTTCAGCAGGCTAATCAGCTTGCCATC
>Ga0326727_10019903_pt1 | contig 13400 bp, 12 predicted proteins | sample MB2enrmetagenome_FD_207643 | JGI IMG/M metagenome (GOLD analysis project Ga0326727, IMG submission 207643) | Lab enriched peat soil microbial communities from McLean, Ithaca, NY, United States - MB29MY | ecosystem: Environmental > Terrestrial > Soil > Wetlands > Peat | place: USA: New York... | reverse complement strand
GGTCAGCCCAAGCAGGATCCTCAACCAGCCCTCTTCGTTGCGGCCGAGATACTCTGGCGGCACGCCCTCCTGAGTCAGAATGAGATTGCATCCCGTGTCGGTCGGCGAAATCTCAATCGTCACCGTCGTGAACAGCGGCGAATACTTCGGCACGCCAAAGGTGAACACCAGCCTCCGCGGCCGATCGATCTCAAGATACTCGCCGGTGTGTTCCACGTCTTCCCCGGCGCGCCGGTCCACAATCACGAAGCGGCCGCCCACGCGGGCGTCGATCTCCACGCGCACCATCTGGCCTGTGGGTGTCGCGAAGAGCCACTTGCCCGCCGTCCGCGGATCGAGCCAGGCATCGAAGACGCGCTCGGGCGAGGCGCTGAATTGGTGTGTCACTTTCACGATTCCAGTTGCGTTCATCGCTTTGCTCTCTTTCTGTGGGGCGGTCTTGCGGTTGCGCGGTCTTCGGCCCGCAACAATTCGTCGAGCTGGTCGAGCTGATCAGTCCAGAAGCGCTCGTAAAAGCTCAGCCAGTGGTCGGCAGCGGCCAGGGGCGCCGGCTCGATCCGGCAGAAATGCAGCCGGCCCTGGATTCTACGCCGCAACAGGCCTGCTCCCTCCAGCACTTTCACATGCTTCGAGGCCGCGGCAAACGACATCCTGAAGGGCGCTGCCAATTCACCGATATTGTGCTCGCCCGTAGCTAGTTCGCGCAGCATGGCGCGCCGGGTCGGATCCGCCAGCGCGCGAAAGATTTGGTCGAGCGGCTGAGCGGAATGTTCAACCATGCGGTTTAAAATACGATCCTGCGCTGAAATTGTCAACCGGATAGTTGAATAATTCTCCAGCTTTTCGCGCCCTGCCCACCGCGGCGTTCGCTATGCCGGCTTCCGCGCCAGCTCTGAGGCCCGGTTTGACTTTCCACACCGCCTCGGTCGATACTGACTTCCATGCTGAGCTTGAGCAACTTCGGATTTGCGGTCATCGCCATGAGCATGTGGATGTGTATGGTGTGCGGACCCGTCCGGGTGGCTCTTGAGCGGCGAATGCGATAGACGCAAACGGTCTCAAAATCCAAACGGCCCGGTCCTCAGAGGACGCGGGCCATTGTTTTTGGTCCGGTCCGCCCCGGCGCTCACGCAGCCACCCCTCGAACCCAGGAATTTGAAGGAGTCCACCCATGTCCGAACCGAATCAACGCCACTTCGCCACCAACGCCGTGCATGCAGGTCAATCGCCCGACCCGGCCACCGGCTCGAGGGCCGTGCCCATCTACCAGACCACCTCCTACCTTTTTCAGGACGCCGACCACGCCGGCCGGCTGTTCGGGCTCAAAGAGTTTGGCAACATTTACACCCGCATCATGAACCCCACCACCGACGTATTTGAAAAGCGTGTGGCGGCTCTCGAAGGCGGGGTTGCGGGCCTTGCGACAGCCTCTGGCCAGGCAGCCGAGACATTGACGCTCACCACGCTGGCCGCCGCTGGCGATGAGATCGTCTCCACCACCTCGCTTTACGGCGGCACCTACAATCTCTTCCACTACACGCTCCCGCGGCTGGGCATCACCGTGCGCTTTGTTGATGCCGACGACTTCGACGGCCTGCACGCCGCCATCAACTCGAAGACCCGCGCGATTTACACGGAATCGCTCGGCAACCCCAAGCTCGACGTTGTTGACATCGAGAAGCTGGCCGCCATCGCCCATGAAAACGGCCTGCCGCTGGTCATCGACAACACCACTCCCTCGCCGGCCCTGGTGCGGCCCATCGAGTGGGGCGCGGACATCGTGGTCAACTCCGCCACCAAGTTTCTCGGCGGCCACGGAACCACGATCGGCGGCGTGATCGTCGACGCGGGCAAGTTCGACTGGGCCGCCTCGGGCCGCTTCAAGGACTTCTCCGAGCCGGACCCCTCCTACCATGGCCTCTCCTACACTCAGGCTTTCGGCCCGCTCGCCTTCATCCTCAAGGCCCGCGTCCAGGGCCTGCGCGACACCGGCGCGGCGCTCTCGCCCTTCAGCGCCTTCCTGCTGCTTCAGGGCATTGAGACGCTCCACCTGCGCCTGGAACGGCACTCCCACAACGCGCTCGCCGTGGCTCATCATCTCGAACGCCATCCCGGAGTCGAGTGGGTCAACTATCCGGGCCTCGAGTCTAGCCGCTACTACACGCGGGCGCAGAAGTACCTGCCTGAGGGCAAGGGAGCGCTCGTCACCTTCGGCATCAAGGGCGGCTACGAGGCAGGGAAGAAGCTGATCGACTCTCTTGAGCTGTTCTCGCTGGTCGCAAACATCGGCGATGCCAAATCCCTGGTGATCCACCCTGCTTCAACCACCCATTCGCAGCTTTCGGTGGCCGAGCAGGCGGATACCGGCGTCACGCCTGAGCTGGTGCGGCTCTCGGTGGGCATCGAGGACATTCGCGACATTCTTGCGGATCTCGACCAGGCCATCGAAGCTGCCAACGGCTACACCTTTGCCGGCGCCTCCGAAACCGCGCATCTGGCGGCCCAGTGAGCCTGATGACTGAATCCCGCCTCTCGGCCGGAAACGCGCCTGCCGTGACCGACGCCGGAACTTGGGTTCCGGCGCCCACCTACGAAGGCGACTTTGTGCTCGACGAGCACCTGGCGCTGGAGTGCGGCCGCTCCCTGGCCGGCCCTACGCTGCACTACGCCGTGTATGGCCGGCTCAATGCCGCCCGTGACAATGCGGTGCTGGTGTGCCACGCTCTCTCCGGCTCCGCGCAGGTGGGCGTGTGGTGGCCTGAGATCCTCGCTCCCGGCGGGCTCCTGTCGCTGGACCGCGATTGCGTCATCTGCATCAACCTGCTCGGTTCCTGCTACGGCTCCACGGGGCCGGGTTCCGTCGACCGTGAAACCGGCGAGGTCTACGGTCCGGACTTTCCCCTGGTTTCCATTCGCGACAATGTCCGGGCTCAGGCGCGGCTGCTCGATTCGCTCGGCATACGGCGCCTGCGTCTGGTCCTGGGCGGCTCCATCGGCGGCATGCAGGCCCTGGAGTGGTCCATGCTGCAGCCCGAGCGCGTCGAGCGGGCGGTCATCATCGCGGTGGCGCCGCTCTCCGCCATGGGACTGGCGCTCAGTCACCTCCAGCGCCAGGCCATCCTGCATGACCCGGAGTGGGCCGGCGGCCGTTATCTGCCCCAGCGTCCACCTCAGAAAGGCCTGGCGCTGGCCCGCCAGATCGCCATGCTCAGCTACAAGTCGCCGGCCCTCTTCGACGAGCGCTTCGCCCGCAATCCGAACCGTAACGGCGAAGATCCCTGGGGGCTGGACAACGAGGGCGGCGGCCTGGTCGGCGGCCGCTTTGACATCGCCGGCTACCTCGACCACCAGGGCCAGCGCTTCATCGAACGCTTCGACGCCAACGCCTACCTGGCCATCCTGCGCACCATGGATACCTGGGATCCGCTCCACGGGCATCTCTCCGAGACGGCTGCCTTCAGCCGCATCCGAGCCCGGCTCAGCTTCGTCGGCATCAGCTCGGACTGGCTCTTTCCGCCCGAATCGGTCCGCCACTTCGCCTACACCATCCGTGCCGCCGGCGTGCAGGCCGATTATCGCGAGATGGCCACCGATCACGGCCACGATGCCTTCCTCGCCGAGCAGGCGGAACTGGTCCGCCTCTTGCAATAGCGTTCCCAGCCTCGTCCGCGGCGATCTCTGGAAACAGTTTTCCCGCTTCCGGTGTCTAAGCCGTTATGCGGGGGCGGGGAATGGCTGAGGTCCCGTTGCGAGGTCGCTGGCGAGGCCGCCGATCCTGTCCGGCGCAACCGGCCGCCGCGCTCTGGCGGCATGCGGCGCCGCTCTGCCGGGCGCATGTGAACCAGGTTTATACCCTTCCCTTACGACTCTGCTTGTCACGCGGGGCGGGGCTTTCTATAATCCGTTCAACACCGCATTGGAAGCCGTGGTATCGTTTACCCGTCACCTCAGTTCTCAGCCGCACGGGCGAACGGATGGACTTTCCGCGAGCGAGAGCATGAAGATTGGTATCAATTTCGGTAATTCCCAGGAGCATTGAATGAAGAAGTTTGTCTTTGCGTCCGTGTTGGCAATGGCGAGCATGAGCCTCGTTCCGACGCCCACGCTGCGAGCCCAGGATACGGGCGGTACCCTCTCGATCAAGGATCCGGCCGAGTACAACGCCTACACAATGGCCACCACGCAGAGCGATCCCAAGGCCAAGGCCGCGGCCCTGGAGAGCTTTCTGCAAACTTATCCGCAGAGCATTGCCAAGAGCCTGGTCCTCGATTCCCTTGTGGATATCTACCAGTCCCAGGGCGACGCTGACCACGAACTGAGCGCATGCACCCGCATGCTCCAGGTGGATCCGAACAATCTCAAGGCTACCCTCTATGCGGTGGTGATCAAGAAGAGCCAGGGCCAGAAGGCAAACGATGTGCAGGCCCTGGACGACGCCACGGCGCTTGCCAAAAAGGGCCTGTCCCTTCCCAAGCCGGCCGCTACTTCCGACGCCGAGTGGAAGACCCTCACCGGCGCCGCCTTCCCGCTCTTTCACTCCGCCATCGCCCTCGACGACGTTATGAAGAAGGACTTCAAGGCTGCCATCGACGAATACAAGGCAGAGTTGATGCTTTATGCGCCCGATCAGACCAAGAGCGGACCCGGCCTTGTCGATACCCTGAGTCTGGCCGAGGCATACGTCAACATCAATCCCAAGAAGCCGGATCCCAACGACCTCAAGCAGGCTATCTGGTTCTACTCCCGCGCCTGGGACTATGCGCCCGCCGCCTACAAGACTCCGATCGAACAAAAGGTCGAATACTGGTACAAAAAGTACCACGGCGGATTGGACGGACTGGATGCCATCAAGACCCAGGCGGCGGCCACGGTCTTTCCTCCTGGAACCCTGGCCATCGACCCTGCCAAGACGCCGGCTGAACAGATCCACGACCTGCTGGCCAGCACCGCCGACCTGAAGACGCTGGCTCTGGCCGACAAGGAAACCGTGCTCGCCGTCGGCAGCAAGGAAGACGCCGATAAGCTCTGGGCGCTCTTGAAGGATCAGCAAACGCCGGTCCCCGGCATCGTGATCGAGGCCACCGCCTCGGTGATCAAGGTCGCGGTCACGGAAGATGCCAAACAGGCCAAGACCCCTGACTTCATCGTCAATCTGAAGACCCCCCTGGCCGACAAGGATATACCGGCGCCTGGCTTCGAGTTCAAGCTGCAGCCGGCGGAGGAACTGGACGGCACCTACGACACATACACCCAGATACCTGCCACCGATACGACGGCGCAGTCGGCGCAGATCGTCCTGCGCGATGCGTTCATCCAGCAGGAAAAGAAGAAGGCCGCTCCGCACAAGCCGGCCCCCGGCCACAAGGCAGCAGCGGCTCATTGATCCGCTGATCGATCTAACCGCGGCGGATTCCACCGGTTTCCGCCGCCGCAGATTCCGCTCCTGGTTCACGAAGGGCAGCCTCAGGCTGCCCTTTTTGTCGCCCCCTCCTGTACCGTGCTATCGTGTACCCGTCACTACAGCGATCGCATGCAGGGCTGCGTGCCTGCCCCTTGTGGGGTAATGGAACGTAGACCCGCGTCCATCTCCGCTGCTGCAAAGGAGCACTGCGTGAAACGTCCTTTTTTTGCATTCGCAATGGCATTAGCGAGTATCAGCGCTGTTTTCGCGCTCGCGCTGCAGGCCCAGGAATCGATCACCATCAAGGACATTACCGAGTACAACGCCTACCAGATGGCGAATGCACAGAGCGATCCGAAGGCCAAGGCTGCGGCGCTGGAGAGCTTTCTGCAAACCTACCCGCAGACCGTAGTCAAGAAGGCGGTCCTCGATCAGCTGGTGACTACCTACGCCGGCCTGGCTGCTCAGGGCGGGGCCGACGCCACCGCCAAGGAGCTCACCGCGGCCATGAGCCTGATCCAGCTAGATCCCAGCAACCTCAAGGCCTTTTACTTTGCGGTCCAGATTAAAAAGGGGCAGGGCACGAGGAACACGGATGCTGCCGCGCTGGATGAAGCCGCTGCCCTCGCCGGCAAGGCGCTCGCCGTCTCCAAGCCTGCCGCCACCTCGGACGACGACTGGAAGAAGCTGACCGGAGCAACCTATCCGCTCTTTCATTCGGCCATCGCCGTGGATGATGCCATCTCTAAGAAGGACTTCAAGGCCGCTGTCGACGAGTACCACACCGAGCTGTCGCTCTATACGCCCGATCAGACCAAGGCCGGCCCTGGCCTCGTGGATACCCTGCAGATCGCGCACGCTTACACCCAGCCAGGGGCCAAAGATCTGGTGCAGGCAAGCTGGTTCTTCGCCCGCGCATGGGACTATGCTCCTGCCGACTATAAAACCAAGATCGCGCCCGACCTCGAATATTGGTACAAGACCTACCACGGCAATCTCGACGGCCTTGCCGACGTCAAGACGCTGGCGGCAGCCAACGTCTTCCCGCCCGCGGACTTCACCATCAAGCCGGCGCCCACGCCCGCTGAGAGAATCCACGACATGCTCGCCCACACCACTGACCTGAAGACGCTTGCTCTCTCTGACAAGGAGACCATCCTGGCTTACGGCAGCAAGGACGACGCCGATAGACTCTGGGCATTGATGAAGGATCAGCAGACGCCGGTTCCGGGCATTGTGATCGATGCCCCCGCCACCGCCATCAAGGTTGCCATTACGCAGGCCGCCAAGACCACCGACTTCAGCGTGACTCTGAAGTCGCCCGCCGCTTGCAAGGACCTTGCGGCGGCAGGCTCCGACGTAAAGACTCTGAAGACGTTCATCCTGAGCGCCGGCGCCAGCGAGGACACGGATAAGATTGAGCCGCTCTCCGGCACGAGGCCGATTACCAAAATTGCCATCGAGGGCATGATTCCCATCATCAAGGTCGCCGTCACTGACGACGCCAAGCAAGCCAAGTATGGTGACTTCGTGGTCAATCTGAAGGCGCCGGTGGGGTGCAAGGAAGTTCCCGCAAGCTCCACATTTGGTTTGCAGAGCAAGGGCGACACGGAACTGGATGGCGCCTACGATACCTACACCGTGATTCAGTCTCCCGACAAAACCACGCAGGCCGCACAGATCGCGCTGCGCGAAGGATTTATCCAGGCTGAAAAGAAGAAGCCCGTTGCGCACCAGGCGGCTCCGGCCAGGAGAAAAGCGCATTGATCGATGGCAGCCTCTGGCCAGGCTGCCCTCTCACCCAGCCGCGGCTCTCATCCAAAGGTCCGCCCCTCGCAGTGGTGGTAGGCTAAGAGTATATGCAACGCCGCTGCTTCCTCCTGTTGGTTATCGCGTTAGCCTCCATCGCTGCGGTGTGCGCGCAGCTTTCGGCCCAGGCGGCGCAGGACGCTTCCGCGGCCGGCATCAAGATCAAGCCCATTCCGGCCAGGGTTCCCCCCATGCCGTTTCCACCCGGCAGCGAAGCGCCGGGGCGCGTGCATTCCATCAAGTTCATCGCGGCGGACCAGATGAGCGAGAAGGATCGCCTTCTTGAGGCGGACGCCGAATCCTCCATCCATGAGCGCGCCGGCTGGGCAGGTCTGGAGTTCAACCAGGGCCAATGGAGTTACCGGCAGTTAGTGTGCCCGGCATTGCCCAACCACCTGTTCCTTCAGTTCACGCGCAACAATGGCGTGGGCGATGTGAGCCTGTTCTCTGCGTCCATTCCGCGCAACGGCGAGGGCCGGGTGCGCATTATTCCCATTCAGCGCCGCGGTTATTCGCTCTTCTCGCCCGCGCCCATCAATGCGCTCACCATTTCGGCCTTCAACCACATCCGCGCCGAAGAGCACGCCGGCAAAGCGCCCGGCTGGCTCACCACCGGCCTGTGCTACGCCGCGCTTGCAGGAGCGCACCCCGAAGCTGTGCTGTTGCCTGAGGAACCAAAGGACCAGAAGTATCCAGCCGCTTCCGCAGCCATGATGACCATTCCTTCAGCCGGCGGCGCCATCATTCAGTTTGCCGACGTAGCCGCGACGCCCCGGCCCATGCAGTGGACCATGAGCTTCAACGGTAAGGGCCGATTGCTGAAAGCCACGCACACGCCCGCGCCGCTGATTACGGCCAAGGCCATTCCGCAAGTAGTAATAGAGGCCAAGGGCAAGCCGCTGCCCCAGGCCGTCATCGATCTGAACGCTAAGCAGACGCCGTAGGGAGCAGGAGCGAGGCCTAGGGAAGTTTGGTCCTCGCTGAATCGCGATTTGGACGCCTGCGCCCGATTAGCCAAATCGCAAGGGTAACGGCGAGGTATACGCACTGAACTTCAAGGAACGGAATCCAGAAGGAAGTCGAATTCAAACCTGCTGGCCTAGAGTCCTGGTAGTAGTAGAAAAGATACCTGTAGTAATGAACGACCGCATCAGGTCCACCCTCGATCAGTCTTTCTATCGAAATGCAGATCATGGCCGCCCAATAAAATAGAAATATCGCAAGAAGGGCGAGCCGAATCAGCCGGAGGACAACCCCCAAGACTTTCATTTTGCTACTCCCCCAACATGATCCGCTGAATCCGCTCGGCGCGCCCCGTCGCCGCATCGCACGTGACCAGCGCCGCGCACATCTTCGGGTTCCCCTTGGCCGCCTCAAACTTCCCCGGCATCCCCGTCAGAAACTTGTGCAGCACCAGGTCGCGCTCCACGCCAATCACGCTGTCGTAAGGGCCGCTCATGCCTACGTCGGTCTGGTAAGCCGTCCCGCCCGGCAGCACGCGCTCATCGGCTGTCGGCACATGCGTATGCGTGCCCAGCACCGCGGTCACGCGACCATCCAGATGCCAACCCATAGCCACTTTTTCGCTGGTGGCTTCGGCATGAAAATCCACCACGATCACCTTCGCCTTGATCCCCGCCAACAGATCGTTGACAAAGTGAAACGGATCGTTGGTCCCGGCCATGAAGACGCGACCCATCAAGTCGATCACCGCATAGTCCACGCCGCCCTCGGTCGTGCCTTCGAACACGCCATAGCCGGGCAGCCCCGGCTGGTAATTGGCCGGTCTGAGGATGCGCCGCGCGCGTTCCTGGCTGTCGGCGGGCGCAGAATTCAGGTAATCGATCAGTTCGCGCTTGTCCCACACATGGTTGCCGGTGGTCAGCACGTCCGCGCCCATCTCGAACAGATCTTCGGCAATCTGCGGCGTCACGCCAAACCCGCCGGCAGCGTTTTCGGCATTGATAATCGTCAGGTCCACGGCATGCGCCCGGCGCACATGCCCGATGTGTTCGCGCACAATCCGCCGCCCCGCGCTGCCGAAAATGTCACCAACAAAAAGGATGTTCAAGAACAGCTCCTAGGAACTGAGGGACTAAGGGACTAGGGGGCAACAGACTGCTTCAATCGAATCGACCTCATCAGTGCTCCAAGAAGCCGGCTGACATCGGCGCACAGTGACTCCGTTTTCAGGAGACCTCGAGGTGCTCCGAAACACAGTTTCTTGGCGATGAGGATCTGTGTTTCGAGCTCCGAGCATGACCCGCGAGCGTGGCCGAGAAATTGAACATACTCCCCCTTTGTTGCGCGACCGTATCCTTCCGCAATGTTACTCGGTATCGAAACGGACGCTCTACGCATCTGGTTGGTGAGGCCAAAGCGCTCAGACTCTGGAAACTTTGAAGTTAGCTGATAGACATCGACGGTCAAATCGATAGACCGCTGCCAAACAACCAGCTCTTTGAACGACTGCCCCATCTGCATTCCCCCCAGTCCCAAGTCCCAAGTCCCTTAGTCCCTTAGTCCCTTAGTCCCCTAGTCCCCTAGTCCCTGCTTTTCGGGCCTCATCAGCGGGAACAGAATCACATCGCGGATCGACTTCGACCCCGTGAGCAGCATCGTCAGCCGATCCACGCCGATGCCTTCGCCGCCGGTTGGAGGCAGGCCATAAGCCAGCGCGCGCACATAGTCCTCATCCATCTGGTGCGCCTCGTCGTCGCCGCGCTGGCGCTCGCTGAGCTGCTGTTCAAAGCGCTTCTTCTGCTCCACCGGATCGTTCAACTCGCTGAAGGCGTTGCCCAGCTCAAACCCGCCGGCAAAAAACTCAAACCGCTCCACGTGCGCCGGATCGCCGGGCTTGGCCTTCGACAGCGGCGAAACCTCCACCGGATAGTCGTAAATAATAGTCGGCTGCACCAGGAAAGGTTCCACCACGGCTTCAAACAGGTTGTAGACCGACTTGCCCACCGGCGCGCCCTTCATCGAGTCGTAGTAGACCGCGCTGATGGCTTCACGCAGGGTCTTCAGTTCCGCGATCCGCTCCGGCGTCAGCCGCGTCGTCTCGCAGGCCGCCGACTCCAGCGAAACGATGGCCGCATGCAGCCTTGCCTGCAATACCGCAGCCGCATCGAAGGCGGCCGGCGCCGGTTTTGTCCCGGCCTCGTGCGGCCAGAACTCGCGGATTGCCTCGCGCATCGTCAGCCTTCGCCATTTGGCCAGGTCGATGGTGTTCCCGTTGAACTCTACAACCGTTGTCCCATTCACCTCCCGCGCTACATACTCCACCAGCCCTTCGGTAATCTGCATCATGTCGTGGTAGTTCGCATAGGCCTGGTAGAACTCCAGCATCGTGAACTCGGGATTGTGCTGCGTGCTCACGCCCTCGTTGCGGAAGTTGCGATTGATCTCGTAGACGCGATCCAGCCCGCCCACCACCAGCCGCTTCAGATAGAGCTCCGGCGCGATGCGCAAAAACAAATCCATATCGAGCGCGTTGTGATGCGTCTTGAAGGGCCGCGCCGCCGCGCCGCCTGGCACTTGCTGCATCATCGGCGTTTCCACTTCCAGGTAGCCGCGGTCATCGAAGAACCGCCGCATCGCCCGCAGCACCTTAGCCCGCTTCACAAAGACTTCGCGGCTTTCGAGATTCGCAAACAAGTCCACATAGCGCCGGCGATAGCGCAGCTCCACATCGGCCAGGCCGTGAAACTTCTCCGGCAGCGCCAGCATCGCCTTGGCCAGGAAGGTCAGCCGCTCCACATGCACCGTCAGTTCGCCAGTGCGCGTACGGAAAAGATAACCGGTGGCGCCAATGTGGTCGCCTAGATCAAGCAGCTTGTAGAGCGCGAATCCATGCTCGCCCACGGCATCGAGCCGCACGTAAATCTGCAGCCGCTCGCCGCCCTGCTGCAGCGTGGCAAAGCCGGCCTTGCCCTGGGCGCGGATGGCCATGATGCGCCCCGCCACGGCCACCGTCACGCGGCTGGCTTCGAGATCCTCAGCCTGCGTCTCGCCCCACTTGGCCCGCACCGCGGGAATGGTGTGCGAGGCAGGGAACTGGTTGGGGTACGCCTCCTGCCCCAGCTTCTCGATCTCCTCCAGCTTGGTCCTGCGCAACTCAAACAGATTGCGCTCAAACTCCGAATCGAACACGATGTTTCCTTCTGGTGAATCTCTTAGGTCCAAACGTCAGTATAGCGGCTGCGCTGATGTCAGGGAGCGGTGCACCGAAATGGCGAGAATATCCTCGTGACCAATGCGCAGAGCGATTGCACGACCGGGACGCGCGCTTTTAGGATGAATGCATGAATCCCAAGCTCGTTTTATTCCTGCTTTGTATCTCTCTTGCAACTGCGCACCATGCCCGGGCAAAGACCATCCTTCCGGATGCCTGCGGCGACGATAGCGTCAAATTCGATGTCGCCACGCAAAAAGATCAGCTCGCACCCGCCTCTCCAGCAGCCGGCCAGGCGCAAATCGTCTTCATCGAATCATTTGTCAGGAACATCGGATGGATTGGAGGAGGTCCGATCATACGCTTCGGGATGGACGGGGCCTGGGTGGGCGCCGACAAGGGAGACTCGTACTTCACTTTGACGGTGAACCCTGGTGTTCACCACTTGTGTGCGAGTTTGCAGACGATCTCCGGAAGGATGAAGAAGAATAGTGTCGAATTGACATCGTTTACCGCTGAGCCCGGAAAGACTTACTACTACCAATTCACACTCTCCGTGGGCGCACATTCGACTATGGGCGCATCGGGGCCGGGGGCAACGAATGGCGGCGGTGCGAGCACGGATTTTTCGTTCGATCTTGCCGCGGTCAATGACGATGTGGGCAGGTTTCGTATCAAGGCTTCGCCACTCGCTACCTCAAAACCAAAGTAGCCGGCTGGGCCCCTTTCACCCCAAGCTTGTCCGTCGTGTATAACCACGTTACATGGCCTTCAATCGCCCCATCCCGGATTCGGAGCCGCGGCCCAAAACCTCCAGCGCCCTCGCCACCCTTGTGCAAGCCGAGAAGATGGTGCAGATCGCCATTCTGCTGCCGTGTTCGGCGTTCATCGGCTGGCTCATCGGCGCCTGGCTTGACAAAATCCTGCACCAATCCTGGATCACCCTGGCCGGCATCCTCTTCGGCGGCTTCTCCGGGATCTACTATGTCATCAGGCTGGTGTTGACCGCGGGGCGCAAAGCAGGCCGTAGCTCCCAACCCGCCGGAACGGATAGCACCAACCCCAAGCCATGACCGATGCCCCACCACCCGTTGCGCTGCTCACCCCCGAGGCGCTGCAAGCCCTGCTTAACCGGGCAATCCGCAACACCCTGATCCTGGGCGGGTTGGCTTCCCTGGTGCTGGCGATCGCTACCGGATGGCGCGACGGCGCCATGCTCATGACCGGAACGCTGATTTCGGCGGCCAGCATTTTTGAGTGGCAGCGGCTGGCGCGGTTGATGAACGCGCGCATAAAAGAGCAGAAAACTCCGCGCGGCGCGGTGCTCACCGTCACTCTGTTTCTGTTACGCCTGCTCTTTTTTGCGGCGGCCATTTATGGTAGCCTGAGATGTTTCCGGGGCTCGCCGATGGCGCTTGTCTGCGGCCTGGGACTTGCGGTCGCAACGCTCATGGTTGAGGGGCTCCGCCTGTTGAGGGATTGAAGCCGGCATAAAGTCCGGCGCTCCGCGTTCGCAACTACCCTGGAATCAGAAAGAACTCTTGTCTTCATGGACGAATCGCTCGCCATAACACACCTGCTCAACTATCTTTTTGCCGGCCCCGTGGACGCCCTTCTACAGCTCGTGGGCATGCATCCCGCCAATCCCGCCGCCCCCATCGACAATGCCTTTGCGCTGGAGTTGCTGGTGGTGCTCGGGTCCATCGCCTTTTTCATCTTCATCCGCCTTAACCTCTCGGTCGAAAAGCCCGCCCCTGCGCAGCAGCTCGTCGAATTGGTTCACGAGTTCACCGGCGGACTGTCGGAGCAGATCATCGGTCACGAGTACCAGCGCTTCCAGCCATTCGTCACCTGCATTTTCATGTTTGTGCTCATGTGCAACCTGCTGGGCTTGATTCCGGGTATTCCCGCGCCCACTCAATCGGCGGTCGTGCCTCTGGGCCTCGCCGTCACCGTATTCGTCTACTACAACTTCAACGGCGTCATGGCGCAGGGGCCGATCGGCTACCTCAAGCA
>Ga0326727_10019901_pt1 | contig 13402 bp, 11 predicted proteins | sample MB2enrmetagenome_FD_207643 | JGI IMG/M metagenome (GOLD analysis project Ga0326727, IMG submission 207643) | Lab enriched peat soil microbial communities from McLean, Ithaca, NY, United States - MB29MY | ecosystem: Environmental > Terrestrial > Soil > Wetlands > Peat | place: USA: New York... | reverse complement strand
ACCGGCGAATGCGTCTTGGCCGCCATGTCCATGCCGAGGATCATGTTGCCGGTGTCGGCCTTGCCGCCGGTGTTGTACACCAGCATGGTTGCCTGCGGCGCGACGCCTTTCGGTTGATAGACCTGAAGCTGGTGCGTCCACTTGATGCCCTGCCAGACCTGCGAAACCAGCTTGATGTCGTAAATCGTGCCGCCGCCGCGCGCGATACGGTTCTCGATCTTCCACGAGAACTCCGGCTCCGGACTCTGGACATACTTGAGCAAATCGGCGCGGCCAACCGGGCAGATGGCGGCCAATCCAAGACATGCGGCGACGAGCCGTGACACCAGCGGCAAACGCATAGCAGGACTCCGGGTCAGGAATGACGACGATGAATCGACTGTCCCGATCAGCAGGCAGGGAGGGTGAAGGTGAAGCCGTTCGTGAGCGGAGACAGTTCCTGAATTGAATCCTATGGCGCAAACGGGCGATCGGAATGGTAATCGCAGCCTACTCGCCTCGCTCAGAAAGCCCGGTGCCGACATGAGCTGAGACGAAAGCGCCGCTTGATGCGGTGAGGGAGTCTGAAGCGGGAACATGTTCGATCACGCGCATGCTACGCCAGTGTCCCTGCAGGAACCGAAACAGATACGTCATGGCGAGCGCGATGATGTATGCGCTGGCAAACGTCCAGGCCCAGTACAGGCCGCGATCGGGTCCCACAACCAACCAGGTAGGAATCACCATCACCGGCCAGGCAAAGACAAGCACGCACAGAGTCACGAAACGCGTGTCGCCGGCGCCGCGAAGTGCGTAGGAGAAGACGATGTTCATCGTGTCAAAGAGGCAATACACAGCCACAAACCTGAGCAAGATCGGGACGAGAACAGCGATGTCGCCCCCATCCCCACTTTGGCCCTCCGTGGCTCCAAATATCGCGACCAGCGCCGCTGGCTCCACAAGAAACATCGCGGCCGCACAGGCGGTGAACACCAGGACCATTAAAAAGGCGGTCCACGTCGATCGCGCTGCCACATCCGGACGACTCTCTCCAATACGCTTGCCGACCAGCACTTCAACCGCTTGTCCGATGCCCAAAGCAGGCAGAATCAACAGCAGGTTTAGCGAGAAAGTGACGCTGGTCGCAGCCAGGGCGACATCGCCGATGCGGCCGACGGACCACGTGAAAAAAGTGAACACGATCGGATCGAGCGCAGCCCCCAAACCGTTCGGAAGCCCGAAGCGCATGAGTCTACGAAACAGGTCATAGTCGAAGCGCCAGCCACTGACCATGGCATAGGCTTCTTCGAATTCCGCCCGGAAAAGCAGAATAAGCCCCAGTAAGGCTGAATTCCAGTTGCCGATCACACTTGCCCGGGCAGCGCCGGCTATACCGGAGTCGGGGATATGCAGAGACTCGTTTCCAAAGATCAGCAGGCTGGCAAAGACGCCGTAGACAATCATTCCGTACGCGTTGATGAACAAAACGGTGCGACTGGCGCCGCGTCCGGCGAAGAAGCCACACACGGTCGCGGTCAGTGCACCTGGCATCACGGCGCCGGCGATGCATTGTAGGAAAGTAGTCTCGAGCTCTTGCATATGGGGACTATGACCGCCCAAAGCAACGAGAGGCTCTGCAAGCGGCACGAGGAGCAGAGTCAACAGTCCCGCGATGATACTGAAGTAAAGTGCTTGCCAGATAACCGGGCCGATGCGGCGAAACTGCCCTGCCCCGACGTATTGAGCGACAAACGTTGTCACATAACCAGCGGTTCCTTGAGCCAATGACATCGGCACCCAGAAAAACACGCCCGCGGCCATCGCCGCCCCAACTTCAAAGGTGTGCGGCTCATGACTGGCCCCGTAGCGTGCCAGCAGGACTCGATCGAGAAGCAGTTGCAAGGTCCAAATGCTATTACTGACGATGAAGGGCCACGCCAGATGAATCAATTCGGCCCAGCCGCCTTCTTTCGCGACTTGCTTCGGATAAGCCATAAGCCCTCCGGTTCGCCCGGGCGACCACGCGAAACGGCGCTCGCGCGACAATTGGTAGTCTCCCAGACACGTCGATGCGAAAAAAGTTCGGTTCGAAACCGGGGTCGATCGATGCGAAACGCGGAAGGGAAGGAGAACGCGGCGAGGATGACGTCAGCCAGCCGGCGCGGAATCGAGCTCGGCGAATGACTTCCGAATCGCTTCGATTCTCTTGCGATTGACACCGAGATCGGAGTGACCGGCCCGCGACGCCGACCGGCAGTGGATGAGCTTGTTCTGAGGATCGACTTGAAACTCGACATCATCTACGAAGCGAAAAATCAGACTGGTGAACTCCGCATACAAGTAGTTCTCGTTCGAGGAGATTACCTTTCCTCCCGGCAGAGAGCCGACCGCCCGCGCGAGTTTGCCCACAGGATCGGTGCCGGTGTAGTGAATCGGCTCCGTGTGGTGCCCTGCATCGTCATCCTGGCTGCAGACACAGTTCGGCGAAGACGGGCATGGCAGCAATCTTCCATCGGTAACGCCAAGGTTCGCCGGCCGTCGTGAGGTCGCACTCAAAAAGGCAAACATCACAACAACGGCGAGGACAACAACCCCGACCGAGACGAGGACGATGTTCAGGATCATTCTTATCTTTCGACTACGCACAACAGCGGCTCCCCGGCGACGAAGCGGCGCACGTTTTCGCGAAGAATACGCCAGCGTCGGTCCCGAGCCTCGGGCGAGGTCGCGGCGTGTTCGATCACGGTCACGTTTTCCAACCCGCGTAACGGGTGATTCTCAGCAAGTGGTTGTGTCAGGCCGAGACCGACGGCGGCAACCTTCTTGGCCGACAGAGCTTCGGCCAGCGCCTTGGCATCGATAACGCCGGGTCGGCCGACGTCGATGATGAACGCTGTCGGCTTCATTACCTCAAATTGCCTGGCGCCGAGAACGCCACGCGTCGCTTCAGTTAACGGGCAGGAGACCGCAACCACGTCAGCCGACGGCAGCAACTCCCCGAGTTGAGCAGGCGTATGCAGACTGAAAACGTAATCCGGCTTCTCGCTCAGCTTGCCATCGACCAGCCGGACGCGCATGCCGAATGCGTTCGCCCGGCGAGCGATCGGGTTGGCGCTGCCGCCTTGTCCGATCACAACGATTGTTTTCCGGTGCAGTTCACCGCCGTCCTTGGTTTTGCGATACATCGGCAGCAAAAGAGCGATCGCATCTTCAGCGATCGGTGGCCCGTATGCAGCCCTTGAATTCGTCACAACAATGCTCGCCGGTGCTGCCGTTGCAGCGGAATCGGCGCCGTGAACCCAGCGTAAGCTCTTGCCCGATTTGGCGACGTCAGCGGACCAAAATCCAATGATTGCGTCGGCATCTTCAACCAGACTCGCAGCCGACTCGGCGTTCTTGGCTTGCACGAATTCGATTTCCGGCGCGACGAGTTTCAGCTCCTTCAAATTCGCCGGCATTAGTCCGGAGGGCACGACGATGCGGTGTGGTTTCTTCCAACCCGGAGTGTCCTTTGTCGGCGACGGCCCTTCCAGAATGCCGAAGTCCTCCGCGAGATCCCACGGAGCAACGCCCCCGGTCAGTTCCGCATAGACGTGTTTGGCATTATCGCCTGGCGGTTTAATACCGGTCCATTCCTTGTACCAGGGCAAATCAATGCGTTCGGCCACCTCATCGGCTGTCAGCGCGGCGTCGACTCCTTTCTTGACCTCCTGGCGAAGCTCGACGAAATATCGCTTTTGCCGCTCGAGCAGTTCCTTGCCCGACAGCGCTCCGTGGCCGGGGCAAATCAGTTTCACGTCGAGCTGCTGCATCTTTTCGAGAGCGCGAATCCAGGAAGCGGAGTCAGAATGGCCCATGTAGTTGAACGCACCGTTCACACAAGCATCACCGGTGCACAGGATCTTGTGCTTGGGCAAGTAAGCCACGGCATCGCCGGCCGTATGGGCGTGGCCCATGAACAGAAACTCGATCCTTTGACTGCCATCTTCGAGAACCAGCTTGTCGTCGAACACGATGTTCGGGGTCTTCAAAGTGGAGGCTGCGATATCCTTTCGCCCCATGGGTCGCCGGCCGGCCTCTTCGAATTGCTTGGGGCCGTCCACACGCAGCAGACGGGCGCAGTTGGTTTGGGCAACGACCTGAGCGCCGATTTTGCCAAACACAGCATTGCCGTAAGCATGGTCGCCGTGATGATGCGTATCGAGCACATAGCGAATCGGCTTGTCGGTTGTTTTGCGAATGGCGGCGATAACGTCGTTCGCTTCCTTCGGGAAGTTGGCGTCGATGACTGCGACGTACTCCTCGAAGACGACCCAGATGTTGTTGCAGCCGCCGAAGGTGGACATATCCTTGGCGTCGATAACCGAATAGCGGAAAAACACGCCCGGCGCAACCTCGCGCACCTCGTTGAACTTCATCGCCGGCGGCGACGAGTCAGCAAAACTGACCGAATGCGAGAACAGGACAACCGTCAGGCACGCGAGCAAGGAAAGGCGCATACCGGAACTCCCGCGTCGGGCAACCGAAAGGATCAACGGTGACACTCTATTCAGCAAGGTCTGCGAACGCAACCGCCTCGGATAATCTCGCCCGGTTTATCGTTGACGGAGGCGGTCCAAGTGTTGCTATAATCGGGGTGAACATAAACACTCCGCGACTTTACTGACTTGAACGGGACTCGTGCCATGAGATTCGTCGCGGCTTGCCTCATCATTCTGGCCCTAGCCGGGGGCTTGCTCTTTTCGACCGCGCAGGCGATCGGCGCCGACGGGCAAGCCAAGTCCGATCCGGCGAAAGAGAAGGACGCCAAGGCTCCGAAGAAAGAGCCGGAGTTCAATTCCCCGCCCAAGGGCGCGACCATCATTTCCATCGGCCGACTAACGGGCCAAATCACCAAAGGCAGCGACGGCAAGACATTTTCGATGGAAACGGTCTTCAATGGCTCCAAGAAAGAAATCGAGATCAATCTCGCCGCGATCACCAAGGTTCGGCGAATCAAGCAGAATGAGTTCGACGACAAGGGAAATCGCAAAACCTCGCCCCCGGTCGTCACCGATGCGACTGCTGATGAGATTCGCGGCGGCACGATGGCTACGGTCGTAGTCAGCGGCACGCGCGACGGCAAATGGCTGGTCGCGAAGCTTGTCACGCTGGCCGGCGAATAGTAGGCGTTCCAAGCGCAGATTGTCCACGACCCGCGCGGCTACTCGCACCGCACGTGGGCGCTGCGCTGCACCTTCGTTCCTTACTCGTGAAGGCTCCCTGCGGGGCCCGTGTCATGTTGCGCTTTGAGATTCTACTGAAGTGCCTCGGTCAGGCGCTCGCCACGCAAGGTGCGCGCTCGTTGAACGGCATTGTGCCGTTCGGCGAGGTGATCTACCAGGTCGCGATGGACACCGTTCAGCAGCTTAGAGAGATTCGTCGGGACCCGGAGGTTCGCGAATCCCTTGCCTGGGCGGCGTCAGCGGATGCGGACGAGATTACCGAGCACGTCAATGCTGTCGTGACCGACGTCGGCAAAACGCTGCCGCCGCGCTTGTGTAAAGCCATTTCCAGTTATCTGACGCATTTCCCGCCCGTGCTTAGACAGGCGCTCAAACGGCCGTCCGATCCGACGGGCCGCACGGTACCGCCGGCACTGGTGCTGGAAACACCGGAAGATCTGCTTCCGTTCCTGCCGCCGCGCGTGCCGCGTTTCCGTGCGGGAGATCGCCCGCGTGATCCGCTGACTTCCTGGCGGTTGGTCGAATTGCTTGGAATGAGCAACTTTGGTGAGACTTGGAAAGCACGTCATACGGATGACAAGAGCAAGCCGCCAGCCGTGCTAAAGATGTGCACCGATATTGAAGCCCCGGACGTGTTGACGCGGCATGCGATCGAGATTCAGGTCGCTCAAGAGCGGGGTTGCCTCGCCGGGATCGTTCCTTTCACGGGGTGTTTCCGCGACATCGATCCGCCCGTCTGCCGCTACGATCTCGTCGAGGGCGGTGATTTCTCCGGCCTCGCACGAGACGGCGACCCGGCACCTAATTCAAAGCGGACCGAGCAGGTGACCCGGCTGATGCAACGGGCTGCCAAAATCGTCGGCGGCTTGCACCGGCTTACTCCCCCGATCGTTCACAGGGGCATCAAGCCACGCAATCTCTTCTTGCAGCAAACCGGAGCGGGACGATACGCGGTCCGAGTATTGGATATCGGAGTCGGAGCTTTATCAGCGGCGCGCTTGAACATGGCCGACAAGCTCGGCCAGGTGCCTCAAGCCGAAGTTTTAGCCAGCTCGCTGCGTGGCAGTTTCATGCCGCTGTACGCGTCGCCTCAACAGATGCGTGCGGAACCGATCGATGTTCGCGACGATGTCCATGCACTGGCCGTCGTCTGGTACCAGATGATTCTCGCGGACTTGGGTGCAACGCCGACAGGTCGCGATTGGATTTCCGACTTGAAAAAAGGCGGCGTTCACGAGACTCACATCCGCCTTTTGAGTGCTTGCGTTAATCCTCGTGTCGAACGTCGGCCCGCCGATGCGATGGTTCTGGCGGACGAGTTCGGCTCCCTTCTCGCTGGCTCTTCGGGCTAAGCGCTCTTCCCCTCTGTCTACAATGCTCCCGGGCCAGATGCTGAAGCCGGGAGGAGCAAGTCATGCGCTCGTTCAAAAGTCTTACCGAGCAGGAAGTGCTCGCCCTGGCGATCGCACTGGAGGAAGAAGACGCCCGAATCTACGACGATTTCGCCGACGGCTTGAAAGATACCTATGCCAAACAAGCCGAACAGTTTCGCAAGATGCGGGCCGAGGAAGATGGCCATCGCCATCGCCTGCTCGACTTGTATCGCGATCGCTTCGGCGAGCACATCCCGCTTATCCGGCGCGAAGATGTCAAAGGTTTCGTGCGTCGACGGCCGGTTTGGCTTGTACGGCCACTGGGCCTGGACGCGGTCCGCAAGCAAGCCGAGACCATGGAGCTGGAAACGAAGCGATTTTACGAAGCCGCAGCGAAGCAAGCGTCCGACGCCGGCATACGCCAGTTGCTCGGCGACCTGGCCGAAGAAGAGCGCAGACACGAAAAAATGGCCGAGGAAGGGCTAGGCACATTCGAACCCGAAGAGGAACAAGCCGCCCGCCACCGCCTATTCGTGCTTCAGGTCGTTCAACCCGGACTCGCCGGCCTGATGGACGGATCGGTATCGACGCTCGCTCCACTGTTCGCAACCGCTTTTGCCACTCACGACAACAAGTACACGTTTCTAGTCGGGCTCGCTGCCAGCCTCGGGGCCGGCATCAGTATGGGGTTCGCCGAAGCGCTGTCGGACGACGGCAGCCTGACTGGCCGCGGCCGCCCTTGGACGCGTGGCTCCGTATGCGGTGCGATGACTGCTTTGGGCGGACTGGGGCATACGTTCCCTTATCTGTTGCCCCATTGGACCCTTGCCACCGCCATTGCCATCTGCGTCGTCGCCATCGAGCTGGGTGTCATCTCTTGGATCCGAAACAGGTACATGGATACGCCCTTGGTTTCTGCGGTTATTCAGGTGGTCGTAGGCGGAATACTCGTCTTTCTCACCGGCATCCTGATCGGCACTTCGTGAGAGCCGGTTTGCCTCATTCTCGCTCCGTACGCCGTCGTATGAATTCAAGCGAAGATTGAATCTCAATTTGAGACAAGCATTTCGCGGGCGCGAATTCCTGCGCCCGGGCGAGTGCAAATTAGGCATAAACAGCGACGAATATATAAGCAGCGATCGATGTCCCGCGTCTAGCCGGCGGGCGTGCTAGGCTTTCAGCACAGCCTGCCGAAGAGGTTAACCGTGTCACAAGCCGATCCTCGTCTTGAAGCCCCGTACCCGGCAGAACCGGAGCGATTGCCGACCGTCCCTCGCGTCGTGGCTCTCAACCGCAAGGCCCGATTCTACCGCACGGCTCTGCTGTGCGCGGTGTTGCTGGCGCCCAACGGGATTCTCGCATGGGGGTGGGTCGCCGGAGACGATCTGCGCGCGCTCGAAGACCGGGGTCAATCGGTACTGGGCAGCGTTGTCGATAAGTCCAGCCGCTCCGGGCGGGGGGGTAAGACGTATTTCGTCACTTACGAGTACGATGTAAACGGGCGCAATTACCGTGATACCCGCAGCGTGTCGGCTGACGAGTACACCGCCGCAGAAAAGAATGCGTCGTACTTCGTCACGTACCTGCCCGAACGACCGGCAACCAACACGCCCGGCCGGCCGGGGCCACGTTTGCAGCAGGACAACGAAAACACCGTGCGCTTTGCGATCATGGCAACAGCCGCCCTCGGCGTCTGGTACCTATGGTTTGCATATCTTCTGCGTCGTGAGCAGTCACTCGCGCGCGAGGGCGAAGCCGTGATCGGCAACGTGACGGAACGGGGTACAACCCGCGGTAGAAACCAAATTTCCTACTGGGTGCGTCACCAGTTCACGTCGCCGGCCGACGAAACGATTACCGATTGGAATTACGTGCCGTCGTCTCTATTCGATCGGTTAAGACCCGGGGTGCGTATCACGTTACTCTTCGATCCGGCGAATGCGAAGCGTCACTTGCCGCTTTACGCGTTCGAATACGCATACATCGTCGAGAGCAGCGAGGAAGAGTACATCGCGCCCGATCAGGATCTTGCTCAACTGGAGTAAGGCGAACGCCGGCCGGGTGGCGATTGCCTCCCGGCCGGCGTCTTCATGTCGTCTAGAAGCAAGTCTCACGTATTCGGATTAGAAGTGCCAGTTGTACTGGACAACGGCTTCGACGCTATAAAGCTCGGGTCCGGTGACCGGCGTCGTCACGCCAATTGTCAGGGTCGAGTGCGGGAAAAGCGTGTGGACGCCCGCCGTCAGGATAACGGAATCGGCAAAACCGATCGGCTCGCCGGCCGAACCCCGATGATTGAAGGGATCGTTGATGTGTACTTCAAACGTCGGGACGATCGGCAAGTTGCGACAGCGATAGCCGATGCCGATGTCGTTCGCGGCGAACGTTGGCAGGCTGGAATCGGTCGGGACGATGATTGCAGCAAAGCCCTCGAGGTAAAAGCGATCGAAATTGATCGCGTAGCCGATGAACGGTTGCAGTAGCGTCGGATCGATGCTCTTGTCGATTGACAGCGGAATGTCCGGACCAGTCGGCAGTGTGGCAACTAGACCGCCTGAAATGGCACTGCCGGTTTCGGTGTTCCGGTAGAGCGCGTACTTGAACGTCAAGCTGAGATCGCCGATGTCGCTCGAGCCAAGCGGCCCGGTATCCTGGGTGTAGGGCAGGCGCACTCCAATCGACGCGTTTCCATCGAGGAGGGTTTTCTCGAAGCCGATGACTTCGCGGTTGATCGAGATCGCGTTGGAGTGCAAGCCGTCGACGTCGTAGTAGTTGTAAGTCACAAACGCTCGATCCTCGGGCAAGACCGTGCCGTTATCTGAGATTTTGAATGAGCCGAACGCAGTGACGGGCAAACGGCCGGAGCCGCCGGATGCCAACCCCAGCAGCTGGGCTGCGACACCGGCGTCGAATGCGTTGAAGCCAGCCGACGAGATCGACCCTTCACGAGCGACGGCTGCATTGACGATGGCAAGTTGCGCCGGGGTAAGCCCGAACTGATTACCGGCCGACACCAAAAAGCTCGGTGCCACCGCACCGCTCTGGAGGAGCGAAATTGCTTGGCGTTGCGATGCGGTCAGGCCGGAGCCCTGGCTAGACTGGTTGAACGCCAGGCCATAGAAACCTAGATCGCCGATCATGTTCGGCAGTGCGGTCTGAGCGGCCTCTCCACCCGTCGGCGGCGCTTGAGCGAACGCATCGGTCATTGGAGCTTGCGCCTCTCCCTGCCCGGCAGCGCTCGGAATTCCGGGCAGACTGCCAGGCGTAGTTTGAGGCGCTGCACAAGCGGGCGGCGGGCAACAATTCCTGCCTACCTGGGCTTGAGCCGAAATCGCAAGCGTAAGCAAAACGAAGACAGACGAAACGGCAATCCTTTGCATATGCACTCCTTGTCGCTGAACTAGCAATCTCCTTTTGCCAGGTCCGGACGAACTCCCCCGAGCGAGCGCGCCGCCTGCGCGCGGTGGTTCGCAGATCGCTGGCGAGCAATCGAGTGCACGCAGCGGCGAACCCCGGGCTTTCCCGGTCGCCGTTAATTCCCCTGCTTTTCGATTTCGGCCACAGTTCGGTGCGCAATGATGCAAAGAATCAGGCGGCGGTTTTTTGACTGGAAATGGGGGAAGATGCGCGATGCGGAACACGCAGCGCGGAAGCGTAGAGTGCGAAGGATAAGAGGATCAGCTACCGGATCGGCCGGAGCCGCATTCCAAAGCGCGGCTCAGACACTGTCGGACGCAGATTGCAGACAGTCTTCGGAGCTGAGGGGCAACGTCAGGCTGCCAATTGCCTGCGAGCTGCTTTGTCGCCTGCAAAGTCCCTCAGTGGGAGGATCAGCTCTTCTTCGGCCATCGGGTCAAATCGATATCCGAAGAATTCGATGTCCGTCTTGCTGTACGCTTCGACGAGGTGGATCGCTCGGTCACTGAAATAGTCGCGATAGTCTTTATGCTGCGATTTGTTCAGGTGGGGCAATTGTGCCTCAATCCCAGCCGCGGCGCAGACGTGTTCGAAATCCGCCTGAATGCTCTCGAAGCGACCGACAAAATCGACCATACACTCGCCGCGCTCGTCCACGACGAAATCGCGCTGGTGCCAGACCGGATGATCCATCCGCCAGCTGAGAAACTCTTCAAAACCGTTTAGACGAGTGACAGCCTCATGTTCGTGGTGTTCCCGATTCTGAAGCACATAGTGATACCAGGACACTTGCCAGTCCCAAGGATTGCGGACAAATGCAAACTTGAAGTAATTGGCGAAGACGTCCGAGGGGACGGCATCACGTATTTCGATCGCGCGAGCATGTGCTGAAAGCCGGGGGTAGCGGGCGGGCGGGGGCGAACCTAGTCGAGTGCGGAACTTCCTCCACAGCCGATAACCCGGCCGCTCCGTGAGCGGCTCGAAAACCGATCGCATGCTCGTGCCGCCGGTCTTGAAGATGTGGACAAAGACGAATCGATGCGAATGTGAGAGTTGCATGCTTCCCTGCTTTCCTGCGTTCAACAGTCGAGCGAGAGCGCCTCTGAATCCGTTCGCGGACGCCCGAGGAATAAACACCTCACGATGCGATCGGTTTCTCCGCAGCAGAGGAAATCCCGTTTTTTCGGGACATCTTCACCTGCCAGGGCCTTTAGGAATCGATTCATACTTTCCCTGGCCACGCCGCTTGCCCGGTCACAAACAGAACCCGCGCTCACTCAAGGGCTCGGAACGCATCACCGTTTGCGATACGGAGCGCGGACTCCTCTTGTATAAGCCGTCAAACACGTGTCAAGACCGATAACACTCGATGGGTCGTTCAATCGCTGTGCTTTTGTCGGAGGCGGCCGCTCAATCTCAACATCAACTGCACTCGCTCAAATTCGTTGAGCCAGTCTTGCAGTGTGTCCTCGACTTCGCTCGCTTCGGGCGCCAGAATTCCCGTCGGACAAGACGCGCCGAGGTGGCGAACGGCCAATGCGCGATAACGGTTCAACGTCCGGTCGCCGAAAACCGAGCAGAGTTCATGATCCTCTGCCAGGAAGAGTGCGACCGGCACCCGGTCACCGCCATTAAGCCGCAAACGGCTGCTCAGCGATTTATGCTCATCACGATCGAGGAAGCGCACGGAAATCTTGGCAGGATTGGCCAGCGCAATCCGCTCGAGAATCGGGCACTGCTGAACGCAGTCACCACACCAGATGCCGCTAACCACCAATACTTTCATCTCGCGCACAAATCCAGCAATCAGCGTTTGCTGCGCCGGCTTCAGCGCCGTCGCGGCAAAGAATTGCTGCCAGCGCCGCTGCTGCTCAGTAGTTCCGGTCGCAACATAGCGATCGTACGGCAAAGCTGCAGCGAAGAAACTGGAGAGTTCCGCGGCATCCATCTCTATTTTCCCCGATGTAGTTATGAAGGTCGTTTCTGCGCCTCGGAGGACGATGTGAGCCGCCGAACGCGATCCACAGCGCGACTCGTATCCGCTTTCTTGCGGCTCACAGCTCTCATTGTAGGTCGGGCAGTCCGAACTTTCTCACCTCAGGCGAGCAGCTCCCCGGCCAGGACTGTCACCGCCTTGCCAATCAGTTGGACACGATCGCCCGACGTGCGCACGCCAATAACTCCACCGCGCCGCGACGCCTGATATCCAATCATCTCCTGTTTGCCGAGTCGCGCCGCCCAGAATGGTGCCAGACAACAATGCGCCGATCCGGTGACCGGATCCTCGTCGACGCCCGCTGCCGGTGCAAAAAATCGCGAGACGAAATCGAAGCCGGGAGTTGTCGCCTGTGCAGTCACGATGAAACCCCGGCCGCCTAATTCTGCGATTCGCTTGAAATCGGGCTTCAGAGCGCGAATTACGGACTCCGACTCAAACTCGGCGAACAGATCGTACCGAGCCTTGCCGACCCATCGCGGCGTTCCGCCGAGTGCCTCGGCTAGGCCGGGTTGCGGTGAGGATGCAACCGGCGGGGTCGAAGGAAAGTCCATCTCGATTCGGCCGTCTCTGAGAACGCACGTGAGCACGCCGCTTCGCGTATGAAACCGCGCCGGGCTGTCGGCGGCCAAACGCTTCGTCTCCCACAGCACGTGTGCGGCGGCAAGCGTGGCGTGCCCGCATAAGTCCACTTCGGTGGCCGGCGTGAACCAACGAAGATCGAAGCCATCATGGCGAGGAACGAGAAACGAAGTTTCGGATAGGTTCATCTCGGCGCCAACTTGCTGCATCCAGCCGGCATCGCGCGCCTCGGGCAAGAGGCAAACGGCGGCCGGGTTACCGGCGAACGGCCGGTCCGTAAACGAGTCAACTTGGTACAACGGCAATGCGGTGCTCATACGGTTTGTACCTCCGGCATCGTGAGCGGGCGGGATAGGTTAACGACGTTGTAGAGACAGGAGCCAAGACGTGTCGGTTCACGAGCGAAATTTGGCCGAAGCTTTTGATCAGCAAGCCGCGAAATTCGAAACAGCTCCCGTGCAAAGCGATCCCGTGGCACTGGCACGGCTTGTACAGTTTGCCGACTTGCCGCCCGGGTGTCGCGTGCTCGATGCAGGTTGCGGCCCGGGGCTAGTCAGCGAAGCGTTCTTAAACACTGGACAAAGCGTATTCGGTGTCGACTTGTCGGCAGAAATGATAGAACGAGCCCGCCGTCGATGCGCCCGCTTCGGCGACCGAGCTAGTTTCGAACAGCGGTCATTATTCGATTCTGCGATCACCGAGTCATTCGACGTCGCAGTTTCGCGGCTGGTGTTGCACCATACTCCCGACGCCGCTCAATTCATCGCACGTCTTTTTGAACTGCTGCGCCCGGGCGGAGTCCTCATGCTCTGCGACCACACCACCGATCC
>Ga0326727_10019900_pt1 | contig 13402 bp, 13 predicted proteins | sample MB2enrmetagenome_FD_207643 | JGI IMG/M metagenome (GOLD analysis project Ga0326727, IMG submission 207643) | Lab enriched peat soil microbial communities from McLean, Ithaca, NY, United States - MB29MY | ecosystem: Environmental > Terrestrial > Soil > Wetlands > Peat | place: USA: New York... | reverse complement strand
ATCGTTCCCGACTTGCGCGTCGATCTGCCCCCGAACAGCGCTATCGTCACTCCGGCCGACTTGGACGGTATGACGCCAGCGTCTTTTGAAACAGGCACTGACACGCAAATGAAGAAAGCCCTGGAACTTCTGGCGCAGGCCACGGGAACGGACGTCCGGCGCACAGCCGCTCAAGGCGCCCAGACCCTGCCCGCGCAGGCCGCGCGCCGTTGACTTTTTCGGCTCTTTCCATCTCCATACCCGTACGAGGTGAAAAATGGCCGAAGCGCGCGGAGAGCCGACCAGGAAGGCGGAGACCGCCCTCCTGACGCTGGAGGGGAGGCAATACGAGCTGCCCATCGTACGCGGCACCGAAGGGGAGAAGGCCATCGACGTCTCCAGCCTTCGCAAGACCACGGGATTCATCACGCTCGACGCGGGGTATGAGAACACCGGCTCCTGTCGGAGTGCAATAACGTTCATAGACGGTGAGAAGGGCATTCTCCGCTATCGCGGCTATCCCATCGAGGAGCTCGCGGAAAAGTCGACGTTCACCGAGGTGGCCTACTTACTTCTCTACGGCGAGCTTCCCACCATCAGAGAGCTCGAGGAGTTCTCGACGTTCCTCAACGAATCCTCCCTGATCCACGAGGACATGCTGCATTTCTTCGTTGGATTCCCTCGCGGTTCGCACCCCATGGGGATTCTTGCGACGACGGTTGCCTCCCTTTCCACTTTCTACCCCATTCCCGAGGTCCTGGACGGAAGCTCAGAGCGCCAGATCCTTGCCAACCTCATCTCGCAGGTACGGACAATTGCCGCGATCTCGTACAAGAAATCCATCGGCGAGCCCATCGTGTACCCGTCGTACAGGCTGCGCTATGTCCCGAACTTCCTGAACATGATGTTCTCCTCCCCTGTGAAGGAGTCGCGGCTGGATGACGACATCGTACGCGCCATCGACCTCTTCCTGATCCTCCACGCGGACCACGAGCAGAACTGCAGCACTTCGACGGTTCGCCTAACGGGCTCGAGTCTCGCCAACGTCTACGCAGTCATTTCGGCGGGGATCTCCGCGCTCTGGGGGCCGCGCCACGGCGGCGCGAACCAGGAGGTCATCAAGATGCTGGAGAAAATCCGAAGCGAGGGCGGGGATGGAACGGAGTTCGTGGCCAGGGCCAAGGACAAGAACACGCCGGACCGTCTCATGGGGTTCGGCCACCGGGTGTACAAAAACTTCGACCCGCGCGCGAAGATCCTCAAGGAGGCTTGCCATCGCCTTCTGAGAAAGCCCGGAATGGATGATCCTCTTTTCGACATCGCCCTTCGCCTAGAAGAGATCGCACTCAAAGACGAATATTTCGTGTCCCGGAACCTGTATCCAAACGTGGACTTTTACTCGGGCCTCATCCTGCGCGCGACGGGAATACCGTATGATATGTTCACCGTCTTGTTCGCCATTGGGCGGACCCCAGGGTGGCTGGCCCACTGGCGCGAAATGTACCACGGGCAGGATTTCCGCATCATGCGGCCGCGCCAGGTTTACATAGGGAGCAACGAGCGCCACTATATCGAGCGGACGCACAGAAGGTAGCCTTATCTTCCTATGAAGATAATGTATGCCCTGAAAGGCGCTTCCGGGGCAAAAAAATCCTATACTCACGGAATGGTCGTGATGGCGGCATCCACCCTTGTCTTCTCGGCCATGTCGCTTCTGGTCCCTTTCACCCGTTCGATTAACACTTCTATCGTCACAGCGGTGCGCTTCACGACCGGGATCCTCGTCATCGGCGGACTCGGGTTGTTCAAGGTCATCGAGCTGAAACCGATGAACAAGTTCTGGCTCATTGGCAGGGGGGTTTTCGGCGCGGCCTCCGCGTACCTCATGTACTTCGGGATGGTCAAGCTCGGCCTGGGCATGGGTACTATCCTCGCCTACACATATCCCGTGTTCGCCGCTTTACTGGCACCCCTTATCATCCGGGAGAGGCTGCACGCTGACGTTTTTGTGGCTGTCGCGGTTTCCTTCATCGGCATCTGGCTCGTGGTTAACCCTCTGGCCGGCAACGCGGCGGGCGGCGTTCACGCGGGCCTCTACCAGCTGCTCGCGCTGTTGGGAGGGGTGCTTTCCGCAGTTGCCGTGGTTGCCATCCGCAAGCTCCAGGCGACGGATTCCCCGTACATGATCTATCTTGCGCAGTGCGTGTTCGGCGTGATCGTCGTCGGCTATCCCACTGCCACCAGCTCGTTTGCCTTCGCCCTCCCGTTCTGGTTCGTGCTGGCGGGGATAGGGATCCTGGCCACCGTGGCACAGCTTCTGATGACAACGGCCTACCGAGAAGTCCCCGCCACCGAGGGCAGCCTGCCTGCCTTCATGGTTCCCGTAGTCAACAGCATTCTTGGCATCATCGTTTTCGGCGAGAGAATGCAGCCGCTGACCGTTGCGGGCGCCCTCCTCGTGCTGGTAGCATGCGCGTATGTTGCGCTTCGCGAAAGGATCATGGGGCTTTTCGGCTGATTGCCCTCGTCGAACTCCAGGCCAGCGGCTTTTTAGCATCTTCTTCCCACGGCTATCGAGGGAAAGCGCTCGACAGAGCGGCAGCGACACACGCGCTGACCGCTTTTGGGCTACTCCCTGACTGCGCGCTGAACAAGGTGACAGGCGGCGCAGCGATTTACGTCAACAGCGTCGGAGTCAAGCTGTTTAGCAACTTTACTTTCGATACGGCAGGGAAGAAACTCGTGGTGCGGGTTGTGCTCCTGACAGCGCTGGCGCTCTACGGGAGTTCAATTCCTAGCGCGGCCGCGATTGTGGTTCCTGGTTACAGTTGCACTCGTCGACGAGAGCGTTTCCTACGCCCTGTACTTTCGCAGCCTTGATATCTCTCTGATAACCCGAACTCAGTTTCTCCGCGAGAGCTGGAAGGCGTCGATCTGGCCGGCGTTTGTCTTGTTGCTGGCGGGGCTGATTCTCGCATCACCGCGAGTTTGGTGCGACTATTTGCTGGTGTTCCGTTCATCACTGCCGCGACCCTGCTCTTTACCGTCTGCGACGGGTCGACAGCCTGGGTTGATCTCAGGCCCGCAGACGCGGTTTCGATCCACCGAAACTGGGTATGCGACTGGCTAAGATGCGGCGTCTTGAGGTAGTCGATGCTGTTGCATTCGGCGGGTCATGATCCATACGAACCTGACGATCTGAACGCGCCGAGCGGCGCGCCATTCAGTGGACGATACCAGCAAACGCGAGCACCGCGACGAGGACGCCGATCGCGATCCTGTACCAGCCGAAAATCGCGAGGCTCCGAGTCCGCAGGTAGCCCACCATCCACCTCACGGCAATAAACGCGGACACCGCAGCCGCCAAAAGGCCGATGATCGGAGAGGCCCATCCGAAGCTGCTGACCATGAGGTGGCCGAGCTTCAATCCATGGTAAATCGCGGCGGCGCCAAGTGTAATCAGACCGAGGAGGAAACTGAACTCGACCGCTGCCGATTCGGAAAGACCGACGAACACGCCTCCGGCGATGGTGACTAGGCTCCAGCTCACCCCGGGCAAAAGGGACAGCACCTGCGAAAGGCCTATCAGGAGGGCCGTCCTCCACGTTAGGCCTGCCATCGCGAGACCTCCCGGACCTCGTGTGCGGGTCATGACCGCGAGGATGAAGATTCCCCCTATCAGCCACCCACCAACGACGGGCCAGATGCCGTACAGGTATTGCTTGATGGCCTCCTCGAGCACTAGACCGACAAGAGCGACCGGAATGAACGCAACAACCACATTACCGAAAAGCCGCAGTCCCTCCCGGTCCTGCCCCACGATGCCCCTCGCCATGCCCTTGATTCTCCCGAAGAAGATCAGGAATGCGGCAACGACGGCTCCAGCCTGTATGCAGATTGCGTACGCGTCTGAGGCGCTTTTTTGCTCAGGCGCGCCCCACAGGCCGAGAAGGCTCTGGACCACGTTGAGGTGGCCCGTGGAGCTGACCGGAAGGTACTCGGTCGACCCTTCCACAATACCGAGGATCAGCGCCTGAGGAATACTCGTGGACGAGCTTGTCGACGCGACAGTTAGCGCAGTGCCTGCGCGAAACGAAGGGGTTTCCTGCGCGGGAAGCGCCGTCGCGATCAAAAAGCAAAATACGACGGCACTGGCAGCTCTTCTCATGGTCAGGTCCCCAGCTTTCGAGCCACCTTTTCGAAGCCCGCAAACGACCGTTCGATAAACGCGGTATCCACGCAGTAGGCAATGCGGAAGTATCCGGGGAAGCTGAACCCCCGGCCCGGCACAACAAGGACGAGCTCCTCCTGAAGGGCCTTTACGAACGCAAGGTCATCTCCGCCGGGGGCCCGGGGGAAGATGTAGAACGCCCCTTGTGGCGTGGCGAACTGGTAGCCCATGGAGCGCAAGGCGGAGCAGAAAAGGTCCCGTTTTTTCTTGTAGACCTCGATGTCCACGGTCAAGCCCTGGATCTTCGCCACCGTTCGCTGCATCAGTGCCGGGGCGTTCACGTACCCGAGGATTCTCGTGCAAAGGATGATGCCGTCGATAAGCCTCTTGGCGTCATCCGCCTGCGGGTTCACCGCGATGTGGCCGATGCGTTCGCCGGGAAGCGAGAGGTCTTTCGAGTGGGAGGTCACGATGATGGAATGCGGATACACGCTCATGATCCCGGGGACTTCCGCCCCGTCATAGGCGAGCTTGCGGTATGGCTCGTCTGCAATGAGATAGATGGTCCTGCCGGTCTTCCTGCACGCCGCAGTGAGCATGTCAGCGAGTTCCTTCAACGTCTTTCGGGGATAGATGCGGCCGGTCGGGTTGTTGGGAGAGTTCACGAGCACGGCCGCGGTGCGCGGTCCGATTTTGCTTTCCAGGGCAGCCACGTCCAAATCGAAGTCGGGGGTCGACGGCGCGAGGACGAACGCGCCGCCGTGGTTGTCCACGTACGACGCGTATTCCATGAAACAAGGCTTTGTTGCCACCACCTCGTCGCCGGGGTTCAGGATAGCCTTGAGCGTGGAGTTCAGACCGCCACTTGCCCCGCACGACATGACCACGTGCCCTGCGTCGAGCTTGACTCCCTGCTCCCTGCAGACCGAGTCCGCGACGCAAGCCCGGGTCTCGGGGTAGCCCGCGTTAGGCATGTAGCCGTGCTTGAGAGGGATACTCGCCTCGACGACTTCGCGCAAGGCGGCCTGGAACCGGGCCGGCGGCTCCACGTCGGGGTTGCCGAGGCTGAAGTCGCAAACCTTGTCCGCCCCGTGCAGCGCCCGTAGCGCGTTGCCCGCCTCGAACATCCTTCTGATCCAGGAGGCTGTCTCCATCATGTCCAAGATCTTGATGCTAACCGCCATGCGTTTCCCCCCGAATGGAATCAAAAAGAGCGTCCGTCTGCTCGTCCGTTCCCACGCTTATGCGAAGGCCGTCGGAAAGGCCGTCCGAGGCGAAATGTCGCACCAGGAAGCCCCGGCTAAGCAGGCTTTCATAGAGAGGGCGGGCGCTGCTGCCGTCCACGGTGGCCGCGAAGACGAAATTGGCCCGCGATGGCATGACGGTTAAGCCAAGACCTCTGAGGCACTCCGTCAATCTTTCCCGGGTAGCGACAATCCGATTGCGCGTCTCCTTGGCGTACTGTTCGTCTTCCAGCGACGCGTACGCTGCAACCTGGGCAAGCCGGCTCACGTTGTAGCTATCCTTGACCTTCATGATCTGGGCGATCACATCCTCATGCCCGAAAGCAAACCCTACGCGCATGCCGGCGAGGGAAGAGGACTTCGACATAGACCGCACGATGAGAAGCCGGGGATTCCGTGCCAAGAGGGGGAGGCTCGAGTGGTCGGCAAAATCCACATACGCCTCATCCGCGACGACGATTCCGCGAAAAGAACCGAGAAGCTTGTCCGTCCATTCGGGGGGAAAGGCATATCCGTAAGGAGAGTTCGGAGTCGTCAGAAAAAAGATCTTGGCGCGGAGGGACGGGACAGGAAGCCGCTGGATTTCCTCCTCATGGCGTACGCGGGGCAGCGGAACGGAGACCGTGCGCGCCCTCGACATGGTTGCCAGCACCGGGTATAGGGAGTAGGAGGGCTGGAAAAACGCCACCGTGTCCCCTTCATCAACGAAAGCGCGCATGATCAGGGCGAGGATTTCATCCGAGCCGTTCCCACACATTATCTGCTGCGCGGACAGGCCGTACCTGCTTGCGGCAAGGCCCCGAAGGGCCGCCGCGTCGGGACTGGGATAGAGGCGAAGCGAGCCGTCGATTGCCGAGCGGAGCGCCTCCAGCACCCGGGCGGAGGGGGGGTAAGGATTCTCGTTCGTGTTGAGTTTGACCAAGCGCTGCCCGGGCGAGGGTTGGAGCCCAGGCACGTACGCCGTCATGCTCCTGACGGTCCCGCGGACAAGCGCGAGCGCCTCATCCAGTGTGCTCATGTGCCGCTGAGTGTATCAGAAGGACGCGGAGCAGGCCAAGGTGAAGGGATGGGCCGTATAGGCCGATCTTGACTTGGCGTGTGTTTCTCTTTATATCAATATTACTATACTCGCTAGGACGACAAGGAGGCATGAAGAATGCCGATTATGGTATCAGACAAGGCAGCCGGACAACTCGTGAACATCCTCGGAGAACAGGGCAAGCCGGATGCCATGCTCAGGGTTTGGGTGGCCGGCCTCGGATGCTCGGGGTTCCGCTATGGGATGGGGATCGAGGACAGGGCGCCTGAGCAGGATGACGCGATTTTCGACGCAAACGGCATCCGAGTCGTCATTGATCCCCAGAGCCTTTCCTACATGGACGGATCCACTGTGGACTGGATAGAGGACCCGGTGAACGGAGGTTTCAGCATCGCTAACCCCAACCCGGCGCCAGAGACGGAATGTGGCTGCGGTGGCGCCTGCTCCACAAGTAAGGGTGCGCACTCCCACACCGATCCCGCATCCGCCGCGGCCTCTGCGGAAGGGTCAACGTGCGGCTGCGGCGGCACATGCGATTGCCGAAAGGGAAGCGGCGCAACAGAGCGCGTTTAGCGGGGTCAGTCCTACGGAGAGCGTCTGGCTACGGTAGCCGTGGTGTCCGCGGACAAGAGCGCTTGCGGAGGAAGCGTGTCGAACGTTGCTCGAAGCGACGCGGCGGGCCCCCCAAGAATAGAGGAGAGCCCGAGAAGGGTCGCGTCCCAGGCTTGCCTGACCAGACCCGCCGGCTCGACTGATTCGCGTGCAACCAAAGGTATCCTGGCTATCTCGTTGCTGCCCGCCATGTAGACGAGAGAGCCTATGCGCTGGCCTTGCACCACCGGGGCAACCAAGGGGAACCGCACGTCGATGACGTACGCGAGTTTCTTCCATTCACTTGACTGCGCCGTAAGGTGGACGGGGCCGGGGGGAGAGATTGCAAGCTCCCGAGCCTTTCCCTTCCACACGCGCACCGGAGGAAGGGAGGGCGGGTCGAGCTCCTGCGTCGTGAAGCTCCTGAAACCGTAGAGGAGGAGGTTCATTCCGTCCTCGGCCCTGTTGCGTGAACCGTCGTCGAGCGTCTTCCCGGAGACACCAAGAAGAACGGCGATCAGGCGCATGTCTCCGCGCCGGGCCGTAATTGCCGCAGTGAAGTTGTTGTTGTCTAGGTGTCCCGTCTTCAGACCGTCGACGCCGAAGTCATCCCAGACGAGGAAGTTGGGGTTGTACTGCTTCTTCGTGGCGGGGGTGAGGCGGCCATCCGCCATGTTCTGGCGCAACGGATAATCGAACTCCCGAAGGGAGTGTAACTCCTCGAGAGCCTCCGGGTGCGCCGTGATGTAGCGCCGGCAGAAGTCCGCGAACTCCCGCGCCGTCGTTGTGTTCCCTTCCCCGACCCCCGACGGATCAGTGAAGTGGGTGACTTTGTAGCCCAGGAACACAGCCTCTTCGTTCATGAGACCGACAAACTTCTCAGTGCTGCCCGCTATGTACTCCGCAAGCGCTGTTGCCGCATCATTGCCCGAGGCAACCGCCATCCCCTTCATCAACTCTTCCACGGTCACGATCTGGCCCGGTCCCAAGTCCATGAGGGAAGAGCCTGGCGCCTGGTTGCCCGCCCACGCGTTGGAGGTGATTGCCACCACGTCGTCACGGTGGATGGACCGCTCCTCCAGCTTCTCATAGACGATGTGCAGCGACATGAGCTTGGCCAGGGAGGCAGGAACGAGGGGCTGGTCCGCGTTGCGTTCGAAAAGCACACGTCCGGTCGTCTGGTCTATCAGGATTGCGGACCGGGCGTTCAAGGTGAACGAACCAGGCGAAGGAATCTCCTGCGGCCGCGTAGGCGTGGCGAAGGCGGTTGCCGCCACAAGAGAGGCAATGAGGAGGGGGAAAGCGAAAGACAAAATACGGAAACACCCCCTCTTCATCCCTCCCCTCCCGGTGAACGGTCAAACCTGTATAGCGTGGCTGTTGTATCGTGTAAAGTGGCCTGCCTTCGGCGGCGGTGGTCCTCGGGATTAGGCACTGCCAGGGGCGCTTTTCAGCTCGGTCTTTATATCGATGCGGATCTCGTCACCTCTGTTCGCCTGCTCGCGTGGCGGCACCACCAGGGTGAGAAGGCCGTTGTGGTAGCGCGCCTGCGTGCCCGCCTGGTCGAACTTGTCCGCCGGCACGTAATATCGCTGCTCCTCGATGTCTTTCAGTTTCAACCTCCGCTTGAAGTACTGGACGCTTTCGTCGGACTCCTCCACGCGTGGCGCACGGGCGGAGAAAAGCAGGTGGTCCCCGCGGAACTGCACCGTGATGTCCTTCTCTTCGAAGCCGGCGAGGGCTACCTCGAACACGAGCTTTTTATCCCGCGAGAGGTAGATTGTGGAAGGCGGGTACAGGTACGCAGGGTAGTAATCAGGATTGGCAAAGGGCCCCTGACCAAAATGCTCGGCGGCGCGGCGCATTTTCTCCGCGGCTTCCTGATCGATCGTCTCTCCGATGCTTTCAGCTAGTTTGAAGGCCTCGTCCATGACGCGACCTAGGTCGAACGAAAAGACCCTGTTCATATCGCCTCCTTCGGAGCTCCTGTGAGCGCGGCTTCCCCTGAGGGCTAAGCCTTCCGGGCCCCAGTGCTGGGCGTTTCCCGGAGAGAAGCCTGCGAAGGCTCTCTCTGAGCTTGAATGTACTGACGGGAGGAGGAGCGCGACAAGCGCGGAGGCGCTCCGACACGCACCGGCATGGCGAGAAAGGGGATGCCCTCGCGGTGGAGACGCCGTTGGGCAGCAAAGGCGCTATGGTTGAAAAGGAAGCGGGTGAGGATACACTCTTCGGCAAACACGATCTAGCCGCCGAAGAACAATGTGTCCGGATGCTTTCGGAAAATCCGCTGGGACAAGTCGCAGATCTCATCAGAGATATCCGTGCCTATGGCCGGGAACCCGTGGGGATGGTAGCCCTCTGCCTGCATGAACCTGACATATTTGGAAAAACCTTCCTCCATGTGCTGGCGATGCTTCTCAATTCTTTCCGCGCCTTTGACGCGGTCAGCCTCGATGATCCCCGCCTGTATGAAAAACCAGTTACGGAAAGTGTCCCCGAGGAGCCACCGGATACTGAACAGGGTATGCAGCCCTGTACCGTTGAAGCCGGACACGCGGAGGACCGCAGTCTTTCCCTTGGCGTTGTACGTCGGGGGCGTTTTTTTTCGCTCGCCCCGGGATTCGAGGGCCAGCGCTCGAATGTCGCTTTCCGCCGCAGTGCCATGAGGTGGTCCAGCCGCGACAGCCGCCTGCCGGTCTGGTGATAGAAGCGCTTGACGAAGATGGCCATACAGACGAGCGACTTGTGATCACGATTGTGATCCACCCGCCCGTTTCGAACTTCAGGACGATCTGCGAGATAAGGCTATACTTGACACTTGTATACCAATCGGTATACAAAAAATTCATGGATACGCGCGAAACTTTGCTCGAAAAGGCGATGTCGGCTTTTGCTTCTCGCGGCTATGATGCCGTGGGAGTGCAGGAAATCGTGGACGCCGCGGGAGTCACCAAGCCGACCTTGTACCACCACTTTGGGTGCAAAATCGGCCTTCTCAGGGCATTGCTGGAGGAGCATTACACGAGGTTGAGCCAACAGGTAACGCGTGCCGCCGAGTATCATAGGGACCTGCCTCTGACGCTGAGGCGGCTGGCCCTATCTTATTTCCGTTTCTCCACGGAGGAGCCAATTTTCTATCGGATGCAGCTATCGCTTTATTTCGCTCCCGACCACAGCGATGCGTACAAGGAGGTCGCCAGGCTGAATGAGAAACAGTTCCGGCTGATCGAAGCAGTTTTTGTCCAGGCTGCCCAGGACCACGGGAACATGAAAGGCAGGCATAGCCTTTACGCTGCCACATTCCTCGGAATGATCAACACCTGCATTGGCCTGGCTCTAAATGGGTATCTCTCCCTCACCGACACTCTCCTGGAGCGCGCGGTCCACCAGTTCGAGCACGGGATTTACAGTTAAGAAACCTTCATGAGTCGCTGGTCGGACAGCGCGGTTTTCTACCATATCTATCCCCTCGGTCTGTGCGGAGCCCCGCACAGGAACGACTTCACCTCCCAACCTGTGGACAGGCTTCGCCAGCTTTATCCTTGGCTCGGCCACATCAGGGACCTTGGTGCGAACGCACTCTACCTTGGCCCGCTCTTCGAGTCTTCCTCCCACGGTTATGACACTGCGGACTACAAGCGCGTGGATCGACGGCTAGGAACCAGCGAATCGTTTGCACGATTCAGCTCCACTGCTCATGCAACGGGCATTCGCGTCGTCCTCGACGGGGTCTTCAACCACGTTGGGAGAGACTTCTGGGCGTTCAAGGACCTGCTAGCAAACGGAGAGCGCTCGGTGTACGCGTCATGGTTTCACTCGCTTTCGTTCGGGAAGAGGAGCCCGTTCGGTGATCCGTTCTCCTATGAGGGATGGAACGGTCACTTCGACCTCGTGAAGTTGAACCTTGCGAGCAGGGAGGTGAGGGAACATATTTTCGACGCAATCGATTCCTGGGTTCGTGACTACGGGATCGACGGTTTGCGGTTAGACGCCGCGGATGCGATGGATATGGACTTCCTGCGGGCACTTTCCGCGCACTGTAAACGGCTCAGCCCGGACTTCTGGCTTCTAGGGGAAGTCGTTCACGGGGATTACCGTATGTGGGCCAATCCGCAGACCCTCGACTCGGTGACCAACTACGAATGCTACAAGGGTCTCTACTCGAGCCACGTCGACAAAAACTACTTCGAGATCGCCTATTCGCTGAACCGCCAGTTCGGCCCGACGGGACTTTACGAAGGACTGGGACTCTACGCGTTCGCGGACAATCACGACGTAAACAGAGTGGCGAGCATGGTCAAGGAGCGGCGCCATCTCCATGCTCTCTATTGCCTCTTGTTCACGATGCCGGGCGTTCCCTCAATCTATTACGGCAGCGAGTGGGGAATCGACGGGAAAAAAAACGGCTCAGACTGGCCGCTTCGGCCTCCACTGGACCTGGATGCGCTCTCCCGGGCAAGTCCTTTTCCCGAGCTTCCAGAAACCATCCGTCGCTTAGCTCGGATCAGGCTGGACAGCGCCCCGCTTCGCGTGGGCGACTACGAGCAACTCTACGTGAGCCACGAGCTGCTTGCTTTTGCCAGACGCGCCAACAGCGCCACTGTTGTCGTGGTAGTAAACGCTTCCCCGGGCGACGCGTCGGTACGCCTGGAGATCTCCGTCCCCCGAGATGGGCGCTTTGTCGACATGCTAAACGCGGGGGAAGAGTTCCCGCTCAAGAGAGGTGTGGTCAACGTGAACCGGGTGCCTCCGGGCTGGGCCAGGATTATGGAGCTGCGGTGAGCTGCGCAGAGAACCTTACCTCGGCAGCGGTCCGTCCAGCTCCTCACCCCGGCCGGTGATGGAGAACACGACCCTTTCGCAGATGTTTCCCACCCGGTCAGCCACGCGCTCCAGGTTGTGGGCCACCCACGTGAGCCTGTTCGCCTGTTCCGTGCTCCGGGGGTCTGTCTCCATAAACCTGATGAGCTCGCGGTAGGTTTTTTCGTAGAGAGAATCCACGATGTTGTCTTCCTGAGGGATGGACCGCGCTTCTTCCACGTCCTGGCGCATGAACGCGTCCAATGCCCTGTGGAGCATGTCGCACCCCTTTTCCGCCATCCTAGGCACATCCTCTAAGGGTTTGATGAGGGTCTCTTCACCCAGCATCAGGGTGACGTGCGCAATCCCCTTGGCGTAGTCGGCAATCCGTTCCAGCTCCGTGGCGATCTCGAAAATGGCGGCCAGGGTGCGAAGGTCTCCTGCCATGGGCTGCTGAGTGGCGATGACGGTGAGCGTCTCGTTTTCGATGGCGTAGCGCTTCTCGTTGACCAGGCGGTCTTCGTCCATGATGGCCTGCGCCTTGGCGATGTCCCTTCTTTTGAGGGCTTGGACCGACTCCGTCACTGATCGCTCCGCCATGGCTCCCAGAGTGAGTATCTCGTCCTTCAGCCTTTGAAGGTCGTGTTCAAACTTTTCCCGCGGCATTTTTCAACTCCTTGGCCCGGCCCGCTTCATCCCGAGCGCCCCGTGATGTAGTCCTCCGTGCGCTGGTCCCGCGGGCTGGTGAATATCTGCTCCGTGGCGCCGTACTCTGCAAGGATCCCGGCCTTCTCGTCGTTTAGCCAGAAAAACCCGGTGCGGTCTGATACGCGCGCCGCTTGCTGCATGTTGTGCGTTACTATCACTATCGTGTATTTCTCCTTGAGAGCCCGCATCAGCTCCTCCACCCTCAGGGTAGCAATGGGGTCTAGCGCCGAGCACGGCTCATCCATTAGGATGATCTCAGGGGCCACGGCGATCACCCGCGCTATGCACAGACGCTGCTGCTGGCCCAGGGAAAGGGAGAGAGCGTCCCGGCGAAGCGAATCTCTTGCCTCATCCCACAGATCGGCAGAACGAAGACTTCTCTCCACAACTTCCGAGAGCGCTCGGCCGCGGTGCGTCCCCAGGACCCTGGGCCCGAACGCCACATTGTCGAAGATACTCTGGGGGAACGGGTTTGGGCGCTGAAAGACCATGCCGACGCGCTTCCTGAGCTCGACGACGTCCGCGCTTCCCGAGTAGATATCAGCTCCCTCGATGCAGACGCTTCCCGTCGCCCGCCCCCCGGCAATCGTGTCATTCATGCGGTTGAGGCAGCGAAGGAAAGTGGACTTCCCGCAGCCGGACGGCCCGATCAGCGCCGTGATCTCTCGCTCCTGAATATCGATGGCAATGTCGGCAAGCGCGAGACGCTGCCCGTAGAAGAAGGAAAGGTTGCGGACGGAGATCTTGTCCATCAGCCGAACCTTCCCGTCACGTAGTCTTCCGTCCTCTTGTCACGCGGAGACGTGAAAACCTGCGCGCCGCCTCCCCGCTCTACCATCTCTCCGGAGAGGAAGAAGGCCGCATAGTCCG
>Ga0326727_10019899_pt1 | contig 13402 bp, 16 predicted proteins | sample MB2enrmetagenome_FD_207643 | JGI IMG/M metagenome (GOLD analysis project Ga0326727, IMG submission 207643) | Lab enriched peat soil microbial communities from McLean, Ithaca, NY, United States - MB29MY | ecosystem: Environmental > Terrestrial > Soil > Wetlands > Peat | place: USA: New York... | reverse complement strand
GCCGCCGAGATGTGCGACGTGCTGCGGCAGTTGGCGGACGCCGGCACATTCTTCCTCACTTTAAGTGGCGGCGAAGTGCTGATGCGCATGGATTTCTTCGACATCCTGGAATGCGCGCGCTCACTGCTGTTCTGCGTCAAGATCAAGACGAATGCCTTCATGATCCGCGAGAAACAGGCGGACCGCATGCGGGAGTTGGGCGTGGACTCGGTGCAGGTGAGCATTTATTCTCACCGCGCGGAGGTCCACGACGCCATCACCAAACTGCCCGGCTCGCTGAAGCGTTCGGTCGCGGGCATCCGCTTTCTTCAGTCCCGCGGTTTGAAAGTGATTGTCGCCAATGTTCTCATGCGGCAAAATCTCGCCGACTACGCGGGCGTCAAGGCGCTGGCCCAGGAACTCGGCGCCCAATGGACCATGGACCCCACCATCACCCCCATGATGGATGGAGACCGCTCCATTCTCGGGTTGGGGATCGGCGGCGAGGAGTTAAAACAGGTCTTTCGGAATGGAGACCTGGTGGGGAACGTGGAGGAGTTCTGCGCACCTCCCCGGCCGGTGGATGACGGCGATCTGGACGGGCTGCCGTGCAGCGCCAGCCACACGTTCTGTTACATTTCTCCTTATGGAGATGTCTTCCCCTGCGTGCAGTTCCCGCTGCCTACCGGAAACGTGCGCAAGCAGAAGTTTCTGGAGATCTGGCGTCACTCGGAGCAGATGAATGATGTGCGCTCTATCCGTGGCCGCGATCTTCCGGTTTGCTCCACGTGTTCGCATCTCGGTTCTTGCACGCGTTGCCCTGGACTAGCCTACATGGAAGGCAACATGCGCGGTCCGTCTTCTCTGGACTGCGAAAAGTCGTTCGCCCGGACCGGAATCCCCTCCGCCAACATGCTCGCCAAGAAGCGCCAACAGGAAGCCAAAGGCAATCCGGAAGTCGCTTGGACGCAGTTGGTGCATATTCAATTGTCTTAAATCCCCAGGCTGGGTGACGCAACCCAACGTGGCACGGCCATCCTGGCCGTGCGCACGGGCGGGACGCCCGTGCCACAAAATCTGCGCGGCCGCTCGAATCACCACAAGTGGACGCCGCCGAGCAGGCGCGAGAGTCTTCGGATGCCTGCGGCGAGGAACCATCCTCCGACCTTGACTGTGACTCGCAAAGGCCGTAACACGTAATAAAGGAAGAATAGCGAGTCCGGAAGAGAGCAGAATTTGCAATCAGCCGTGGTGGGAACAAAGAGGCGAATGGCGAGATAGCGGAGCTTTCGTGCGGGTGTATTAAGTAAACGGAACAGAACGAGGTTGGACGCAGGTGGCGGCGCGTCTGAGGGACGCGGGACGCGCGGCCATCGCGAGGGCGACGGGGGGCCGAAGGCGGAATCAAAGGGCGTTTCGAACAGGGCACTGCAAGTCGCGAGGCTGGATCGAACGACCTTGTCCCAGCCCAGCGACTGCGCTCTCTGGCTCGCCTTTTTCCAATCGACCGAGCTTCGGTAACACATCCGGTCGAGGTCGGCATACCACTTCAAAGACGAGCCGCTATGTCGCCCGGCAAGAATCGCAAGGTACAGGAATTCCCACTCCGCACTCAGAGCGAATGCTGGGACTCCACGAAAGGTGATGGGGGGCGCTTCCGCCCACACCTGCTCGAGCAGCCCGCGGTCCAGTGAGCCGCCCCACACCAGCGCTGAGTGGAGTTCGAGGCCAACGGTGTATGCGGGTTCTTTTCGCGTCAGCAAGCAATCCTTGCCGTAACGTACGTTGAGTTCCAGGAGACGTGGTTGGCTTGTGAATTCCGATTGATAGCCGGTGGACACAAGTATGTGAAAGGCCTCGATGGCCTGGCCCAGGGGAACGAGCAGGTCAATGTCGTCGCTGACGCGCTGGGCGGCATCGCCGTAGAGCGACTCCGCCAGCGGAATACCTTTCAGCGGCATGGCGGATATTCTTGCATTAGCCAACTGCCGGAGAATCTGGGCCAACTCCATGGCGAGTAGCTCGGTCCGAATCACGTGCAATCGGAAGATGCTTGCCCATTCCGCCCGAACGGCCTCCGGAACGCCCGGAAACCCATGTGAGCTAAGCCCAGTGTAGACCAGGGGAAAAAGACCGAAGGCCTTGGCTCGATCGAGCAGAAACCCCCAGCGCAAGGGAGTAGATAGCAATTCCAGCGCCCGCTCCCACGCCTGCGGTGAAAGTTGGGCTCGAGAGAGCAGCAAGCACAGTTCAATCTCGGGAGGATTCATCAGGAACTGCTTTAAGCACACGCCCCGGGGAAGAATCTTCTTCCTTAACTCTCCGCAAAGAATCCCCTTCGACTTGGACACTATCAAGATTCCCGGAGGCGCTGACCCCCTCTCTCTGGGGGCTTTCCTGGGCCCCCATTATATTTGGTCACTGCCCAAGCCTCAAGGAGTTATTTGGGATCCATCACATCGCTCGATAATGGACCGGATCTGGTTCCACCCCGGTTACGGTTAGACATAGAACAACCAGTGGTTGTCCAACCATCTGCGCGCCCGAGCAAGAGAAATGCCCGGTAGAGGCTTGGTCGTTGATGCCAACATTCTCGTGCGGGGTGTGCTAGGGAGCCGCTTCTCCCTGAGGTTGAGTCGTTGGAGGAGTGGTGCAGGTGTTTCGGACCTCCCTCCTCCCGGTCCTGAACAATCCGGGTTCACCACTGGTGAAGCCGCCACAGACTGCGAAGCAGGGATTGTCCGGGAGAACGAAAAGGAGGCTGCGGAATTGTGAGGGGCGTCCAGCGGGCCAAGGACGTCCAGACCGCTCACATTCTGCGCTGGATCAACGCTCACAATGTCGTCACCATCACGCTGACCGAGGCGGAGAATTATTCCGTGCACGGTATCTCAAGTCCGCTGGGTGTTACCTTCGCTCTGGGCGGAACTCTGGTGAACTTGCTCATGGTCACGTTCATCGTGCCCCTTTGGTGCCGGCTGTCCAAACTGGAATCTTGGTTGTGACTCGATGCAAGTTCGATATTGAAAACCAGCGCGATCCGCGATCCCGCAGTTAAGGACGATTGGTCAGCAAGCCGCCCAAGAAGAACCCAAATCCTAAAATGGAATCGCAATGGGGGCACGAATACATGATTTCCTTCTTGATCACGCCAGCCACCTCCTTGTGAACCGACTCTGGCATGGAGATATCCGCGGACTCCCGCTTGGTCTTATCCAGGGTGACGACTTGCTTGCAGTAAGGGCATTTAGGCATGCTGACTTTCCTCCAAGACTCATTTGTTGAATTTCATTAGATAGTTGCCCGATCCCAGTATTACACAACTCAGTTTATACAAAGGAGAGAACAAAACCATGAATACACGATTGCTGTTTTCTTGTCCGCTATTGCCGCTGTCGCCGGATACTTCGGTCTCCGGCATCTGACACACAGAAACCTGGGCTTCACGCCTGTGAAGCGCTATGCCAGCAAGTTCGCGGAGACTCTGCTTCACACCGAGGCCACCGCTGCCCAGGAGGCCAGAGGCACCCAGCTAGCCTAATCTGCGATGTCAAGATACATTGGGCGCAAGTGATCACTAGGCTGAGCCAACCGCCGCAGCCATCGCCCGAACGGGTCCGCGCGTGATCGCCGTCACTTCGTCCATGACGTTGAACAACTTGGCGCTAAAGTCGGATAGCGCAGGATGGCTTTTAACCTGAGCTGCAAGCGGCCCGAACACGATCAGTATACATGCTTTTCCTGAGCCTGAACTCAGAAAAAGAGGCTGCTTCTGGGTAGCACTCCCAGTCTGCAATGTCGCTGATAACTGCCGCTCCGATTCAAAGGAGATGCCAAAACATGTCACTCGTTGCAAAGTACAAGCTTTTCTGGGCCGCCTCCATCGCCACGCTCTGCGGCCTGGCCTTCTGGAAGAACTCCAAGAGCTACCCACAGAAATCCAAACTCTGGAGACTCGGCAAAGCCGTCATCGACACCGGGTTGGTGCCGCTCATGGTCCTGTACGCTTCCGCCCTGCTGTTGATGTATGTGGTGATCTGGTTGACTAGCCCCTTCAAAAACAGGATCATGCAATCCACCGCGGCCTTTGCTTCCATCCTGGCAGTCAGCCATCTCGCCGGAATCGTTTTCGAAGCGGCCGCCGTCTTCGGTGTGTTCGCCGTGGACCTGTTGACCGGCAAGGTCGTGGCCCGGATGGACAAGCGAGAAAGAAACAGGCTGGCGAAGGCTGCATAAGGAACCAAGGAGTACAGCCCACGTGCCATCACGAATTCTTGTAGCTGGCAGGTTCAGAACGGGGAGGGTATTGGCCACTTGAAATTACGGCCGTGCAGGATCTTGCGGATCTCCGTCAGCGATGACGAACTGAACGACTTTCCCACAGTGCACGCAGATGGTCCATTTTTCATCTCGCCTCGCGCTCCGGGCGCTGGGGACACTGAAAGCCCGCAAGCAGTCTTCGCAACGGATGATGTAGTTTCCGTCCCTCTCCCATACTGCCTGGGCTGGTTTGATCTCAACTTGCGGGGGAGCAGTTCGCAGGGGAGGTTTTCCGGTCAGGTCCGACATGGTTTGCAGGAGCTGTTCACATCCGAATCCACTCTTCTGGCAGTAAGCGTCGGCGGCCACTCCTTCTGGCATTTCATCAGTGGCGGCTCCGCTGATTAAAATTACGGGTATTTGGGGGAAGCGTCTGCGGACAACGTTTAGAAACTCAACCCCTGACATGAGTGGCATGTTGAGGTCGGAAATAATCAAGGCAGGAAGTCCTTCGCGGAGTTTCCCGATCGCATCCAGACCGTCAACCGCCACCCGAACCACATACCCCGCCTCCACCAAGTATCCCGAGATGGATCTTCGGACAAGAGGTTCGTCGTCTACTAACAAGACCCGACCACTTAGCTGTCCCACCATGGCCGCCCCCCTCAGCATCTTGGGAGGGCATTCCGCGTACTTCATCCCCAGACAGAGACATTCTGTTCGAAATTAAAGAACTGATGAAGAAGTGTTGGTGCGGCAAGATGCCGATGCTGGTGCTTTATGCTCACAGCACGGATTAGAGCAACTCGGTGGCCATCGTGCGCTTGGCCGATGTCGCCTTCCTGGTGGGAGGCGGGAGCACAAACGAAAGCGAGCCAAAAGGTGCAGATTGTCACTCTGTTGGCGTGCGAGTCGGCTGCTCAAGCGGCACAAATGCCCAGTCTCTGCTCCCCATCGAGGTCAAAGATGAATCCTCTGGTGAAACTAGCTCTCAGCGTGGGAGAAACACTCGTTCATGAAGCTGGGAGGCTGCTGTTCGGAATTGCTCTCGGCAGGGCGAAGGTACTTCTGGGTACGCCCCAGCCGCTCGGAACCCGGCAACTGGCCTTGAATCGCGCCCTGCAGAAGAAAGCAGTCGATGGCGCTTTGCTGGCAGGTCCGCGCACCGGCAAGGAATATGCCAAGTTCACACTGAAGAAAGGCCTGCCCACGGAACAACGCCCCCACTCGCTGGCAGTTGAGAATCAGCCCCACTCCGTCGATGACTTTAACGGAGTCATTGAAGAGGGCTACGGCAAGGGTGAAAAGAGGCTGCTCTACGTAGGCACTGGAGTCGTTAAGGTTGGCAATAGCAGCCGTCTGGGCAGGATAAATGTTCACGAACACGGTGCCGAGAAGGCAGGACTTCACTATGACTTCGTTGCCGAAGGAGTTGACCCGCACACGCAGTTTTTCGAGGTCAACATTGCAAATGGTGCCCTCAAGGGACGCTATGCCTTCCGGCAAGCCTTCGGGGAGAACCAATATCTGGTTGTCCGCCTGAAGGACAATTCCGTTCTGGTGGCGAAGCCCGATATTCACCTCAAACCACCGGAGTTCCTCAACACCATCCGCCAGTCCGATCGCCCGGTCAGTGTCGAATGGAAAGACGATGGCAGTCTGGCGAATGTAGCCATCCACAACCTGCGCGCTATCTATCGCAGCCATCGGCCGGAAGGGGAGCCCTATTACGATAAACTCCCCGCCATCGAAGACCTACGCAATCACTCTCCCGTATTGCTGGCCCGCTGGCTGTTCCCAGGTTCCGAGCAAGAAGGCACTGTGCTCCGTGGCGAGCTTCATCATCCTGATGGAGCCACCCGAGCAAGTCCGAGCAGGGACTGTTGATGTACAGCGAAAGCCTGGCTGGGTCGACGGATCCGTATGAGAGCCGGTCGATGATGTATCGGCTGAAGAGTTCAGCAGGATGCCGGAGGTAAGCTGAGTGAAAACCTGAACCGCCTCACGCCCCGGCACCCCACATTACGTCGTCTGACTGCCTATAAAAAAGGGGCTTTAGCGCCCCAGAATCATTCGAGAAGCCGAAGTCGGTACCTTCCTACTAGACGGCCGACAGCAAATGCCGTCGGCCGCGAGAGTTTCGAGTTATGACGGAGTCTACCTGTGCCGACCACCATGGGAACCGCCTCTACCTCCGCCTCCACCGTGGCCACGTCCGCCACCACCGAAGGCATGTCCACCGCCTCTGAAGCTACGTCCGCCGCCACGGAAGGCACGTCCGCCGCCTCTGAAGCTGCGTCCTCCACGACCGAAGGCACGTCCGCCGCCACCGAAGCTACGTCCACCACCATTGAAGGCTCGACCGCCTCCACCGGCGTAACCGTTACTGAATCCACCACGATAGCCTCCGCGCCCGGCAAAGGCGCGACCGCCTCCATAATAGCCCCGCCCGCCAAAGCCAACTCCCCCAAAGAGGTGGCGCCAACCCCAACCCCACCAAGGCCCGATGCCAAGAAAGACTCCGCCCGAAAACCAGCTCGGTCCATAGTAACCGTAGGGCGCGCATGCGTAAGGGTAATAGGGGTAGTAACCATACGGGCACGCCGGAGGCGGCCCGGGATCCACGTAACCCTGATCCGGATTCGCATAACCCTGATTTCCATAGCCCTGATCCGGAACCGCATAGCCTGGATTCCCGTAGCCTGGATTCCCGTAGCCCGGTTGCACCGGCGGTCCAGCTTGGGCATTTGCGAACGGTGCAACCAGCAAGCCTATTCCCAATAATGTTAAGACTCTTGCGTTTGGCATTTGATGCCTCCCTCGAGCCCAGTTCTTGCCGAACTACAACGCCAATCACAAAGGCAATCGGCCTGCCAAACCACATGACTCGAAAGCTTTTAATTTCATGGGCTTAGGGACAGAGCGACCAAACCTCTAGATGGCCCAGCGCCCGTCTGGTGGTGGTTTCCGGGTAGGGTGGTGGTTTTCGGCCTAGCCGCTGGCCAGTGGACAAAAGGGTGGTGGCAATCCGAGGTGGTAGATTCGTGGCGAGTGCTTAGCTACATCGTCTGACATACCAAGGTTGTGCCTTCGGGCCAGAACGTCATTCGAAAGGAGGAATCCCCCATGATCATTGGCGTCACGCACGACCCAGACGGCCGTGTCGTCCAGCGGCCGTCCGTATCCACCAAAGCTACTCGGGTCAGGTGGCAAGGTCTTGGAGGTGGTAGAGGACGAGCAAGAGCAGGCGCCTGAGGTCGCGGCGGAGTTTTATCCGCTGTCAGTGAATGGCTCTTCGGCGACTGAATCCACCGAAGCCGTTTCTCCTACGGATGCAACTTCCCGCAGCGCTCGGTCGAAGACGGCAGGTGAGGCTCCGTCCTCTGGGAACGGTACCAGCGTTTCTGGCGGGAACGGGTTTGCCAAATCAGAGGCCAGCGGGAACACTTCTCCTCCCGCGCCCAAGAATGGCAACGGAAGTTCGGGATTCAATCAGCTTCGCAATGAGTTCCTGACAGCAGCACGGCGCGTTGCCGCAGCCAAGAAACAAGCTATCGGTGAAGTAGTGGAATGGGCCAGTGGCGGTGCCTTCAAGTACGGCGATATTGGCCGAATGACGGAGAGCGATGTGCCCAAACTGCGGGCAGCCGCTGAACTCATGGCATCAACCGTTGCCGGCGCAACTTGCTAACCGAGCCTTTCCGAACCTGCTTCCTTTGGAGCTATTCCAGCCGGCCATGCCTTCACCGTCAAGGGAAAAACCCACGATCAGAACTGCATTTACCTAGGCTACCCACTCTCCTCATCCCTACCTCGACCCAGAAATCCAATCTGCGCCCGCAGACTCTTCAGTGCAACCTAATTATCGGGTACACTCCTAGGCAGTTGTCATCTGGCTGGTGGCTGGGATCCTGATGGCAGAAGCCCGTGGCGCATGCCGCACCCACTCCTCATTCGTCTTCGACAGCCTGTCGGATAGACTTGCCCACGCCAAGAGGATCTCCCTGTTACTAAGAATCCTGGTTGTCGATGCTGAGCCGGGAGCTTTGAAACTGACCAAAACTTTGATCGAACTCTTGGGGTGCGAAGCCTCAACTCTGGCGGATAGCCGGCAGGCGGCGGGAACGGGGCCTCGGGCGTAAAGCCGAGGCATCCCTGGCTAATCGTGCAGGACTACGCTCAAGAGGCCACTATTGACCGTCAACGCGCCGTTGCCCGCGTAATCAATAAAGCCCAGCGTCCGGAACTTGTTCATGAAATGGCTGACCCGAGACCGGGTGGTGCCGACCATTTGGGCCAGGTGTTCCTGATTGATTCCGGGATGGACCATTTCGGTCCTGCTTTCCTTGCCAAAATGCGCCAACAATAAGAGAATCCGGGCCAAGCGCTTCTCACTGGAGTTGAAAAGCTGGTCGACCAGATCCCCTTCAAATCGAATGTTGCGTGAAAGCAGGTGCGTGATGAACAATTCCGCGATTCCCTGCTGCTCGTGGAGCAGACGCACCATCAGCGACTTCTCGATCCTGCAAAGAGTGCAATCCGTCACCGACATAGCCGTGGAGATGCGCAACGGCTGGCCGGCAAGGCATCCCTCACCGAAGAACTCATCAGCGCCCAGAATGGTAACGATCGCTTCCTTGCCTTCGTGGGATGTCACCGCGAGTTTCACCTTGCCTTGGTGGAGATACCACACGGAATCCGCAGGGTCTCCTTGCACGAAGATCGTGCGGTTCGCGCCGTATTCTAAAACAGTTTTCCCGCGCGAGATCCCGCCGAGGAAAGCTACCCAATCGACGGGCTGAGTCCTCTTGTTCGCTGCAGCAAGTGTAGGCTTGCATTTGCCATTGGCACTGACAACCTTAGGTTGGAGCTTCTGTGGCGTCATGGCAACTTTTCCTTTCTCCTTGCTGAAGGCGAGCCCGAGGGTTTCAGGTTGGAAGCTGCGAGCAGACATACCAACTCGCATTTTCCATCCTGAACTCTAGCTATCCATTGGCTGAAATACTAGGCTTCGGAGAAGGTTCTGTCTGTAGGCCATCGAACACTGGCTTGGCATATTAGCTGGGGCCGAGCTTGCGATTGAATTGCCGCATAACTCCGTAACCCCCAGGGGTTGTCCTTCCGGCAGTATTCATGCGTCCTGCTTGAAAGCCTTTCCTTGACGCAAGGGTCCATCGCCGTACCTGTCCTCCCGGATAGCTCCGTAACACTCGCAGGCGCACCCTTCAAGCTTCGAGCGGCTCAGAATCTGCACTTCACCACGAGTCCACTTGATGACCCCCTTTTTCTGCAACATTCCTGCTGCCAAGCTTACCGTGGGTCGGTCTGTCCCTAGCATCGTGGCAAGGAAATCCTGGGTGATGGCGAACGTCGGGGAATCCACCCTGTCCTGAGTGATGAGGAGCCAGCGTGCAAAGCGCTGTTCGATATCGTGAAGTCGATTGCACGCGGCGGTTTGAGCCATTTCCATCCAGTGAGTTACTGCATACCGAGTCAGGATCTGTTGAAGTTGTGGACTTGACCGCAAGACTCTCTGCAATTCGTCGACTCTCACCCTGAACCCGCCTCCGGCGATTTGTACGACCTCGCGCACTTGGCTCTTCCTCATGCCAACCGCCGCCGGTATCCCTGCAAACCCTTCCTTTCCTACTTCACCTACTTCAACCGTCCTTCCGTCTTCCATCTCAATGACCAGAGACACCATACCTGAATTCGGAAAATACACAAACTCCAGTGGATCGTTCGGTTCATAAAGGCTAAGTTGGTGAGGCATGCTAAGGAATTCTAAATGAGGACGGATTGCGCGGTATTCTTTGTCGGAAACCGACAGAAGGATTCTGTTGTTTACCGGCCTTCCGATAGGATTTGTCCGTTCGCCTGCCTTCGCTGTTTGAAAGTCTTTTTTGGCCACAGTAGTCCTTTGCTATGCGGGATTTGTTTGCCCGAAACGGTTCAGGCTTTCTTCGGACTGCCTTATGCGGACAGATTACGAACCGCCACATCTGCACGGGCCTGCCCCCTTTTTGCAACCGATGCCGGGAGAACACCATGCGCGTCCCCGCCGGAGCCTGGATGCCCGCTAGAGGCACACTTTTTATACGCGGGCGTGTCTCGCGTGTCAGTTTGATATCAAACACACGTTTGGTCAAGATTGCACAGTCATATGTGCGTGTTGGAACATCCGCTCGTTCATCCCCGCCGTGTAACGGAGTGGGTATTTATTGGTAACCGCAACCAGCCGGTCCATGTGACAAAAATCCTCAGAAGCTCATCGAGGAACACTTGCGCGACTCCCGACAAGGCTTGAACAAGCAGTTCATGCTGGCCGATCTGCTGCGGCAGTCGGTCTACAGTCGTTGGGCGGGCTACGAGGACCTCAATGACGCCGAACGACTGGCCGCTGACCCGACGTTCCGGTTGATCAGTTCGCAGAAAATCTGGGGCCGGGGCGCGGCGCTGACCTCGACCTTGCACTGGTTCGAGACCGAACTGCTGCGGTTCTATAATAGGCGAGGCACGGCCGGGCAATGGATCAAGGAAGGCAAGCAGGCAGCGCCTGGGACCCGGTTATCGTGTCATCGGTTCTGGGCCAATGAAGCGCGCTGACCATTGAGCCTGCTGGCCTACAACCTGGGCAACCTGTGGCGCCGCCTCGTGCAGCCGAAGAGAATCGGCGCAGGGTCGCTGACAAGCCTGCAGCAGCGGCTGGTGAAGACTGGCGGGCGGCTGATCAAGCACGCCAGGTACTACGGGTTGATGTTGGCCGAGGGACGTCTGCACCGGCACCTGTTTGGCCAGATGCTGCGGCGGATCTGGGCGCTGCCGGTGCCGAACGGATAGCACACCGATTGCGGCTGCAAAGTCTGGGGAACACTGGGAAGGGACGGTGAGGTGTCCGAGAAATCGATGACGGGGCGGCAAGCCGGGCTCGTCGGACGCGCAATACTGGCCATCGGAACGCGCGACCTTGGCTGGGGCCTGATCTAATGGTAGGTTTCGTTGTGTCGATGGGAGGAGAAGTGTACGATGGGCACGGGCAGGAGGTCCAAATTGCAAATCCCAGATACTATGCCCAGGTGAGCAAGCTAATCTGGACGCGCTAGGTTCGGAGCCGCCCAGCACATCGATCGCATGGAGAATGACCCTTACGGCTAGGGTAATATTGCGGTAGAATAACAAAACCCCATGATCCTCGCGAGGTTGCCATGAATCTCCGGAAGATATTGACACTTATCGTGTTGGCGATGGGTTTGGCCATTGCCCCGCCTTTCCGGGCGCAGGATAAGCCCTTTACCCAACAGGAAATTCTCGACATGGTGAAGGCCGGGCTCGGAAACGACCAGGGAGCGCAAATGGTCCTGAAGCGCGGAATCGATTTCGAGCCCACCGCGAAGTTCATCAAGCGTCTGAAGTCCGAGGGCGCCAAAGATCCGTTCCTGAAATCGCTGCGCGCCAACGAACCCTTCACACAGGACGAGGTCAGCCACATGGTGAAGGCCGGCCTGGGAGATGATTCGGGCGCGGCGGCCATCACCCAGCGCGGCCTCAACTTTACGCCCAACGAGTATTATCTTGATTCCCTAAAGCAAGCCGGAGCGAAAGACTCCTTTATCAAAGCGGTGCGGGATAAAACGGCGGTCAACCAAGTGCAGGTGGTCGCCGAACTCGCCTCGGATACTTCCACTCCAGATGTTTCGGACATAGTGACGGATCGCGGCGTCAGCTTTACCGTCAGGGACGAGTACCTTCAAGAAGTGCGAAACGCCGGCGGCGGCGATGAATTGATCGCGGCGCTCAAGAGCGCCAAGTTGAAACCGCCTTCCACCGTCAGTACAACTGCAACGAGCGACAAACCCAAGCCCGGCAAGATTAAAAGCATCTTAAAGAAAGCAGGCAGCGTCCACCCCCCAAGTGCACCCAAAGCGCCCAGCGCCCCAAGCGCACCCAGTGCCCCAAGCGCACCCAGCGCACCTAGCGCGCCCAGCGCCCCGAGCGCACCATCCGTCAGCGCACCTTCTGCACCAAGCCTGCCTTCAGCTCCCAGCCCTCCGTCCGCTCCAAGCCTTCCCAGTGCTGGCGGCGCCAAGCCTCCCAAAGGGGAAACCCCCGCAGCCGAGTCCGACTCCACGCAGGCTACCCTGGACATTGTTGCTTTCCACGTGGCGCAAGGGGCCCAATTCAAAATCAAAGGCCAGTATCCCGACGCGGAAAAGGAATTTCACGAAGGCCTTTCGCTGGACCCCTCCAACGCCGACGTTTATCTGGCGCTGGCGGCTACCGAGGGTCGGCAGAACAAATGGGATGATGATGTCACCGCCGCCCGTCAGGCTTTGAAGCTGAATCCCAACAGCGAGAAGGCGCATTTGATGCTTGGCATGGCCCTTGGAGGCAAGGGGGATTGGGATGGTGAAGAGAATGAGGACCGCGAGGTCCTGAAGATCAACCCAAAGAGCGATGCCGCTCACGCCTACCTGGGAGTTGCCCTGGGCGGAAAGAAGGACTGGACGGGTGAGATTACCGAGGAACGTGAGGCGCTGAAAATAAATCCCGACAGCGACTTCGCACGCGCCAACCTGGGAATCGCACTAATGAATAAAGGCGACTGGGACGGCGCCATCGCCGAATATCACAAGGCGCTGGAAGAAAATCCCAAGAGCGATCTGATCCATGACAGCCTGGCGGACGCGCTCATGCATAAGGGTGACTTGGACGGGGCGGTTTCCGAATACAAGCAAGCGTTGCGGCTGAACCCGAGCAGCGAAGCTTCGCACTCCGGCCTGGCTGCGGCGCTGGGAGCCAAGCAAGACTGGGACGGCGCCATGGCGGAGGACCGCGAGGTGCTGCGCTTGAACCCCAATAATGATCGGGTACACACCAACCTCGGCGATGCGCTCAGAAACAATGGCAATTGGAACGACGCCGCCGCGGAATACCGCGGAGCGCTGCAGTTGAACCCAAACAACGACTCGGCCCATGCCGGACTCGGCATCGTGTTGGTTGTCCTAGGCAACTTGGATGCAGCCATTGCGGAAAAACGCGAGGCCCTCCGCCTAAGCCCCAATAATGCCGCATTCCACGCCAGCCTCGGCGACGCTCTCGAGCAGAAAGGAGACCGAGCCGGCGCCCTGCAGGAATACCGCACTGCCGCAACCCTCGACCCCAA
>Ga0326727_10019898_pt1 | contig 13404 bp, 11 predicted proteins | sample MB2enrmetagenome_FD_207643 | JGI IMG/M metagenome (GOLD analysis project Ga0326727, IMG submission 207643) | Lab enriched peat soil microbial communities from McLean, Ithaca, NY, United States - MB29MY | ecosystem: Environmental > Terrestrial > Soil > Wetlands > Peat | place: USA: New York... | reverse complement strand
GTCGACCTCTTTGCCGCCCAGACTGACATCGCTGCTGCGCGAAGCGTGGTGGCTGCTGATGGCTGTCGTCGCGGCGTATCTGGTCCTGATTCTGGCCAGCCATTCGGCGCAAGACCCCTCCTGGTCTCATAGCTCATCCGATCCGACGGTTCGCAACTACGGTGGAACCGTTGGCGCATGGCTGTCCGACATGATGATTTTCCTGTTCGGCCTGTCGGCATGGTGGCTGGTTGTCTTCTGTCTGGTCGCCATCATCTGGGGCTACCGGCGCATGGATCAGCAATCGTTCAAACCGAATGCCATCACCGTTGCGGCCGTGTGCGGCTTCTGGATGCTGCTGATCTGCAGCGCCAGTCTTGAGTCCATCGTGATGCTGAGTCCGCTTTCCGGGTCGCAGCCGCCAGGGGGCATCTTCGGACATTTCATCGGTGGGCTGGCAAGGCGCGGACTCGGCCTGACCGGCGCCATCCTGGCGCTTGCCACGCTGGGCGGCATTGGATTGTCGCTCTTTGCCGATATTTCCTGGCTGGACGTCATGGAGCGTATCGGCACGCTGATCGAAGAAGGCGCCATCGGGGCTTACCGTGCCGTACAGGCGCGCCGCGATCGCGATATCGGCCGCAAAGTGGCGCAGAAGCGGGAAGAAAAAGTCACGATCGAAAAGAAAAAAAACGAAGATCATCAGCCTGTACGGATCGAAACGCAGGTGCTGGAGATTCCGGTCTCGCCCAAACTGAAAAAACCCGTGCAGCAATCGCTGTTTTCGGACCCGGCGGATGGCGCCCTGCCTGGTCTGGCCCTGCTTGAACCCGCGCGTGAACTGCTTGAGCCTGTGTCCGCCGAAACGGTTGAATACACCTCACGGCTGATCGAGCGCAAGCTGGCCGATTTCGGCGTTGAGGTCAAAGTGGTGGCGGCCTACCCCGGCCCCGTGATCACCCGTTATGAAATCGAGCCGGCGGTCGGCGTCAAGGGCGCCCAGATCGTCAATCTGATGAAAGATCTGGCGCGCGCGCTGTCGCTGGTCTCCATCCGTGTGGTCGAGACCATCCCGGGCAAGACGTATATGGGCCTCGAACTGCCCAATCCAAAGCGCCAGATTGTCCGGCTGTCGGAGATCATCGGATCCGATGCCTATCAGAACCATACCTCCCGTCTCACCATGGCCCTTGGCAAGGATATCGCAGGTCAGCCGGTCTCGGCCGACCTGGCCAAGATGCCCCACGTCCTGGTCGCCGGGACGACCGGCTCGGGCAAATCGGTCGCAATCAATGCCATGATTCTGTCCCTGCTCTACAAGGCCTCGCCCAAAGATGTCAGGCTGATCATGGTCGACCCGAAAATGCTCGAACTCTCGATCTACGAAGGCATTCCGCACCTGCTGGCGCCCGTGGTCACCGACATGAAACATGCGGCCAACGCGCTGAACTGGTGCGTGGGCGAAATGGACAAGCGTTATCGCCTGATGTCGAAGTTGGGGGTGCGTAACCTGGCAGGCTACAACCAGAAAATCCGCGACGCGGAAAAGAGCGGAGAACATGTGCCCAATCCGTTCTCCCTGACGCCGGAGACCCCCGAGCCGCTGGAAACATTGCCGATGATCGTCGTCGTGATCGATGAATTGGCAGACCTGATGATGGTCGCGGGCAAAAAAATCGAAGAGTTGATCGCACGGCTGGCGCAAAAAGCCCGTGCGGCCGGCATTCACCTGATCCTGGCGACGCAACGCCCTTCGGTGGACGTCATCACCGGTTTGATCAAGGCCAATATCCCGACGCGTATCGCCTTTCAGGTGTCGAGTAAAATCGACTCCCGCACCATTCTCGATCAGATGGGCGCCGAGACCTTGCTTGGACAGGGGGATATGCTCTATCTGCCGCCGGGAACCGGTTATCCGCTGCGCGTGCACGGTGCCTTCGTCGCCGATGAAGAGGTGCATCACGTTGTCGAATTCCTGAAAACCACCGGAGAACCCGACTATATCGAAGGGATCTTGCAAGGCGGGCCCGATGAGGGTGGTTCGGACGAAGACGGTGCCGCTCATCCTGCCGGCGATACCGAAGCCGACCCACTTTATGACGAAGCCGTCGCGTTCGTGCTGAAGTCGCGCCGAGCGTCGATTTCTTCGGTACAGCGGCAGCTGCGCATCGGCTACAACCGGGCGGCCAGGCTGATCGAACAAATGGAGGCGTCCGGACTGGTGTCGGGCATGGAGACCAACGGCAACCGAACCGTGCTGGCGCCTTCCCGCGACGAATAGACCACCCATTCAATACCAGGGGAACTGGCGTGACGGACCTTGAAAACGGCTTTTCGCATGACTTTACCCCGCGTACCGGCGTCCTGTTGCTGAATCTCGGGACACCGCAGGCGCCCGACGCGCGCGCGCTGCGTACGTATCTGCGTGAGTTTCTCTCCGATCGACGCGTCATCGAAATCCCCCGCTGGATCTGGTGGCCCCTGTTGCACGGCATCATTCTCAACACCCGGCCGCGTCAGTCCGCGCGCAAGTATGCCGCCATCTGGCAAGAAGAGGGATCGCCACTGCTGGTCCATACCCGGGAGCAGACGCGCGCACTCGAACAGGCACTGGCCGACTCCGGTCTGGTGGTGGATTTCGCCATGCGTTATGGCGAGCCTTCTGTCGCCCGTGCACTCGAATCCATGCGACACCAGCATGTCGACAGGCTGCTTGTTGTGCCGCTCTACCCCCAGTATTCGGCGGCGGCCAGCGCTTCGGCGCTGGATGCGGTGTTTCAGTGCCTGCAGCGCCAACGCAATATGCCCGAGCTGCGGACCCTGCGCCATTTTCACGACCATCCCGCCTATATTGCCGCGCTGGCGCAGCATATTCGCAAGCACTGGCAGACCGCGGGCAAGCCGGATGTGTTGCTGATGAGTTTTCATGGCTTGCCGCGATTTACCCTGGAACGTGGCGACCCCTATTTTTGCGAATGTCAGAAAACGGCCCGGTTGCTGGCCGAGGCGCTCGAACTGCCTGCCGAAAGCTGGCGTATCTCGTTTCAAAGCCGTTTCGGGCGCACTGAATGGCTCCGGCCCTATACCGCCGAGGTTCTGGCCGAACTGGGGCGCGCCAGAACCGGATCGCTCGATGTGGTTTGTCCGGGCTTTGTTGCCGACTGCCTGGAAACGCTTGAAGAAATTGCCATCGAAGGTAAAGACACCTTTGTGTCTCATGGTGGTGGCATATATCGTTATATTTCATGCCTAAATAACAACAGCGAATGGATCTCGGCGCTCGCCGAAATCATCACCCCTCATCTGGCCGGTTGGCGCCTTGAAAATCAACAGGATAGCGCCTCCCGGCGCGATCGGGCGCGTCAACTCGGCGCCCCGGCTTGACCCCCTGCCCCATCCCTTGCTTTATTCAAATGGTATGTTCGTTGACACTTTGACAAAGTGATATCCATAATCAATTACAGCTGGAACCGGGAAGCGTAACCCCCGGTTTCAAACCAGCGACAAGAGATCAACGACTACAGATCCAATAACCTGCAAATAACAAGGGAAATAGAATGAATAACATCACTCGTCTGACGTTCATTGCGGCGGGGGTTATCGCCCTGACCGCATGCAGCAAACAGGAAGCCCAGACCTCGGCTGACACCTCCAATGCAGCCGCTGGCGGGCCTGTGGTCAAGATTGGTCAGGTTTCGCCCATGTCCGGGCCGATCTCCCACCTGGGCAAGGACAATGAGTATGGCGCGAAACTGGCCATCGCCGATCTGAATGCCGAAGGCGTGCAAATCGGGGGGCAGAAGGTGACCTTCGAGCTGGTATCCGAAGATGACCAGGGCGACCCGAAAATCGGTACCGAAGTGGCTCAGCGTCTGGTGGATGCCGGTGTGGTGGGCGTGGTCGGCCATTTGAACTCCGGGACCACGATCCCGGCCTCGAAGATCTATTCCGATGCCGGCATTCCGCAGATTTCTCCGTCGGCCACCAATCCGGACTACACCCGTCAAGGCTATAAGACGACCTTCCGTGTCATTGCCAACGACATCCAGCAAGGCCGTGCACTGGGCGAATATGCTGTCAGCAAAGCCAAGGCACGCCGCATTGCCGTTATCGATGACCGTACCGCTTATGGCCAGGGCCTGGCCGATCAGTTTGTCGAGGCGGTCAAGGGTAAGGGTGGCACCATTGTCGACCGCGAGTACACGACCAATGCGGCCACCGACTTCAATGCCATTCTGACGGCCATCAAAGGCAAGCATCCGGACATGGTTTTCTACGGCGGGATGGATGCGCAGGCAGGACCCATGGTCAAGCAGATGAAGCAGCTTGGCATTTCCGCACACCTGATTACCGGCGATGGCGCGCAAACGCCTGAATTCATCAAGCTGGCAGGCGATGCCGCCGACGGACAATATGCATCGAGTCCGGGCATCCCCCGCGACAAGATGCCGGGTTTTGCCGCTTTCAATGACAAATTCAAGAAGGCGTTCAATACCGAAGTTCAGCTTTACGCGCCGTATGAATACGATGCCGTGCGCGTGCTGGTCGAGGCGATGAAGCGCGCCAACTCGACAGACCCGAAGGTCTATCTGCCTGAAGTGATCAAAACCGATTACACCGGCGTGACCGGTCCGATTGCATTTGATGACAAGGGTGATATCAAGAATGGCCTGGTGACGATCTACAAGGTCAAAAACGGGCAATGGGAAGTTGTCGATACCGTTCAGTAATCTGCAGGGGGCGGATGCCCCCTTCCCGGTCAACACGGCGCAAATCGCGCCGTGTTTTGCATCTACCGTCCGCAGCATCATTAATGTTCAGTTAATTCTGCTCCGTTAAGCTCACTTCTGAATATTGCCAATACGTGACAGGAGTGTATCCATGAGCAGACAGCCTTTTCAGATCGGCCGCCAGTATTGTCTGGTGCTTGCAATGGCAGTGATGGCTCTGATGGCCGCGAGTCCGGTCGTTCAAGCCAAAAGCAGCGATATCAAGCAAACCATGAATGAAATGAAGCGCGCATTCAATGGCGCCATGAATAGCAGTTCGATCGAAGAATTTTCCCGCTATGCCGCACAATTGCAGACCAGCGTGTCCGCGGCAAGTACGATGCATTACAACGATGACCCGGCCACTTATCGCCAGGGAATGCAAGAACTCCAGCAAAATCTGGACCGGATGAATCAAGCGGTGAGAGCAAAAGATCTGCCCGCCGCCAAAAATGCACTCCGGCAAATCAATCTGACAAAAAAACACTACCACGACCTGATCGGCTGAACATCGGGCAGCCTGCCGGGTGAAATTCGACAGGCCGCCCGCTCCCGGGTTTTTTCAAGGAATAATCATGAATCGTGAGTCAATTCACCGGTATCCGTCCTCGATGGCCATTTTTCATGGTCTGGTCGCGCTGGCAATGGTGTCTGCCCTTGTCATCGGATGGCTGCTGGATGATAACGAAGGCCTGATGGCCCTGCATAAGTCACTGGGTGTGACGGTGCTTCTTCTGGTCACGCTGCGCCTCGTCAATCGCTGGCGCATGCGCCGGGCGCTGCCCGCTTCGGTGAATCCCGCCGGATCGCTGCCGTTCGTCGCGGAAAAAGCGGTGCATGGCCTGCTTTATCTGAGCATGTTCGGTATCCCGCTGCTGGGCTGGCTCAAGTCCAATGCATCCGGCCATCCCGCCAGTTGTTTTGGCCTGTTCGACTTGCCGACGCTGATCGGACGGGATCACGGGCTGTCTCATCTCCTGGGGCAGGCGCACTCGCTGGCGGCAACCGGGTTTGCTCTGCTGCTGGGCTTGCATATCCTAGGTGCGCTGGCCCACCGCGTGATCCACAAAGAAAATATTTTCAAGCGCATCATGCCCTGAGCGGGCAAAATATAAACAGGTCATTATTTTGGAAATCAGCCGATGCGCTTGCTTCTGGCAGAAGATGACAGACTGCTGGGCGAAGGTCTGATCGATGGTCTATCCGAGGCCGGCTTTCTGGTCGACTGGGTGCAGGATGGCCAATCGGCGCTCGCTGCGTTGCAAACGCAGCAATCCTTCGATTTGATGGTGCTGGATATCGGTCTTCCCGGCGTGGATGGTCTTCAGGTTCTGCGATGGGCCCGCTCACGGGACCTGACACTCCCTGTCTTGCTGCTCACCGCGCGGGACGCGATTGAAGATCGCGTCTGCGGTCTGGATGCAGGGGCCGACGACTACCTGATCAAGCCCTTTGCGCTGACCGAACTCGTTGCCAGGCTGCAGGCCTTGCTGCGTCGCCAGCGACGCGGCAGCAGCCACATTTTGCGCTGGCGCGCGTTTGAAATCGACATTACCCGACAGTGCCTGACGCAGGCGGGTGAGCCATTGGTTCTCTCCGCCATCGAATTTCGTCTTTTGCATATCCTGATGGCCAATCGCGACCAATATCTGTCGCGCAGGCAACTGGAAGAAAAGCTTTACGGTTGGCAGGTTGATATTGAAAGTAATGCGCTGGATGTGCATCTCTCGCACCTGCGCAAAAAACTGGGGAGTGATGCCATCGTCAATATCCGCAATCTGGGTTGGCGCATGGGAAGTGATGCCATCCCGCACGGTGAGACCGCCGAATGAATCGCGTTTTACAGAGAATCAACGCATCGCTGGTGTGGAGTATGACCCTGCTGTTGATCTGCTCAACCTGCATCGTCTGGCTGTTGTTCACAGCGGTTCTGGTCAAGCAGACCGAACGCATGACGCACGATGTCCTGGTCAGGCAGCACAGGCAATTCGCGGACATGCTCTGGGGTAATCTGCACGACAGGGATGATCTACAACTGGCGCACATTCATCCGCTTGGAAGCCAGGGCGGACTCGAATTCGCACTCTATAGCGCAAAGGGCTCCTTGCTCAATACCAGTAGCCGCCCCCCTTTGCCATTCCAGCCGCAAGCCTCGAACGACCCGCGGATTCTTCGCCTGGCAGGTCAGGATATGCTTTTATCTAGTAGAGGGGATAATTCATATCAGCTTGTCGTAGCGTCCCCGGATAATAGCGCCAAGCTGCTGTCACATGAGCTGGCGGATCATGTCGCCCTTCTCGCGCTGACCGGTTTGCTCTTGCTTATTCCCGTGTTGTACTGGGCACTGAAGCGCGGACTGAGGCCTCTTTACCGGTTTTCCGATGAGGTGGCAACGCGTGCCGCCGATAACCTGAGCCCCTTGCAGACAGCGGTCAAAGTAGAATTCGAACCGCTGAAAACCAGGCTGAATGCCCTGTTCTCCCAGGTTGATCAGACCCTTTCCCGGGAAAAACGTTTTACGGCGGATGCCGCGCACGAATTGCGAACGCCGCTGGCCGCCATCCGTCTGCATCTGGAGCTCGCACAAAACAGCCAGCGTGCCGAAGTGCGGGAGCGCGCGCTGACCCGAGCGACGACGGCGGTCGACCGGACAACCCATGTGGTCAGCCAACTATTGCTGCTGGCCCGGCTGGAGCATGGTCAATCCATCGAACGCGCGCCCATTGATTTTGCCGAGCTGGCGAAACAGGCGCTTGAAGAAGCCGGTCTGCCCGCCGATACAGCGCATCTGACACTCGTGGAAACGCCCCGACTGAACGGCCAGGCGGTTTTGTGGGCGGTTGTCATGCGCAACCTGATCGATAACGCGCTACGGTATGGCGGTGAGAATACCGAGGTATTTGTCACCCTCAAGGCAAATGAAATCACCGTGCACGATTCGGGCTGTGGCATCGCGCCCGAACAATTGCCGCGTCTGGGTGAGCGGTTTTACCGAGCGGATCAAGCCCGGGAAGGCGCGGGCCTGGGATGGTCCATCATTCTGAACGTTGCCCGATTGCATCAGGTCACCCTGACGCCCTTTGCAGTCGTGCCGCACGGATTGGGCGTCCGCTTTACCCTGCCACACTAGCGGCGCACGGCAGGAAACGGAGACGGCCTGACAAGGCTTGTATTTCGTACTAAAAACAGAAGATGACATCTGTTGAAAGGCTGTGCCGTGATGCGCAAATGCCTCCTTGCTGCCATTTTTGCCGGATGCCTCCCCTTTGCTGTGCTGGCGATGCCAGTGGGCACGGCGAAACGCGAAATCGACTACCTCATCGGCAAGATCGAGCACTCGGGATGCCGGTTCGAGCGCAATGGCGAGGCGTACGATGCCACCCAGGCGGGTGAACATATGCGGATGAAACTGAATCGAGCCGGCGACAGGATACAGACGGCCGAGAATTTCATCGACGGCATCGCCAGCAAGAGTTATCTGAGCGGCAAACCGTATCGCCTGCTCTGTCCGGATCTCCCCGCCGAAGACGCCAACGCCTGGTTGACGCGAGCGCTGCGTGACTACCGCCAGTCCGGCGCCGCGTCAAAGCAGACGGCGCCCACCCCGCCGCTGATGCTGAAGTAAGCCTGAATCTTCCTGCAAGTCTATAAGGCGGGTTGCGCCAAAACAAACAACCCGCTCTCCTCCGGAAGAACGAATGCGTCACAGCGCCCCGCCCGGGCGGTCTGGCAAAAGTGCATAGCCCCTAATTTGTATTACTTGATGGTTGTTATCTAAACAAATCAGATATATTTGGCGGTCTTGATGCCGATTGCGATGGCACCTCTCTTGGGGCGATGCACGTGATTTTGACCCGCTATAACACTGTGGTATTCCTCGTGAGTGCAGGTTTACTTTCAATAGGTGATCTGATCGAGCGCAATATCGAGGTGCGCTGCCTGTCACGGCGGCATGGCGGCTTCAGCGTGTTATGGGAAGGGAATCGCGGCTTTTATGTAAAACAGCATAAAGCCCCGGCGGGCAGGCAAACGCTTGGGTCGCCTGTCGCCCTCGAGGCTGCCTTGCTCAAACAGTTTCGTTGTTATTCTTCGATTCGTGAACGTGTGCCGCAATTGCGGGTTTTCGACGCTTCACTCCAGGCGCTTGTGATTGACTGGATTTCCGATGCACGTCCGTTTAATGCAGGGTTGTACTCGGCCAAGGCCTGCGACGCCGCCCGATTGCTTGGCCAGGACCTGGCAGTGTTGCACCATGGGCTAAAAACGCATCACGCGGCCTTGAGTGCCGACCTGCCCTCTTTTTCGGTGCACCCCTGGCCGCTGTATCTGACGCAATGGCATTCATTCTCGGCTAAAACAAACAGTCCGGCCCAGGCTGAATGGGTTGCGCATCTGCGTGGCCAGACCGATCTGATGGCCGTACTGGAGCGTCTTGCCGATCATTGGCCGAAAGAGCAGTTAATCCATGGAGACATGAAGTGGCAGAATTGCCTGATACCCGCTTCGCACACATCGGACAGCGGTCCCGTGTCATGCCGCTTTGTCGACTGGAGTTCGGCCGGTCTGGGCGACCCGCTCTGGGATGTGGCCGGCCTGGTTCAGTCCTGGATCAAGGCCTGGCTGAATAACGTCGACATCGACACGTGCGGTCCTCCTTATCGTGTCGCCACGTTTGACGTCGAAGCGTTTTTGCCTTGCAGACGACTGCTGAGCGCGTTTTGGCAAGCTTATTGCGCTGATGCCCATACTGAGCGACGCCGCGCACGCCTTGTTGAGCTACTCGGCGCGCGGTTGTTGCAGACCCTGTTCGAAGATGCGGCGGAAGAAGCGCAAACGACACCGGCGCAAACGCTGTTGCTGCATTTCGCCCGGTTTTTGCTGATGGCGCCCGAGGACGGTGCGGTGCAATTGTTCGGCTAGCACTGAAGGTCGCCTTGAACCCTGGTCACAGGAGGATTTATGACAACATCGCTTGCCCGGAAAATCATGCTCATTCGACACGCGGAGAAGCCGGACGGGAAGGACGCGCCTTATGGCGTGACGCCGGATGGCGTGCAAGATGCCGAATCGTTAACGGTTCGCGGCTGGCAGCGTGCCGGCGCACTTGCGGTTTTGTTTGCCCCTGCGCAAGGCGCTTTGCAGAATCCGGGGCTCGCGCGTCCTGATGTTCTTTTTGCATCGGGGGTCGCAAAGCACAGCAAGAGCGAACGACCTGAAGAAACCCTCATCCCCCTGAGCCAGAAATTGGGGGGGGCGATGAATCGCGCTTTTGACAAAAACCAGCTTGCGGCACTGGTGGATGCGGTGTGCGCAACACCTGGCACGGTGCTGATCTGCTGGCAGCATGAGGATATTCCGGCCATCGCCAACCTGATCCTCGGCAACCAGACGTCTGTACCACAGCAATGGCCCGCGGATCGTTTCGATGTGGTCTGGGTGCTGGATCTGGATGATGCAAATGGGCTGTATCGTTTCAGCCAGGTACCACAGCGCGTGTTACCGGGCGATCAGGACACGGGGATCATCGCCAGCTCGTAGGGCGGATTGGCCCCCTTGGGCCATACCCGCCATCCAGGACGCCACCATCCCGCGACGCGGGTATGCCCCTTCGTGGCAACCCGCCCTACCTTCTGGATCGGGATGATGCAAATGGACTTTATCGTTTCAGCTCGTAGGGCGGATTGGCCCCCTTGGGCCATACCCGCCATCCAGGACGCCACCATCCCGCGACGCGGGTATGCCCCTTCGTGGCAACCCGCCCTACCGTCTGGATCGGGATGATGCAAATGGGCGCTATCGTTTCAGCTCGTAGGGCGGATTGGCCCCCTTGGGCCGTACCCGCCGTCCGGGACGCCACCATCATGCTTCACCCGCGAGGGGGGATGTGCAAGCCCAGCGCCGTCGCAACGCCCTCTCCGTAGGCCTGGTCCGCCTTCAGGCAGTTAGCGATATGCCGCAATTGAATGGCCTCCGGCGCACCGCCCAGCGAACGTGCGGTATTTTCGAACAAGACCTGCTGCTGTTCTGGTTTCATCAGGCGAAACAGCGCGCCGGGCTGTGTGTAGTAATCGGTATCTTCGCGTTGATTCCAGTGATCGGCCGCGCCTTCAATACTGAGTGGCGGTTCTGAAAAATCCGGCTGCTCTGCCCACTGCCCTTCGCTATTTGGCTCATATCCCAATGTGCCGCCCTGGTTTCCGTCCACCCGCATCGCGCCATCGCGGTGATAGCTGTGTACCGGGCAGCGCGGTGCATTCACCGGAATCAGGTGGTGATTCACCCCAAGGCGATAGCGCTGCGCGTCGCCATAGGAAAACAGTCGTGCCTGCAGCATCTTGTCGGGGGAAAAACCGATGCCGGGTACGACGTTGGCCGGGTTGAACGCCGATTGCTCCACTTCGGCAAAGAAGTTTTCCGGATTGCGGTTCAGCTCCATTATCCCGACCTCGATCAGCGGGTAGTCCTTGTGCGGCCATACCTTGGTCAGGTCAAACGGATGGTAATGCACTTTGGCGGCGTCTTTTTCCGGCATGATCTGTACGAACAGGGTCCAGCGCGGGAAATCACCCTTTTCGATACTTTCAAACAAATCACGTTGATGACTCTCGCGATCTTTTCCGATGATCGCTTCCGCTTCTGCATCGGTCAGGTTGCGGATGCCCTGCTGGCACTTGAAGTGAAATTTCACCCAGTAGCGTTCGTTCCTGGCGTTGATGAAACTGAAGGTATGCGATCCGAAGCCATGCATATGCCGGTAGCTGGCCGGAATGCCCCTGTCGCTCATCACGATGGTGATCTGATGCAGCGCTTCGGGGAGCGAAGTCCAGAAATCCCAGTTGTTTTTTGCGCTGCGCAAATTGGTGCGCGGGTCGCGTTTCACGGCATGGTTCAGGTCGGGAAATTTGAGCGGATCGCGCAAAAAGAACACGGGGGTATTGTTGCCGACCAGATCCCAGTTACCTTCTTCCGTATAAAATTTCACCGCGAAACCGCGTATGTCACGCTCGGCGTCAGCGGCGCCCCGCTCCCCGGCGACGGTGGTAAAACGAGCGAACAGATCGGTCTTTTTTCCGATGGCCGAAAAAATCCGGGCACGGGTATAGCGTGTGATGTCGTGGGTGACGGTAAAGGTTCCATACGCGCCAGAGCCCTTGGCATGCATTCGCCGTTCGGGGATCACTTCCCGATCGAAGTGGCCCAGCTTTTCAAGTAGCCAGACATCCTGCAGCAATGCCGGACCTCGCGGGCCAGCAGTCTGAATATTCTGATTGTCGACGACCGGACAGCCTGCCGCCGTCGTGAGTTTCTTGTCGCTCATGGCATCACCTGTCAGAGAAAGGGTGTGAATGACTTGAGGCTGAATACAGTAATGCTTGAAACAGGGGTAATCTTATGAACTTATAGGGTGCCCTCCGGCAGATGTCCAGAAAACCGTCCTGTACGTGAAATCCTGTTGGCGCTAACGGATGTCCGACGCAGGCACGTACGAAGTGAGGGTTCTGCTGTCGGGTTGCCCCGATTGACTGTTGGTGCTACATTTCCGTACCGCTTGTCATAAGCGGTGCGTCTTCAGGGCGGGGTGCAACTCCCCACCGGCGGTAGGGTGACATGAGCCTGACAGGCTGACGCCACCAAGCCCGCGAGCGCTCACGCAAGTGAGGTCAGCAGACCCGGACCAAAGCCGGGGCCGACGGTGATAGTCCGGATGAAAGAAGACGAACGCGACATCATATCTGGTGTTTTTGCCGGATGACGATGCGTTTTCAATGGCCAGCATGCCCCTTTGGGCCTTGCCTTGCCATGCCCTGAGCGCTTCTTGACCCACATCAGGAGCGTTGCCATGAAATCGTTTGAACAGTATTTCTCTACCACTACCCCGGCCCAACGTGTCATTGCCGCTGTCGAAGCCATCGCGGACGGTCGTGCCGTTGCCTTGCTTGACGATGTCGACCGCGAAAACGAAGCGGACCTCATCCTGGCCGCCGAGCGCGTGACCGTGCCGGAAATGGCAAGAATGATCCGTGACTGTAGCGGTATTGTCTGTCTCAGCCTGTCCCACGATCTGATCGAAACACTGCAACTCAGGCCCATGGTGGCGGATAACCGCAGCCGCTACGGCACGGCTTTTACCGTCTCCATCGAAGCAAGAGAAGGCGTCAGCACCGGCATCTCGGCGGCCGACCGGGTGACGACGGTGCGTGCGGCCTTGAGTCTGGACGCCCGCAATATCGTCAGCCCTGGCCATATCTTTCCTTTGCGCGCAGCGGAAGGGGGCGTGCTGGAACGACGCGGTCATACCGAAGGGGCTGTCGATCTGGCACGGCTGGCTGGATTGTTGCCCGCCGGCCTCTTGTGCGAACTGGCTCGACCCGACGGTGAAATGATGCGCGGAGAGGAAACCGTGGCCTATGCGCAAGAACGGCATATGCCCGTTTTGACCATCGCGGATCTGGTCGAGTGGCGCAAACGAGCGCTGAATGTTCAGCCTGCCCGACTGGGGGAGCCTTCCGCTATCTGATACCGGGGCGTGCGGTGTAATGCCTGCGACAATCGGCGAATGCCTCGTGGCTTTGTGTTTCCGTTGGGGTGCACTTCGTTCACCCCAACCGTCCACCATTTCCTTCGACGCTATCATCTGCTTTTTCCAAATAGCCAT
>Ga0326727_10019897_pt1 | contig 13404 bp, 11 predicted proteins | sample MB2enrmetagenome_FD_207643 | JGI IMG/M metagenome (GOLD analysis project Ga0326727, IMG submission 207643) | Lab enriched peat soil microbial communities from McLean, Ithaca, NY, United States - MB29MY | ecosystem: Environmental > Terrestrial > Soil > Wetlands > Peat | place: USA: New York... | reverse complement strand
AATATCCAGTGGCTGCTGTACTGCATGGTGCACAACATCGGGAAGATAGCGAATTATGGCTTTGCCTGAAGGGGAATATATGAAGGTTAAGACCATAAATAGAAGAATGATCCTATATAAAACCCAACGGAATGTCCCATTTAACGGTAGGATAGTAAATGAATATTTGTTTGACAAAAAGAATTATAGTTTTAAAATCATTAGATGTTGTTCAATATTTTTATTAGCCCAACATTTGTTGGATGGGCTTCTGGTATACTTTTCGGGCTTGCTATTGCACTTACTCTTGGCGGAGGTGCCTACGTGAACCTCCCTTATGAGTATACATTGGCTAGATGCTGTTATGCTTTTGCTTTCTTGCTCCTGTTAATTAAGGCTGGTTACTGGTTAGCATTTGAGCGAGGGAATCACCTTTCTTCTATAGGCGCCGTCATTGCTGCTTGTTTTGTTTTTGGAAGTATTGGTGGTTTGTGGGTTCTTTCTTCTATATGGGTGGCCGATCGTGAGGCAGCAATTCCAAGAGAAGATAAGTCCATAAAGAGTGGAGATGATCATCCCAATATTGGGGCATCTCTTGTTATTGATGATATCAGCAAAGAATACATCAGTTTCCATATTGATTTAAACAATGCCATTGGCTCTCCCGAAGTGAATAATCTCCGCTATAGCATTGCAACCCCAGATGCAACCAATACCCAAGCAATTTCTCCATTAGCAAGAACTCTTCAGCCTGGAAGAAACTTTGTTATAGAACCACCCCCATTCACCTTGAAAGATCGAGAATATAATAACCTTCGCTTGGTTTTATTGTGTTTGGCTGACATAGAAGGTGAGCAACACGAGTTCAAATTTACATATCGGTTTCTATTCGGTCGCAAACTGGCTAAAAAAGGAAATACTATCTCTCCTGAAGCTGCAAATCATGAAGAAATAAGTAATGATGAAATTGAAAAAGAGAACAAAGAAGATTTACAGAGCCGATTTAGCCGTTCAGTTGGCAGCTTATTTCTTGTGCTTGATGAAAAAACACCAAATGGTAAAATCAATAAAGTTTTTGGCAGTGATGGTAAAAAGAGTTTCCTTTTTGATCCAGAGCACCGGATTGTTTCTTTTTCATTTATAGTGAATGGTCAGACAAAGACAATAAGTCAGCCATTAAAAGAGACACCAAGCCATAGACATTTAGTGGCCTTGAAATGGAATGACCAAACAGGAGGACATTTAGACGTGGACAAAAGTAAAAATGACTCCCCCAAATGAAGTTCCACCATTATCAATTAGGTATTATTAATCACTCTTCCTCTTCAATCCATTTCATCTGCTCTGGCCCCTGAGGGAACGCTCGCCTGAAATTGCGTTCAAAAACTTTCCAATTAGGAGATACTTTCATAAGTGTTGTGACCACTGCTACTTGCTTTTCAAGATGGGGGTTGCCAATATTCTCGGTCAGCCATTGATGGTGTCTATGTTTGCGTTGCCATTTTTCGTTGGGTGGATTTTTACGCTCAAGTTCTTGCAGTACGCCAGGAGGAAGTTTTTCGTAGATGAGTTGTTTTGTTAGTTTGCCAGCATATCTAGGCCCTTTTGGTACACCTTTGCCTAGATAGAACGGATATGGCCAATTTTTAAGTCTAAACATCTCTTTATAGAATTCAATTGGGAAACGCCTAGTCCAAGGTAATAACTCAGCGGATATATACGCAGCCAGAATTTTTTGAAGTTCATCCTTCTCTCTTACTTCTTGATATCCTGTAGCTTCATCTACAAGGGCTATGATTCCAACCTTTGATAAGGCCCTCACTAGGATATCGCAGCTTTTAGCAATGGTTTCTTGCTGTGGAGTTAAAGTTCCGTCATCTCTTGCCTTAAGATATATGTCGCAGACTATTGGCAGAATTTCAGCCTTATAGCCTTCACTTGAATATCCTGTTTTGGGTTTGAAAATAATGGGTGCGAGTACCGTAGCTAAGTCATCAGAAATATATGTTTTTAAGTTCTTTGCCTCTAAAAAAACTGGCAATTGGGTACCAGAATATTTTCGTCCTCTCCATGTCCTTCCAAGAGATTTCATTATGCCCCTTGTAGATAATATGCGTTCTCCATTCTCAAGAACATGGCATGGAATCTCAGTATTGCCTATGAATAGTTTCCCTGAATGGGTAGCCTTTAAAACCTTATCATTCATTTAGCACCTCACCGCTCTTTCTAGTGTATATTCAAACAAACCATCTTGTTTGTTATGATTCCACCGATAGCAAAACTCATCTATGTATTTTGGAAGGTGACGGATGCTGACTTTGTGATATTGCCCAATGATTCCACGTTTCAATAAGGCCCAAAAGGATTCTATCGTGTTGGTATGGATGTCTCCATTCACATACCACATAGTATGATCTATCACCTTATGGGGCATCATTCGCTTGATTCCGAGATAGCCCTTATATTCATCGGTCATGAGGATTGCATTTGATATATCCACGCTCTTGCGAACTAGAGAGTTAAGATTCTTGATGTTTAACGGCTTGTTCTTGAATACTTCGGCCTTGATAGATCCATTACGCTCAACAAGACCGACAACGGGCGTTTTCTTTGTTCCACGGCCTCTCTTATATCCACCTTCCGGTGCAGATCCTTTCCGTGGTTTACCGCCGATGTATGTTTCATCTGCCTCAACAATACCTGTTAATAACTGTCTCTGTTCATGCTGACTCATTGCCTCACGCACTTTCATACCGATACGCCATGCAGTATCTTTGTTGACCTTGAGATCCCTGCCAAGTTGTCTAGCTGCAATCCCTTTCTTGGCATTCAAAACGAGGGTTACGGCAAGAAACCATTTCTGCAAAGGTATGCGAGTGTGATGAAATATTGTGCCTACTGTAACACTGAAGGTCGTGTTGCAGTTATTGCAATGATGCCTGTTTTCCTTGGGCATCGGTGTTGATTTTGTGGACTTGCAATAAGGACATGCAGGCTTGTCATTCCAGCGTATCTTCTCTAAATGCCTTATACAATCATTGTTGGTCGGGAACGTCTCATAGATTTCTACGATATTCATATCATCTACCTCTTACTCATACATTATAATAAGTAAGAGGCACTTGTCAAGGTTTATTTCACTACCTTATGTTGGGACATTCCGAAACCCAAAATCTCCACCAAACGACTACGCATTAACCAACTAACCAAAGAACTGGGAAATCCTTCGTTTTAAAAACAGCTTTTTCAACGGTCTCTGCCATGATTGCTACTCCAGTTATAGGACTTAAAAGTCCAGTTATAGGACTTAAAAGTACAGATATCTTTAACAGATCTTCGGTTTTTTAGATGTATTCAGATCCGAACAGTTATCGCAGTTATCTACAGTATGGACTAATCGGTGATTATGGATAAATAATCTCTAATTCCTTCAGTTAAATATCATCATAGATATAGAAACCTTACATGCCTAAAGAACATCTTCTCAGCATCTTGAAATAACTTTGATATTTCTCACATAGATTATTTTCTTTAGGATCATGTAATATAACTACTAAGATATTGATATATTTCTGCCGATATGGACAATACAGCTAAACAAATAACGCTATTCTCAATATAAAATGAAATTGTTATTGATAATGAAGGGAATAATGAGAAGACAGAACAATGTCTTTGAAGACTTATTTCATTCAGCAGTTGTCATCTTGTTACTTGGTTCAATTGCTTTGTTTCCGGGATGCCAAGGAGGAAGGAGCGGACCGGACAAAAGTTCAACAGGAAAATCCGAACCTGAACAGCCTGGGAATACCCTGACTTTCACCAGAAATTTCGGTTTTACAACAAATAATGAATTTCCTGTAAGAATAAAAAGCATTCCGGGGAATGGTTCAAACACTAAATTAGTTGTAAAACTAGGGACCATCTCAGGTATCACTGCACTTGCCGGATCGGCGACCGATAATCAGAATCCTGTAGACGGCACTGGTACTGACGCAGTTTTCTGGGGCGGAGGTCATCTGGCACTGGACAATTACTTCAACATCATTGTTTCTGATAGAGGATCGTTAAGAAAAGTGACTCAGGAAGGGGTTGTAACGACACTTTCAGCCCATCAGGCTAATTTCGAAGGAATCGCAATTGACAGTGTCGGGAATATTTTTGGGATCAGCAGATCTTTTCACAATATATCGATCGCTCCTTCTATGTGGAGTGCATCAATCATAGAGTATAACACATCAGGTAAACTTGTAAGTTTTGCCTCGAACTGGGAAACCTCCAGTTCCAATCCATCAATTGGCAACGGAGGTCTGGCAATAGACAGTTTTGGAAATTTGTTTCTTGCTGACATAGTAAACAACCGCATCGTAAAGTTTGATGTAGCGGGTATCATGTCAGTATTTGCCGGCAGCGGGACATGTGGCAGTTCGGATGGAGTTGGCACTTCGGCAACCTTCAATAGACCGTCAGATTTGGCGATCGATAAGAGTAGCAATCTTTTTGTAAATGATACTGGCAATAGTATGATTAGAAAAATTACCACAGATGGGACAGTGAGCACTATAACCAAGCTGCCACATCTTTTAAGTCCTATCGCTGTAGACTCATCTGGAAATATTTATGTTGTTGGTTTTCCTAGTACTATCATCCGTATAGACATACAAGGCTCTGTAACTGCATACCCAGTGCCTCAAATTCATGACTTCATCACTGCTTTGGTTGCAGATTACTACGGTAATCTGTATGCAGGCACCCGTGGAAGAGGTGCACAGATATTCAAAATATCGCTGTGATAGATATGAATAAAACATCCTCTGGAGGGTAGGAAGTATCATGGGTTTCATCAACAGATCTTCAGTTTTCAGGCTAGCCAAAACCGTGACGATATCGCAGTTATCAACGCTTGTCTTCTATAATTGGCCAGTTGAGTTCGATCCAATTCGAGCAGAAATAATTAAAGATTGTCATTGCCCTGACGCGAGAAGTCGCCTTAGCTCACCAAGCTTTGCTGGAACCCCTGGACTGCCTGCGACAGGGAAAGGCGGAGAATGCCTTACAACCATATAGCCGGTGATATCAGTATCATCGGACAGAGACTCTTCTTGTGGTGCGAATGACATAGTCCCGGCATATCGAACAGATGCTTCTTGGGGTGCTGGTGGGTCGAATGAAACGTCAAACTCGTAGGATATTTCACTAGGGGTAGACCGGAATAGTTGGCCGACAGCTCCAGATATCTTCCGATTTTGCAGCATTATTGCTCCTGACGACTTAATAGAAAATGGCATCTTCCCTCCGACGTTGCATGGACCCTTAGGTTCAGCATCGCCCAATATCGCAGTTGGAACCGAAAAAGCCATAGGCATCCAAAAAAGTGTAGCCTGGGTGATCTTTTCGATTTGAGCTTCGGAATAGCCTTTTACAAGGAGAATGCCTTTCAGGTAATAAACATCAACTTGATTGGGACCTTGTTTCATTGAAAAATGACGCTCCTTGTTCTTGTAATCAGTAAGCATAAACAAGATCGCTGAACCCATGCTCATAGTCTGAGAAGAAGGCCGTAACCATTCATTTCGGCAATCAGCGGCAGGCACTTGCTTTGAGTCAGTATCTTCCACTTGCCACGGCTCAGACCCAGCTTGGCTGCACACGTTTTCAAGGTAACCTGTCTCAAGTTGATCATTATTGGCTCTGGCAGCTTTGCCCCATTTACAGGCTTGTACAAAATCGCCTTTCTTGTAGTAAACAAAGGAAATGTGGGCGCGGGCATTATAAGCCTTCGGCGATATCTCAAGTGCCTTGTTTAGTTGAGTGAGACTTTCGTCGTACCGCTTTTGTAGCCAAAGAAATCGGCCATAATCCACATATGCGTTTACACTGACTCTCGACTTGGATAAGGCCATATGGAAATACTTCTCTGCTTCAGAAATTGCATTGTCACGTTGATGCACAATCAAAGCAAAACCATGGTAAACATCTCCATTTTCTGGGTCAAGAAGCCATGCCTGATTGAAACGTTTCATGGCGGTTAAAAAATCACCTTTCTCAAAATAAATCCAGGCTTTCCGAACGGCCTCTTGAGCTGCACTTTGTCGAGAATAACCGGCTTTTTCAACCCCGGCGATTAAGTCGGCATCAGCCTTTTTCATTTCTTCAGTCTTGTTAATACCACCATACATTGGGATTTCGTTCGGGGGGAGGGCAAGCACATCGACTGTGATCAAGAACACGATGAGTAAACTTAACAAGCATCGAATAAGTTTCATATATGTTTTCCCTTCGCTCATTGGCTATTGGCTGGAAAAGCCCTTGAGGTGGTATAAAATGAAACCGGACTCAATCATTCATTTTCACTAGCGGGTTTTGATGCATCAATTGCTTGCACTACTGATTTTTCCTGAAGCGAATACTCTAGGAGTTCATCAATATTTTTGTCGCGCTCCCGTCCGTTGGAAAAATAAGTTAATTCCCTACGTATATATTTTTTTACAACGGGTGCATACCAGGTTATGATATGTGCCGTTATAACGTTAGCATCTGCACTGCTACTCCGCGTTTCTATATCCCTCTCTATCCTATAGGTATCAAAAGTTCCCGCAGGCACAGTCACTTTCTCCAAAGCAACAACCTTTGCTCTCACAAACGATGAAAATGAGGATCCATGAGTATCGAGAGATCTAAATTCCTGTTTCCAAGTGTAGCCAACATTCATCGGAAATTTATATTCAGGATAGAACGGCTCAAATTTTGTACCATCAATGTCAGTTGGATTCCATTCACGGGTTAGAAATTGAAGTTTTCGCGCCGATTTATTCTTGTTTCGTATCTGTATGATTATTTCTTTATCATTCAATTTAACGATGCGGTGTGAGAACTCCAGCTTTGTCTCATCAGTATAACCGTCTATGGAACGATACTTCCACATATCTCCGATATGAACATCCGGGACGCCAACCGAATTATCGGCCCATGCCGTCCCCAAAATCCCAAACGCAACTATGATGAAAAGAAGAAGTTTTCTTAACATAATTCTACTCCTTTTCAATAGGGACAGTATCAATCTGCGAGTTATTGTGAACTTCAATTTCCTGCGAGGTCGTTTGCTTGGATGATGCCTTTGACTCAGGAGTAGCAGGGGGAGTTACAGGTTTCACCGATGGCAATGTTTCATCTCGTTCAGACTTCTTCACCTCTGCTGCTGGAGACACTTGTTTTTGTTGCGTTGGACAAACACAACTTAAAACCAAGACAAGCAGCACTGTCGCACAACCGGCTAAAGAAAAAAATCTTACGAGTTTATCGCAGGCTGTACTCAAGAAGCTCATAAATATCCTTGCTTCTCACACGTCCGTCGCGTTTAAATGTGTTTTCGAGTTTAACATATCGTTTGACGGATGGGGCATACCAGTAGGTTTCGACTGTGTTTCCTATATTTGCATCTTCGTCTGTGCCAGAAGCATCCAAAACCACATTGATTTTGTATGCGTCAAACGTCCCTGCAGGAACTGTGACTTTCTCAAAGGCAACAACCTCTGCCTTCAGAAAGAATTTGCCATGCTTACCATTGGAATACAACATCTTGTCGGCACTACCATCCCATTTCTTTCCTACATCAAATGGGAAGGTAAGCTCTTTGAGATAGGGACTATATTGTGCTGAAATAACGTCCACAGGATTCCATTCACGGGTATACGTTGCTATCCCGCTACCAGGCTTTCCCTTCACACGCACTCGTGTACTGATTTCATTGTCAGATACTCCGACAATGTCCTCAATTTGCGTGAAGTCCTTCTCATTTGCTAAACCATTTGTATGCTGCCAGGACCAACGATCGCCTACATGGATATCCGGTTTGTCGGTACTTTGAGCAAAGACATACGAGGCAAAAAGGACAAAAATAGTTACAGCGAAAATTCCTACAGATTTAATCATTTTTTCCTCCTGTAGAGAGTGTTTAAATTACATAATCAACATAATGAAGCCTAACTCATGGTGTTGTTACTAATATCGGCATTTTTAGATAAGAACTTAAGAATTATAACAGGATATTCTTAATCACTATAACCCTATCATAAACTGGAGATCACGTGCCATACTGCATGGTCAGGCATAGAGTGGCTTGCTGTGTAGGTTTTATAACAGAACCATCGGTTTTCAGCTCTCTCAAAACCGTGAAGAATCGCAGTTATCATCGCTTTCATTGTATAGATAAAAACAAATCAATTTTCTAAAGGGTTATTGACAACGTTTGAATTATATATGTTCATTATGTTTTATTGTATTAATATGTATTATTATCTCCGTATATTACAATATACAGCCACGGTTGATGCGTCATGTTCGTATACATGCTGGACTTTGGGAGGTGAGACACATGCAAAACTCGAAATACTGGTTCCCTGCTAAACGGTATGGTTGGGGCTGGGGCCTTCCCATCAGTTGGCAAGGTTGGGTAGTCTTGATGATGTTCTTGGTGCTTATCTTAATAGGCATCCTCGTGTTTAAGCCTCATCAACACACAAGTACTTTTCTTATATACACGGCGGTCATCACGATCGGGTTTGTAATAATATGCTATCTCAAAGGTGAGCCTCCAGCATGGCGTTGGGGCAAATGAAAAAGGCACCTAATGCATAGATCCGAGGGAGGATGCCGTTATGTATAAAAACCTATCTTAGAGACCGTTGATTTCGTTCCAAGAGCAATCCTTTAACAATATTGAATAGTTCTTAACATAATCTATACTCTTCGATGAAACTGATGAAGTAACGATATCTATAAGAACATGAAACTCGAATCATAGTACACATAACTGTAATGATTGTGGACTGTTCTAAGCCCCTGAAAGTTAATGTATCTTGATAATATCGAAACAAGCCTGCTGATTTGCCTTAGTTGTGAGAGCCTCACGCGACCTTTACTTGAGTAGCAATGCCTACAGTGGAGATATCACCCCCTGTTTAGGGTAAGACAGTCCAAGATACTGGTGAAGATATCGCTTTCTTCTCCCCAAATAGCTTGAATCTTAACTTCGGCGCCATCTCATGTTGTTACGTCGCCGTCAACTATCTTTTGAGTGTAGGCGTCGAGCACCTCTGCAATGGATGAAAAGAATCCATCCGCGCCTATGAGGGATGTGATCCGGGAGCGATCAAGACACTTCTTGGTATTGTCCGAAAGCTCAGTGAAGACTAGCTTGACCCCATGCTCCTTCAGGTTGGTGTAAAGGGAGCGTAGAGTTTCAGCCGCTGAAAAATCGATATCGTCGACAGCGGCGGCATCGATGCAAAACCAGGCAAGGGCCGGTCGTGCTTCCTTCACCAACATCGTAATCTGCTTGGCAAGAAGCTCCGCGTTCGCATAATACATGCCGTGGTTAAAGCGATAAATTATCAACCCTGGGTACATTTGAGCCAGCGAATCAACTGGGCAGGTTCTCAAGCCCTGCACCTGGTCGGGTATAATCAGTAAATTTTTCGGACGGTAGCCATGGCGGGTGTGGATGAGAAGTGAGAGGAGCATGGCTATAAGTATGCCTTGCGCTACTCCCTCTGTGACAACGGTGGTTGCGGTTATGAGAGCAACCAAGAATTCCCAGGGACGCTCACGATAGATTCGGTGCATCCCCTTGATGTCGATCAGATCGAAACCGATCAGAAACACGACTGCCGAAAGTACCGCTTCCGGCATGTAGGCCAAGGGCGCCGTCAGAAACAGGAGCACCAGCAGCACCATGACCATCGTAACGAGCAGCGGCAGTTGGCTGCGTCCGCCAGCGCTGTCGATCACCTGGGTCTTGGTCGGGCTGCCATTCACTACGAAGGTGCCGGACAGACCTGCGCCAATATTCGCCAACGCAAGGCCTGTGAGGTCGGCATTCTCATTGAAGCTTTCGTTGTAGCGCGCAGCATAGGCCCGAGACGTGGCGGAACTCTGGGCCAGGATCACCACCAACATGGCGAAGGCTGTGGGAAGCAGCTTCTGGGTGAGCGCCCAACTCCATGTGATTTCGGGCAATCCGATGTTCGGCAGGCCGCTCGGCACGGAACCGAGTACATGTACATGCGCAGGGAGATCCAGCACCTTGCTGGCGGCTATAGCGCCGGTCACGGCGATCAGCGTGCCCGGTATTTTCTTTGATGTCCTCTTTGAACCGACGATGATTACTAGCGCGCTTAGCGCAATGGCCAGCGCCGAAAAATTTACCCCCTCAATCTGCTGAAAAACAAGCTGCATCCTACCCAAGGTGTCATGCCCGCCGCCTTTCAGGCCCAGCATTCCGGGAATTTCACCCAGCGCGACCTGGATGCCGACGCCGGTCAAGAATCCTATGAGCACTGTGCGTGAAAGAAAATCTGCCAAGAACCCCAGGCGAATCACGCGCACCAGAATCAGTAACCCCGCCTCCATCAATGCGAGAACTGAAGCCAGTGCCACGTACTGATTGGAACCGGCGGATGCAAGTCCCGCGAGGCCCGCTGCGAGAATGGCCGCTGTCGCAGAGTCGGCACCCACGACTAGGTGACGTGAGGAACCAAAAAGAGCGAACAGCGCCATAGGAATCAGAATCGTGTAAAGACCAGTGATTACGGGTGTTCCCGAAATTTTGGTATAGCCCATCACTTCGGGAATAGCCATGGCTGCCAACGTAATGCCAGCCATGATATCCATGGGCACTTGTGACCTCTGTATTGGCAGAATACCCTGGAGTATTGGGAGCCGGAAGGGCCACTCTTTTCTCATGTTTAACATCCTTTTTTCTCTCTTTAAATTCTATTGAAGAATGTTACAATAAGCATCAAACACTTCCCGTTAAGAGGAGGTTTCCAATATGTCGAAGAAGAAAGTGGAAATCAAGTGGCTGGATGAACCAGAAGAACACGACTATCCAGCAGCTAAATCATATATGAACCTTATCTTCGATGAATCTACAACCAATAAATACATAGAAAAATTGAAGCGCGCCCCGATAACAGAGTTTAAAGCAAAAGATATTTTCAGGGCATCCAGACTATCACTCCTTGGGATCAGCAACGTTCATGTCGAAAAAGATCAAAGAAAAATAGAATCCGGGCAAAGTCTTTCTCCGCTTCTTTTAGTAAGGGACTCTACTAACGGTAAGGTTATTATTGCTGATGGGTATCACCGGTTGTGTGCTATCTACTCATACGACGAAGATGTTACAATTCCCTGTAAAATTGTGTAAGATAAAGGAGAGAATGTTACATCTATAAGCCTGATGCTTTTCTTATCAAATTTATGATCTCTGTAATAGATGATAGCTTTCTTGATCCTCTAAAATGTACATATCTTGAGTTGAGATCTATCCTTTGTCGGTGGCATTCACAAAGTAACGAATCCTGGCACGCTCTTACCCCGGGACAATGCCATATGTGCCTAGCTTGATAATTCCCTGTTCCGCGATTTAATTTCCCTGATATGATAAAAAATTTCCCTGCTAGGTTGAGTAGGGAATTCCTTTGCAACCCACTGGAATGAGTCATCATATCGACGCCACTTTTTTAATTTCGGTCCCAGAAACGACAAAATTCCCTGCAAATTCCCTGATAAACAGGGAATTTGGTGTAGAGAGTGGTTCGCAGTAGACTGCCAGCACTACCAGTAATTAATTCAATAAGTTACCGATGAAATTAAAATATCTTTCATAAGCAGTTGAAGATCTTTCCCCACAGCATTCCCCACAGCCCTAAACTGTTTTAGTCCAGGGCAATATATTGCAAATCAAATCCTTTTAGAAGAAGCATTGATAGTATGCCATTGTCACGACTCTGGTTATATATGTGGTATGACCTGAGCTTCAAGATCTTATAGCTATCTCTACAGTTGCCCTACCAGGTTGGGATTTAGATCTTCATAGGATATATGTAATACTGGTTACTGGTGTAAGGTTCACTTATCATGGCAGTGGTGCAATAGGGGGAGGGAGATGCCCTTGTTTCTTCCTTGAGAGCATCCCCCATCGTCATCTACCTGCCTTCCCTGATTGCCTCCAGGTTCTTCCTCGGCTCCTCCATCGGTAGGATTGAGAGAAGTCCGTTAAGTTTTTCGCACGAATAGTCACTGCAGACCCCGCACGAATTCAGGTCCTTTTCCTGTGCGCACAGGCACACCGAGCAGGTTCATGAGACCTATGCAACCTCAGAAGTGTGCGCAATACTGATTCTCCTTACCCTTATTTGTGCTTTACCGCTTATGTGGGTGATTATTATGAGTCTTTTCCCTCTCTGCAGGAATAAATGCGTGACCTATGTTTGGCGTGCTCGGACTATAAGGAGGTAAAAATTGCCTATGATCAGGGTAATCGTTTCCAGAATTGAATAAGAAAACATCAATAAAAATGCTTGGTAGGATCAGTGATGGTTGTATCTGATAAGTTACACGTCAATGTCAGAAGATAAGGGCGGTATGGAGACAATGAAAAGGCGCAAACGATATACTGGTGATTTCAAGGCCAACGTGGTTGCTGAATATATTCCAGGCTGAAAAGACACTTTATGAGATTGCAGATGAGCACAATGTCCATCCCAATCAGATCAAGAACTGGAAGTCCCTTATGCTCAAGCGAGACCATGAGGTACTTGATGACAGGAGATCAGACGATTAACCGGAACGATAGATCCGTAACTTAACTAATCCTCAAACGAACACTTCAGACTGATTTTACGCCACTCTTGGCATAAATTTGGCTTATCTCTCCCCAAATAGCCTTCGCGAATGATATATAAAAACTAAGGAGGAATATCATGGTTAACGGAATCGGCAGTTACAACAGTTATCAGAGTTATCTGCAGACCCAGTCAACAACTAACGGTAATGTCTCTCAGTCGGAACTCGAAACATTGGAGAAAATGATTTCATCGGAAACAGGCCAGACCAACGACACGAGCAATACCAACTCTACCTATGACAATGACGGAGATAGTGGCCTGAATTTAAATGAACTCATTTCTTTCATGGCATCCACCATGCAGCAGGGTATGGGGTTTGCAGGCATACCGCCTGCCTCTCAGGATTCATCGGACAGTTCAGCATCAACAGATCTGTTCAATGCCATCACCGGTGGCAGTAGCACGATGACACAGGCAGAGCTGGACACCTGGGCTACGGATATGGCTCAGGCAACTGGCAATACTATCGACACCACCAATGCCATCTCCACCTACGGCACCGACGGGACACTGACCGCCTCGGAGTTCCAGTCATTCCTTGCTGCCAACGGTGTACAGCCACCTGCCTCTCAGGATTCATCCAACAGTACTACGCCCCCTGATCTGTTCAATGCCATCACCGGCGGCAGCAGCACGATGACACAGGCAGAGCTGGACACCTGGGCTACGGATATGGCTCAGGCAACTGGCAATACTATCGACACCACCAATGCCATCTCCACCTACGGCACCGACG
>Ga0326727_10019896_pt1 | contig 13405 bp, 12 predicted proteins | sample MB2enrmetagenome_FD_207643 | JGI IMG/M metagenome (GOLD analysis project Ga0326727, IMG submission 207643) | Lab enriched peat soil microbial communities from McLean, Ithaca, NY, United States - MB29MY | ecosystem: Environmental > Terrestrial > Soil > Wetlands > Peat | place: USA: New York... | reverse complement strand
CGGCCTCGACCGGCGCGCCGGCGAGCGCGACGCCGGCCGCCGTTGCGGCGGCGCCGCCGATGAAGCGCGAACGGGAAACGGACTCGGGCATCGCGTGTCTCCTTTCGTTCAATCCAAGAGCATGCCGCCGTCGACCGTCAACGTCTCGCCGTTGACGTACGAAGCGGCGGGCGAGAGCAGCCAGACGATGGCTTCGGCGATCTCCTCGGGTTCGGCGGAGCGTTGCAGCAAGGTCAGCGACTCGACGCGGCGGCGATGTTCTTCGTCGTGGAACGGACCCGCCAGCATGGGCGTGAGCGTCGGTCCCGGGGCCACCGCGTTGACCGCGATGCCGCGCTCGGCGAGAGCGCGCGCCGCGTTGCGCGTCAAGGCCAGCACTGCGCCCTTGCTGGCGGCGTAAGCGGCCGTTCCCGACAAACCTCCGCCGCGTTTGCCGGCGACGCTCGCCACCGTGCAGATGCGCGCGCCGCTGCGCATGTATTTGGCCGCCTCGCGCACGCACAGAAACGTTCCGACCGCGTTGACCGAGTAGACGCGCAGAAACGTCGCCGCGTCCAAGTCCATGAACGGCGTCGTCTCGGCGATTCCCGCGGGCGTCGCTAACGCATCGAGACGGCCGCCCAGCGCCGCGACCGCGCGTTCGATGGTGAGCGCGACGGCGCGTTCGTCGGTGACGTCGAGCGCGAAAGCGTGGCCGCCGATCGCGTCGGCCACGCCGCGCGCGCCGAGTTCGTCCCGGTCGATCACCGCCACGCGATAGCCCTCGACCGCCAACAACTCGCACGTCGCCTTGCCGATACCGCTCGCGCCGCCGGTGACGATCGCGGTGCGTGGAACGACCGCGACGGTGTCGGAGTCGTCGGCCAGCATCAGAGCAAGATGCCTGGGTCCGTCAACGCGGTCGAGAGGGCCGCCAGGAAGCGCGCCGCCGGCGCGCCGTCGATGAAACGATGATCGAACGAGAGTACCAGCGTGATCGACCAGGCCGGTACGACCGCGTCTTCGCGCGAGCCCGGCAGCGCTACGACGGCGGGACGACGGCCCGCCGCGCCGACGCCGAGAATGGCCGTTTGCGGCGGATCGACCAGCGGCACGACGCGCTCGATGCCCTGCGGCCCGACGTTCGAGACGGTAAACGCGGCTTCGCCGACGTCACCCGGAGCGAGCCGGCCTTCGCGCGCCGATCCGGCCAAGCGGGCGATCTCGTCTTGGATGCCGCGCAGGCTGCGCGTGGCGGCGTCGCGCACGACCGGAACCACCAGACCGTGGGTGGTGTCGGCGGCCACGCCGACGTCGCAGGTGGGATGCGGCGCTCCGGTCCGCGCATCGGTGCGCAGCACCGGATAGTCGAGCAGCAGCCGGGCCACGGCGAAGACGACGAAAGCCGTCCATCCGACGTCGCCACGGCGCTGGATCAAGGCGTGCAGGGCGTCGACGTGCGCGGTCGTCTCGACTTGCGCCAGCGGCAACGCGGCGACGGCGCTCATGCGCCGGAAGATGACCCGGCGCGTCGCGGGCAACTGCGGCGGCAGCGCGTCGGGAAGCGGCGCGGGCGCAGGCTCCGCAGCGCTCGGCGCGCTCGTTGTGGCCGGTGCGGCCGGTGCGGCGCCGGCAACGTCGGAGAGCGTGACCCGCCCGCCGGGACCGCTGCCTTCCACGCCGTTGAGTTCTACGTTCAGTTCGCGGGCGAGGCGACGGGCCGCCGGCGACGACGGCGTGCGTTCCGGGGCCGGCCGAGCGTGGCCGCCCGATTCCGCTCCGGCCTCGAGTTCGAGCGCCGCGATGGGCGTTGCGTGCGCCTCGTAGGAAGGCACCGAATTCTCGTCGCTGACCAGCCCGATCACCGCGCCGGGGGCGAACTCTTCGCCTTCGGCGCCGAGGGCTTCGGTCAACGTGCCGCCGACCGGCGACTCAACTTCGTAGGAGATTTTGTCCGTCGAGACTTCGAGCAGCGGGTCGCCGACCGCGATCCGGTCGCCCGGCGCCTTCAACCAGCGCACGATGGTACCGGTCGTCATCGTCAAGCCGAGCTTGGGCATCGTGATTTCAGCGGGCATCAGCGGACCTTCCTCACCAGGTCGCGGCAGACCGCCGCGATGTCGGGAGCTTTGGGATAGATCGCCTCCTGCAGGCCCGGTGCGAACGGCACCGGGACGTGCGCCGCCCCCAATCTCACGACGGGTGCGTCGAGGTCGTCGAAGCAGTGTTCGGCAAGAAATGCGGCGACCTCGCCCGCCACGCCGCCGATCCTGACCGCTTCGTGGGCCACCACCACCCGGTGCGTGGCCGCCGCCGCGTCGGCGATCGCCGCATAATCGAGCGGCCAGATCGTCTGGAGGTCGACGACGCGCGCTCCGATGCCCTCGCCCGCCAACTCGCGCGCGGCGTGCAACGCGCGACCGACGGTAATCCCGTAGGTGACGATGGCGACGTCGCGGCCGTCGCCGACGACTTCGGCTTTGCCCAGCGGCAGCGTGTAATCGGCGTCGTCGGGCACCTCGCCCTTCTCGGCGAAGAGCGCTTTGTGCTCGAAGTAGAGCGTCGGGTTGTCGCTGCGAATGGCGCTCTTGAGCAGTCCTTTGGCTTGTCGCGGTCCCGAGGGCACGACGACCTCGAGCCCGGGTACGTGCAGAAACCAGGCCTCGAGCGATTGCGAGTGTTGCGCCGCGGCGGACTTGACGATGCCGTCGGGTGCGCGCAAGGTCAGCGGCACCGCGCACTGCTCGCCGAACATGTAGCGCAGTTTGGCCGCCTGATTCACCACCTCGTCCATCGCGCAGGTGATGAAGTCGGCGAAGTGCATGTCGACCACGGGCCGCGTGCCGGTCAGGGCCGCGCCGACGCCCGCGCCCACCAAGGCGGCTTCGGAGATGGGCGTGTCGCGGACGCGCGCGAGTCCGAACTCCTCGGGCAAACCCTTGAACTGGCCGAAGATGCCGCCTTGCTTGGCGATGTCTTCGCCCATCAAAAAGACGGCCGGGTCGCGGCGCATCTCCTCGCGCATCGCCTCGAGCGTCGCCTCGGAGAAGCTGAGCGTGCGGCTCATTGCGCCCGCGCTACGAACGCCCGCGCTTCGGCGGCCGCGAAGGCTCCGTGCGGCGTCGCCGGATCGCGGTCGCCGACGTACGCACCGCGAAAGGCTTCGGCGGCCTCGGGCGGGCTCGACGCGCGCGCGAAGGCGAGCGCGTCGGCAAACTCCTCGCGCGCTTCGCGGCAGATGCGCTCGTACTCGTCTTCGGGAAGCGCCGCGCCCAGCGCGGCGCGGGCTCGCGCGATCGGATCGTCGGCGGCGTAAGCGGCGACTTCGGCTTTGCTGCGGTAGCGTTCGGGATCGCCGATGAAGTGACCGCGGGCGCGGAAGGTCTTGCACTCGACGAACGTCGGGCCACCCCCGGAGCGGGCGCGGGCGACGGCCTGGGTCACCGCCGCGTGGACGGCGCTCGCGTCGAACCCGTCGACGATCGCCCAAGGCATGCCGTAACCGTCGGCGCGGCGCGCGACGTCGTCGATCTTCATCGTTTCGGCGGTCGAGGTGGTCGACGCGTAGCGGTTGTTTTCGAGAACGAAGATCGCCGGCAGGCTCCAGATTGCGGCGAGGTTGAGGTTTTCGTGAAACGGCCCGCGGTTGGCCGCGCCGTCGCCGAAGAAGCAGAGTGCGACCTGATCCGTACCGCGCAGCGTCGCCGAGAGCGCCGCGCCCGCCACCAAACCGAAGCCGCCGGCCACCACGCCGTTGGCCCCGAGCATGCCCACCGAAAAGTCGGCGATGTGCATCGAGCCGCCTTTGCCCTTGCACAGGCCCGTCGAACGGGCGAAGAGTTCGGCGACCATCGGCCGCATCGCGGCGCCCTTGGCCAAGGTGTGGCCGTGCCCGCGGTGCGTCGAGGCGATGAAGTCGTCGCGGCGCAGGGCCGCGCAGGTCCCTGCGGCGACGGCCTCCTGACCGATGGAGAGGTGCGCGAACCCCGGAATCTCGCCGGCCAGAAAGTGCCGCTCGATGCCCTCTTCGAGCACCCTAATCCGCACCATCGTGCGCAGCAATTCGCGCGCGAGGGTCGCTCGCTCCGTCGTTTCCACGCGCGGGGGTTCGGCGCCGAGCGCGGGGCGTCCGTCCGCACTGAGGCTCCGGCGGCGGAGAACGGACGGCTGCGGGGTAAGGAGCAGGCCGTGTCGCAGGAGACGTTCGGATTCGTCGAGCCGCCGTACGACCCGCGCGTCGAACCGCTGACGCTCGGCGCGGGACGGGTCTTCGTGGGCACCTGCGGATGGTCGTATAAGGACTGGGTCGGCCCGTTTTATCCGAGCGGCACCAAGGCTGCGGCGATGCTCGAGTACTATGCCGAGCGCTTCCCCGCGGTCGAGGTCGACGCGACCTACTATCGCATTCCCAGCGCGTCGGCGTTTGCCGGGATGGCCGCGCGCACGCCCGCGGCGTTTCGATTCTCGGTGAAGGTTCCGGGTTCGCTCACGCATCTGCCGGTGGAAACGGGACTCGGCGTGCACGACGACGCGCGCGTCTTCCGCGAAGCGCTCGAACCGCTGGCCGCGAGCGGGAAGCTCGCGGCGGTGTTAGCGCAATTTCCGTATTCGTTTCATCCCTCGGCGACGACGCACGGGTACCTGCGCGCGCTGCGCGAAGCGCTCGCGGACTTGCCGGTGATCTGCGAGTTCCGCAGCCGCGAGTGGCAACGGCCCGCGACGCTCGAACTGCTGCACGAAATCGATGCAGGCTGGTGCAACGTCGACGAGCCGCACTTCGAACAGTTGCTCCACCCCTCGAGCGACGTGGTGGGCTCCATCGCCTACGCCCGCTTCCACGGGCGCAACGCCAAACAATGGTGGCGTGGCGACAACGTCGAGCGGTACGATTACGCCTATAGCCCCGACGAACTGCTGCCGTGGGCCGAGCGCGTCGCCGAGATGGCCGCGTCGGCGAAGCAGACCTTCGCGTTCTTCAACAACCACCGCTTCGGCAAGGCGGTCAAGAGCGCCGACCTCTTCGCGGGCTTGCTGGGCGGGGGCGTAGCGTAGGGTTTCCCCCCATGCCGCTCGCGACGGCCGGGCGCTACAGTTGGGACGGCCCTACCGCCCCTGAGTTCAGAAAGGACTCGATTTCATGCGCCGCTCCCCCGTTGTTCTCCGCGCGTTCCTTTCCGGCGCCGCTCTCGCGAGCTTCGCCGCGTGCGCCGGCGGCGAAGGCCAAAACGGCCCGCCGGGTACCGGAGCGAACGCTTCGGGGCTCGTGCCCTCGTCCCAATTCCGCGCCGTGGCCGCGAGCAAGAAGAAGACGCTCAAGGGGCTCTACGTCGCGTCGTACGGCGGCAACGACGTCGACGTGTACTCGGAGAAGAAGGGCGGAGGCGCGATCGGCTCGCTCACCGGCTCGTTCAACGACCCGCAGGGGATCTATATCACCCCGGGGGGGACGGTCTACGTCGGCGACACCAACAACGACAGGATTCTCGTCTACGCGAACGGTTCGACGACGTCGACCCAGACCTTGAGCGACGCCGGGCAGCCGCGCGAATTGGTGGGTGACTCCAACGGAACCATCTACGCCGGTAACGTCAATCAGGGCAACGTCGCCGTCTACACGTCGGGCGCGACCTCGCCCACCTCGTATCTGACGGTGCCCAACGCCGCGTCCGTCCTCGGCGTTGCCGTCGACGGAAACAACGACCTCTACGTCTCGTATAACACGCAGGCCGGCGGTAACGGCAGCGGTCAGGTCGACGAGTTCGTCGCAGGCTCGACCACTCCGGTCAATCTCGGCATTACGTTGGTTTCGGCCTCGGGCCTCGCAATCGATGCGAAGGGAGACGTGATCGTTGCCGACAGTGCCGACAGCGACTTGAGCGAGGGCGCCGTCTACGTCTTCCCTCCCGGCAAAACCAAGCCGTCGCTCACGTTGAGCCTTCCCAACGCCTATCCGCTCGGCATCGCGTTGAGCCCTAACGGTAAGACGCTCTTCGTCGGCGAGGCCGACGAGAATCAAGTCCAAGCCTTCACCTATCCGAAGCTCAAACTCGTCACGACGACCACGACGACCGGCGGGTATCCGAACGGCATCGCGCTCTATCCGCCCGCCGTTCCGTAAAGCGCTACGAGGCTCGGCCGGCTTCCTCGGCCGGGCGCAATTGGCCGAACGTCGCCTGCGCGGCGCGCACGACTTCGGAATCGAATTGCGTGCCCGCGCCGCGCGCGAGCTGGTCCATCGCTTCGTCGTGGCCGAGCGGCGTGCGATACGGGCGCGGGCCGGTCATCGCGCTGTAGCAGTCGGCGACCGTCACCAGTCGCGTCGTGAGGGCGATCTGATCGCCTTTGAGTCCGTCGGGATAACCGAGTCCGTCGAGGCGTTCGTGGTGGCCGCGGATCGCCGCACGGAATTGCGCGAGGTGCGGGTCCGCTGCGGCGAGGATTTCGCCGGCGGCCGGATGATCGCGAACGATCGACCACTCCCCGCGGCTGAGACTGCGTGGCGCGTTGAGGATCTCCGACGGCGTCGTTATCTTGCCGATGTCGTGGAGCAGACCGCAGCGCGACGCAAAGCGCGTTTCGCTTTCGGAGAGGCGCAACGCCTCGGCGAGCCGCTCGCACCACGCGGCGACGTCGCGCGAATGCTGCGCGGTCAGCGGGTCGGCCGCTTCCAGCCGATGCAGCGTCCGGCCGATTGCGGCCTCGAGTTCGTCCGCGCGTTTCGCCGGCGCGGCGACGGCGCGCGGTCCGCGCGCGACGGCTCGCAACGAAGCTTCGAGCGAACGCAGCGGACGGCGGTGAACGTCGCTGAAGCGCTCGCGCGCCATGAACGCGTCGAGCGTGCTGCAGGCGCCGTCGAGCAGTCGCCCGAGCAGGGGCGAGTCGCCGTGCGCGTTATGCATGCGTTGGGCCCAGACGAGCACGTCGTCGTGCCGGCGGCACGCCACGGCGGTTGCGTAGGTGTCCACGAACGAGCGCGCGAGCAGATCGAGCACCGGCGTCCGTTCGCCGGCGGGAATGATGCCGATCAGCGCCTCGGCTAATTCGCCGCGCGCCTCGATTAAGTCCGTGCCATCAGTCCATCGCGCCAGCATCGGCAGCCGAGCCTTCCGTCGTTGCGTCTCTAGCCGAATTGTACGACGAGCGAGCCGGAGTTTCGGCGTGATGCGCGCCACATCGAACGACCGTCCCGGCAGATGTCGAGTGACCGCGCTCACACCCGCGGCTGACGCATCAACGCGACCGCCGTCGAGGTAACGCGCTACGCGCGCAGCCGATCGACCGCCGCGAAGAATGCGTCGATTTCGGCGTCGGCCGTGTAGAAGTGCGGCGACACGCGAATTCCGCAGCCGGGACGGTAATCGACGAAGACGCGCTCGGCGATCAGTCGACGCACCACCGCGTCGGCGCCCGCAAAGTCCATGCCGATCCAGCCGGTGCGCTTGGCGGGGTCGAGCGGCGTGGGAATAGTGAAGCCGCGTTCGAGCGCGCCTTCGATCAGTTTGTTCGAAAGACGGACGTTGTGCGCGCGGATTTCGGCCAGGCCGAGTTCGCGAATCGCGTCGTGCCCCGCTTTGGCCGCGAGGTAGCCCGGGATCGTCGGCGTGCCCGTGTTCCAGCGATGCTGGTCCCAGGCCAGGCGGATCGGAGCGGGCTCGAAGTTGAAGGGCGATTCGTGCGCCATCCAGCCGGTGATCGCCGGTTCGAGCGAAGCGCGCAGTGCGGGCTTCACGTAGACGAAGCCGCAACCCGGGCCGCCGCAGAGCCATTTGTGGCTGCCGCCCATGGCCAAATCGACGTCGAGCGCGGTGACGTCGTACGGATAGACGCCGGTCGTCTGATAGACGTCGAGCGCGAAGAGCGCGCCGACCTCGCGGCAGCGCGCGACGAGCGCGGGCACGTCGATGACTGCGCCCGAGACGTACGCGGCGTGCGAAAGCACGACGACCGCGGTCTTCTCGGTGATCGCGGCGGCCAGCCGCTCCGTCGACATCGTGCGCCCGTCGTCCGAAGGGACGCTCGCGACCCGGGCGCCGAAGCGTTCCCAGGCCTTCCAGACGTAGGTGACCGAGGGGAACTGCAGGGCTTCGAAGACGACCTCGTTGCGTTCGCCGCTCCAGTCGAGCGCGGAGGCCAGCGCGGCCTGCAAGAGCGACACGTTGGGCGCGAGCGAGACGCTCCCCGCGGGCGCGCCGATCAACTCGCCGATCCCGTCGGCGACGGCCGCGATGGCGGGCAGCCACTCTTCCCAGGCTTCGGGTCCGTTCCGCGCCCAGGCTTCCCAGTACGCCAAGAGCGCGTCGCGCGCGCCCAGCGGCGGCGCGCCCATCGAGTGTGAGACGAGGTACGTTGCGGACTCGAGCGTGGGGAAGCGTTCGCGCAGCCGGGGAGCCGTCAGGGTGGGCATGGCCTCGTCCCTTCGACGGCCGGAAGGCGGCCCCGCCTGCGTGACGGCCCGAGCGATCGTGTATACATGCCGGCACGCATAGGTGCGTTTTGTCCCTAGAATCCGTCGAAATCACCTGATACTATTGGCCGAAGGAATGTATACATTTTGAGCGTCGCTGCTCCCGTCCGCCGCCTTTCGCCCGCGAGCCCGACCCGTCACGAGTCGGTCGTCGAAGAACTGCGCGACGCGATCGTGACCGGTGCGATCGCTCCCGGCGAACGGTTGCTGCAGGTCGAGTTGGCCGAACGCTTCGGCGTCAGCCGGATCCCGCTGCGCGAGGCGCTGCGTACGCTCCACGCCGAGGGGCTGGTCGTGATCGAGCCCAACCGCGGCGCCGTCTGCCGTCCGCTCGAACCCAAGGACGTCTCCGACCTCTACGCCGTCCGGCTCGCGCTCGAACAACTCGCCGCGCGCGAGGCGGCGGCCCGCTTCGTCGACTTGCGCGAGCCCGCGGCGCGCGCGGGCGAAGCGGCGCTCGCGGCGGTGGCGCGCGGCGACCTGGGCGCCTTGATCCGGCTCGATTTCGAATTCCACGACAAGCTGGCCAGGGCCGCCGGCAACGCGCATGCGGCGCACTTGCTCGACGGCTGCCGCTCGCAGATCGTGCGCGCGATGCACTATTTCTTCAAGCACGACGCGTACCCGCGCGACGTGTGGCGCCAGCACGCCGACATCGCCCGAACCGTCGCGCACGGCGACGGCGAAGGCGCCGCCGCGCTACTCGAACGCCATATTTTCGATAGCCGCAACGCGATTCTGCGCGGACTCGAGGAGGCCGACCGGTGAACCTGCAGACCGAACCCAGCGCGACCGAAGCGATCGCCGAAGCCAAACGCGAGTGGGAGCAATTGACCCTGCTGCCCTTCGCCGAAAAACGGCCGGAGCGCCGCGAGCAGTTCCGGACGATCGGCGGCATTCCGCTCGAACGGCTCTACACCCCCGACGATCTGCGCGCACACGACTACCTGCGCGACGAGGGCTTTCCCGGCGAGTTTCCCTACACGCGCGGGCCGTACCCCACGATGTATCGCGCGCAGCCCTGGACGATGCGTCAGATTGCCGGCTTCGGCACGGCCGTCGATACCAACGCGCGCTTCCGCTTCCTGATCGCCCAAGGCCAAACGGGCATCTCGACCGACTTCGACATGCCCACGCTGATGGGCTACGACAGCGACGATCCGCGCAGCGAGGGCGAGGTCGGCCGCGAGGGCGTCGCGGTGGATAGCGTCGACGACATGCTCGACCTCTTCGCCGGCATCGACCTCGAGAAGATCTCGGTCTCGATGACCATCAACCCCACGGCCTGGATCCTGCTCGCGATGTACCTGGTGACCGCCGACGAGTTGGGCTTCGATCGCACCAAACTCTCGGGCACCGTGCAAAACGACATCATCAAAGAGTACATCTCGCAGAAGGAGTGGATCTTTCCGCCGCGGCCGGCCATGCGCATCGTGCGCGACACGATCGCCTACAGCGCGAAGCATCTGCCGCGCTACAATCCGGTCAACGTCAGCGGCTACCACACGCGCGAGGCGGGCAGCACCGCGATCCAGGAGGTGGCCTTCACCTTGGCCGCGGGCTTCGCGTTCGTCGAGGAGGTGCTCTCGCTGGGAATTCCGGTCGACGACTTCGCACCGCGCCTGTCGTTTTTCTTCGTCTCGCAGATCGACTTCTTGGAGGAGGTCGCCAAGTTCCGGGCCGCACGGCGCATCTGGGCGCGGGTGATGCGCGAGCGTTTCGGCGCGCAGAAGCCCGAGTCGATGCGGCTTCGCTTTCACTGTCAGACGGCCGGCGTTTCGTGCACCGCGCGCGAGCCGCTCAACAACATCGCGCGCACGGCCATCGAAGCCTTGGCCGCGGTGCTCGGCGGCGCGCAGTCGCTGCACACCAACGGGTACGACGAGGCGCTCTCGATTCCGAGCGAGGCGGCGATGAAGATCGCTTTGCGCACGCAGCAGATCATCGCCGACGAGACGGGCGTGGGCAACACGATCGACGCGCTGGCCGGATCGTACGCAGTCGAGCGCCTGACCGACGAGATCGAAGCCGGCGCGATGGCCTACTTCGCCGAGATCGAGAAGCGCGGCGGCGTCGTGCGCGCGATCGAGGACAACTACTTCCAGATGGAACTGGCCGATGCGGCCTTCGACCTGCACGTGCGTAAGGAACGCGGCGAACGCCAGGTGGTGGGCGTGACCAAGTACCGCGACGATAGTCCCAATCCGGCCGTGGAACTCCACCACGTCGACGAAGCGGCCGCCCAGCGTCAACTCGATCGGCTCGCGGCAACCAGAGCGCGCCGGGATCCGGCCGCGGTCGAGGCGGCGCTGGCCGAATTGGCGCGGGTCGCGCGCGGCGACGAGAACCTGATGCCGCCGACGATCGAAGCGGTGCGCGTGCGCGCCACCGCCGGCGAAATCGTCAACGCGCTGCGGCCCATATTCGGCACCTACGTCGAGAAGCCGGTCTTTTGATCGCCGTGGAGAGGCGGGAGATCGCGCCGCTGCTGCACCGCGATCTGGCCCGCGCGATCAGCGCGGTGGAGAACGGTCACGGGTCGTTCGCCGCGGCGGCCGAGTCGCTGCCCGCGCAGCATCGCGCGCGTCCGGCGTTCGTCGTGGGCGTCACCGGGCCGCCGGGTGCGGGGAAGTCGACCGTCGTCGACCGGCTGATCGAGTGCGTTCGCGCGCGCGGCGAGACGGCCGCGGTGATTGCGGTCGATCCGTCGTCACCCTTCAGCGGCGGCGCGGTGCTCGGCGACCGCGTGCGCATGCAACGCCACGCCGGCGACCTCGGCGTGTTCATTCGCAGCATGGCCTCGCGCGAGGCCGGCGGCGGTTTGGCGCCGACGGCGCAAGAAGCGGTGCGGCTGGCCGACCGCGCGGGCTTCGACGTCGTGCTGGTCGAGACGGTCGGCGTGGGCCAAGTGGAACTCGAGGTGGTCTCGGTCGCCGACACGATCGTGGTCGTCACCGTGCCCGCGCTCGGCGACGGAGTTCAGACCATCAAGGCCGGCCTCACCGAGATCGCCGACGTGTTCGTGGTCAACATGGCCGACCGGCCCGGCGCCAATCGCACCGCGCTCGATCTCAAACATATGGTGCGCGAGAGCGGCCGCGAGACGCCGGTGCTGCAAACGATCGCCAGCGACGGAACGGGCATCGACGAACTCTTCGCCGCGCTCTGCGCCGCGCGCGGCGGGGGCGGCAACAACGCCGCGCGCGCCGTGCGGTTCGAATTGCTGCGCGCGGTGCGCGACCGCGCCGCCCGTCGCGCGGCCGCCTTTCTCGACGACGCGCCGGCGCGCGCCGTCTTCGCGCGTTTGGCCGCGCACGAAATCACCCGCCGCGAGGCGGCGGACGCCTTGCTCCAACTCGTCTTCACCGAGGAATGACATGCCGATCAAAGTTCTCGTCGCCAAACCCGGCCTCGACGGTCACGACCGCGGCGCCAAGATCGTCGCCCGCTCGTTGCGCGATGCGGGCATGGAAGTCGTCTATACCGGGCTGCACCAAACGCCCGAGATGATCGTCGCGGCCGCGATTCAGGAAGACGTCGACGTCATCGGCGTCAGCATCCTCTCCGGCGCGCACATGACCGTGTTTCCCAAGATCATGCGCCTGCTCGAAGAGCGCGGTGCGAGCGACATCGTGGTGATCGGCGGCGGCGTGGTGCAAGCCGGCGACGTACCCAAGTTGCGCGAATTGGGCGTGCGCGCGATCTTCGACGCCGACGCGACGACGCAGGATCTGATCGACGGCATCGAGGCGATCGTGCGCGAACACGGCCGCGCCGCGGCGCGCGCCAAGTTGCTGCAGGCGCAGCCCGTTTCGTGACCGGCACGATCGCCGCGGCCTGGCCGCCGCGTTACGATCCGCTGTATCGGCCGGCGCCGGGCGAAGCCTACTGGGATCGCGCCCGCGAAACGATGTCGCCCGACGAACGCGCCGCGCTGATTCTGGCCAAGATCCAAGCCGTGATGGCCTGGGCTTGGGATCGCGCGCCGTTCTATCGCGAGCGGTGGAGCGCGGCGGGACTCGAGCCGGGCGACGTCAAGTCCCTCGACGATTTCTCGCGCGTGCCGACTATCTCGAAGGCCGACCTGCGCCGCGACCAAGCCGAACGTCCGCCCTTCGGTTCGTACCTTTGCGTCGAGCCTCACGAGGTCGCGCGCATTCACGGCACGTCGGGTACGAGCGGCCGGCCCACCGCCTTCGCCTGGACCGCCGGCGACATGGCGCGCATCGCCGAGGCTCACGCGCGCATCATGTGGAGCATGGGCCTGCGTCCGAGCGACACGGTCTTCATCGGTTCGATCCTCTCGCTCTACGTCGGGTCGTGGGGCGCGCTGCTGGGCACCGAGCGGCTCGGGGCCACGGCGTTTCCGTTCGGCGCGGGCGTTCCGGGGCAGACGCTGCAGGCCGTCGGCTGGCTGCAGCAAATGCGGCCGAGCGCGTTTTACGGGACGCCGTCCTACGCGCTGCGTTTGGCCGAGGCGGCGCGTTCGCAGAACGTGGACCCGGCGAGCCTGGGTTTGCGCGTCATGTTCTTCTCGGGCGAACCCGGCGCGGGAATTCCGGCGACCAAGGCGCTGATCGAAGCGACCTTCGGTGCGATCTGCATCGACAGCGGCAGCATGGGCGAGGTGACGCCGTGGATGAATTTGGCCGAGTGCGAGCACCGCACCGGCATGCACCTCTGGCAAGATCTCGTCTACGCCGAGATGCTCGACCCGGCGACGTGGCGCCCCGTGCCGGCCGGCGGCGCCGGAACGCCCGTGTATACGCAACTCGAGCGCGAAGGACAGCCGATGATCCGGCTCGTCTCGGGCGACACGGCCGAGTGGAGCGACGCCCCCTGTCCGTGCGGACGGACTTATCCCCGTCTGCCGCGGGGGATCGTCGGCCGCATCGACGACATGATCGTCATCCGCGGCGAGAACGTCTACCCCAGCGCCATCGAGGACGTGTTGCGCACCTT
>Ga0326727_10019895_pt1 | contig 13405 bp, 10 predicted proteins | sample MB2enrmetagenome_FD_207643 | JGI IMG/M metagenome (GOLD analysis project Ga0326727, IMG submission 207643) | Lab enriched peat soil microbial communities from McLean, Ithaca, NY, United States - MB29MY | ecosystem: Environmental > Terrestrial > Soil > Wetlands > Peat | place: USA: New York... | reverse complement strand
TCGTTTTGAATCGAAGCGAATGGAACGCCGTTCTGCTTAGCGTAATTCAGCTCCAAATAACCGATCGTTCCCGGCGTCTGTTTGACAATCGCCAGTACGCCTTTGCTTCCATCGGCGCCCAAGCCAATCGGCCACGTTACGGACAGGCCGTGTCCCGATTTCCATGCCCAATCGTGGCTGACCTTCGAAAGATATGAAGTGAAGATGTTGGTGGTGCCGCTGCCGTCCGAGCGATGCACGACAATAATAGCGCCTTTTGGTAAGCTGACTCCTGGGTTGTCCCTCGCAATCGCAGGATCCTGCCAGGTGAAAACGTTCCCCAGATAGATATCACTTAAGGTCTTGGCGCTGAGTCTGAGCGGAGCGCTGACGTGCGGTAGGTTGTAAACAATGCAGACCGGCCCGGCTGTAACGGGTACCTGAATCACGGAGGACATTCCCTTGAGCTGTTCGTCATCCAACGGCGCGTCACTGGCTCCGAAACTAAGATACCCTTGCTTCAACTCGTTGATTCCGCCTCCGCTGCCAATGGGTCGATAGTTGATTTGCACCGTTGGGTGGCTCTGCTGGTAGGCGCTAACCCACTTCTCCATCAGTGGGGCAACGAAAGTACTGCCGGCGCCGCCCAGAACAGCCGTGGGCTCGGGCGCCGATGCGGCGCCGCTCGAGGAGTTGGAACTGCATCCAAAGCTGAGCAGCAGAGCGAATAGCGCCGCAGACACAGTTACAACAGCGAAAGCTTGCCTTAGCTCGTGCATGTCAAATTCTCCTTTGCATCCCAATAGGTGATGTGGCGGATGGGGAGCCCCGGCATTCCAGTCGTCCAACCGACCTAATGACGCTGGGCCGTGACCACGGCTGAATGTTACATGCAAGATGTTACAGGGGTATTACAGCGATAGTCCCTGCGCGTTGAAGTGAGTCGAAATCCGGGATCATTCCATCCGCACTGCGTGCATGGGATCGATGCGCGAGGCTCGGCGCGCCGGCAAGTAGCCGGCGACGAGGGCCACCGCGAGGAGCAGGACCGAGACGGCGGCCAGGGTGGATAAATCGTGCGGTGAAAGCCCAAAAAGCATGTTGGCAAGCAAGCGGCTGGCGGCTAGCGCACATGGAATTCCGAGCCCTAACCCCACCAGCGCCAGCGCCAGCGCTTCTCGCAGTATGGTCCAAAGCAGTTTCCGCGGCTGCGCGCCGAGTGTCATACGGATTCCGATTTCACGCGTGCGCCGGGTAACGGCGTAGGACATGAGTCCGTACAAGCCGACCGCCGCCAGCGCGAGCGCCAGTGCCGCGAAGAAGCTCGAGAGCAGGGCGATGACATGTTCCTCCACCAGCGCCTGATTGACCTCATGCTCAATGGTCTTGGTGCTTAGGGGATATTCGTGCCCGAGGGACTGAATCTCATTCCCTACGGCCTTAGCCAGTGCTTCCGGAGCTTCGCGGGTGCGCACAAAAAGATGGCCCTCTTGCGTCCATTGCGGATACTGCAAACAGGAAACGTAAAGGACCGGAGCGGCTGCATTGTGGAGATCGAAAAGCCGCGTATTGCTTGCGATGCCAACAATTTCAAGGTTCTGAAGTTCTGGCATGAAGCCGAAGCGAATGCGCTGGCCAAGGGCATTGCCCGAGGGGAAAAGTCTCCCGGCAAGACTGCCGCTGATAATGGCGACGCGCGGGTGGTGCTCGTCGTCGCTCCAGCCGAAGTCACGGCCGCGAAGCAGGCTGATGCCGAGCGTGCGCAAGAAACCTGGCGAGACCATCGCCGCGGCCGTCGCAACGCCTGCGCCTGGCCCGGAGGCATCTGACATCGCTGAGACTGTGTCCTGCCAGTTTCGGTCGCCACTGAGGGAAACATCCGAGAAGGCAAGAGAACTTACGCCCGGTAGGCTGGCGGTCCGCTCAATGAGTTGTCTGTGATAACTGCTGATGTCCAGGTCCCGGTAACCACCCGGCCTTGGGTAAAGGTCAACTTGAAGCACGCTTTCTTTCTCGAAGCCGAGATCGGCGGAACACAACTTCCGGAAGCTTCGCACCAGGAGCCCAGCCCCCAGCAGCACCGTAAGGGAAAGAGCAACCTGGGTGACGATGAGCGCCTTGCCCAGCTTCCCCGTGCCGCCCGCCAAGCTGCGCGTGGTCTGTTGAAGCACGGAACCCGGATCCTCGCGAGACGCGCGCCAGGCGGGCGCCAAACCGAAAAGAATTCCGGTCGCGATGGCCACGGACGCAGTCAGTGCGAGCACGCGCCAATCAGGCCTTAGGTCAAGGATCACCGGCGTGAGATATCCCTCCGTCAGCAGACTCACCAGCAGGCGGCTTCCCCAATACGCGAAGGCGAGACCCAGCAGTGCGCCTCCGGCGGAGAGGGTCAAACTCTCGGTCAATACCTGGCGGGCCAGCGCCCAGCGATTCGCCCCCAGCGCCACACGGACGCTCATCTCGTGGCTGCGCGCGGCAGCGCGCGCCAGCATCAGGCTCGCCAGGTTTACGCAGGCGACCAGGAGGATCAACCCCACAATGCCCGTCAGCACGTAGAGCGGCCGTGTAAAGTTGGACCGCAGCGAGGCGTTGATGCCCGTCGCGGCGGGCGCTACGTCCAAACCCATCGACAGGAAGGATTGTCGCCGTAGTCCGGGAGTCTCGGTCGATGCCGTGGCGCGCAGGACCTCAGGCCAGAATGACTGGAGCTGCGCGCGAGCCTGGGCGACGGTAGCACCCTCCTTCAGCCGGCCTGTAATGAACACCCAAAGCATCGCCCGGTTATCGGTGGGCTTCATGGGAGTGGTTACGTCCGGCGCCTCGCCGACGGTCATTCCCGTAAACCATTTCCGCGACACGCCGATGATGGTGAAGGGCTGTCCGTCGATCGCAATCTGTTTTCCGACAACGTCCGCAGCCCCGCCGAAACGACGCTGCCAGTACTCGTAACTAAGCACGGCCACCGGCGAGGTTCCAGTCCCCGCCAGATTCACATCTTCCGCCGCAAGCAGCCGTCCCAGAAGGGGCGTCGCGCCCAGTTCGGAATAGTAATTCCCCGTGACCGTGCGCACCTCGGCCTGTGATAGTACGCCGTTGATCTCGACGTTGGTCATCGCGCCAAAGCTCCAGCCAATTAAGCCCGAAAAAACCTTCTGCCCGCGTTCGATCTCACGGAACATCGGATACGAGAACATGATTTTGTTGCCGCGGCGGACCACGGAAAGCTCCACCAGACGTTCCGGCTGCCGGACGGGAAGGTCACGAAGGAGCAGAGCGTCAAGTAGGGAGAAGATGGCGGTGTTGGCGCCGATTCCCAGCGCCAGCGAGAGCACCGCCACACTCGTAAAGCCGGGATTCTTGCCCAGCACGCGCAGCGCATATCGCAGGTTATGCCAGACATTCACGGGGAAAGTATAACATCGGTGCGAACCCTCGCGGGGGCTTGGCCGGGCTTGGCCGGGCTGAAGTGGCACAGGCACTCTTGCCTGTGTCCAACTGGAAAATGGAAAATAGAAACTGCGCCTGCCCCGTCACGCTCCGGCGCTTTCATCAGCCGGAGCGTGACGGGTGAGGGGTGGGTCCGAGACCAAGCAAGGTTTTCGAGCCCTCGACTCCCCTGCCAGAATATGTCCCACGTTTCAATCCCGAGATCGAGCAAGAGCGAAGGACCGAAGCTGGAATGTCATTGAAAACAAAGCTCGGCTCATCAATCGACGCCAATCGTAAAACTGTGCTAGACTGCGCTCGGCCGTGCAGGCGGGGGATAAAACGAAATGAGTTCAATTCAAACCAGTCCGCTCATTCTCAAACTGGAAAGCCCCGAAGCAACGTTGGAACTGGCGGGTGGCAAGGGCGCGTCGCTGGCGCGCATGGCGGCGGCCGGCCTGCCCGTGCCGCCCGGTTTTCATATCACGACCCGCGCCTATCGCCGCTTCGTGGGCGAGAACGGTCTCGACGGCGCGATCCTCTCCGCCGCAGCACAAGCCGCTGCGGACGACCCAGCCACCCTCGAGCGGGCTTCGGAGCAAATTCAGTCTCGCATCGACAAGAGCACAATACCTGAGGATCTCGCCACGCTGATTGAGCGGTCCTACCGCGAACTGGGCGCAGGTGACCCGCCCGTTGCAGTGCGCTCTTCGGCCACGGCGGAAGACTTGCCGGAGATGTCCTCCGCAGGACAAATGGAGACTTATCTGAACGTGTGCGGCGCAGGCAACGTGCTGGCCGCCGTGAAGCGGTGTTGGGCTTCGCTGTGGACAGCGCGCGCCCTCAGCTACCGCGCGCAGCATGGCATCCGGCCCCAAGACGTGAGCATCGCCGTCGTGGTGCAGGAATTGATTCCTGCCGACGTAGCCGGAATTCTCTTCACGGCAAATCCGCTTACGGGCGCGCGGGACCAGATGATGCTCAACGCGGCCTGGGGTCTGGGCGAGGCAATCGTGGGCGGGCAAGTCACGCCCGACGCGATCATCATCTCCAAGCAAACCGGCACGATTGTATCCCAGGACATCGCCGCCAAGGAGGTGATGACGGTGCGCGTGTCAGGAGGCACGCGCGAGGAGCCCGTGCCCGCCGACAAGCGCCTACGGGCCCCCTTGCAACCAGCGCAGGCTGTGGAACTAGCTCGCCTGGGCGCCAAAATCGAGCAACTCTATGGGCAGCCCATGGACATCGAATGGGCAATTTGCGGACAGCGCATTTTCATCCTCCAGGCACGTCCCATCACCGCCCTGCCGGAGCCGCGCGCCACGCTCGAATGGAAGCTGCCGCGCGCGGGGGGCCAGTACGCGCGAAACAGCGTCATCGAACTGTTGCCCAATCCGCTCTCGCCGCTCTTCGCCACGCTCGCGCTGCCCCTGTGGAACGAAGTGCTGGTGGGTTTTATGCAATCGTTGGGATTCGAGCGCCGGCTGACAAGCAAGTTCCGTCTGCTGACCATCAACGATTACGCCTACTTTGAATTTGGGTTAAGCGCGTGGCAAACGGCGCGGCTGCTCGTCACCTTGCTCCAGATAGCCCCCAGGTTCGTTCGGCTGCTGCGTTCGGCGCGGGCGCGCTGGGCCGACGACGCACTACCGCACTATGCAAACGTCGTCGGCGCATGGGCCGGGCGCGATTTGGCCACGGCTCCAGCGACGGAATTGCTCGCCGGCGCGGGCGAGATTGTGAAGGCGGCAGCACGCCATTATGTGAGCATTCAGACCGGCATTCTGCCGCTCGCGATGATGAGTGAGCCTGCGTTCACGAGCGTCTACAACCGCCTCATCAAGCGTACCTCCGATCCGCCCGCGCTGACCTTCCTGCTCGGTTTTGACAGCGCGCCCATCCAAGCGGAGAAATCGCTTTATGATCTGGCGTCCTGGTCACGCACCCAACCAGAGCTTGCCCGCTACCTGGCGCGCGCCTCGAGCAAGGACATTACGGAGGCATGCACACCCCAACCCGCGCCCATCGCTGATGCGGAATGCTGGCGCGAGTTCTGCGGCCGATTCGCGCAGCATCTCGAGCGCTTCGGACACACCATCTACGACTTGGATTTTGCTTCGAGCGTCCCCGCGGACGACCCCGCGCCGCTGCTGGAAACCCTCAAATACTTTCTCTCGGAGCAGGCGCGCAGCCCTTACGAGCGGCAGGAAGCGGCGGCGATGGCGCGGGAGCGAGCCACCGAGTCGATTCTCGCCCGGCTGAAAGGCCTCCGATTGCGACTTATCCGGCCGCTGGTTCGCACCGCCCAGCGCTATGCGCCGCTGCGTGAGGATGCGCTCGCGGACGTCGGGCTTGGCTGGCCGATGCTGCGCCGCATGTTGCGTGAGGTCGCGCGGCGGATGGTCGTGGCGGGCGCTATTGCGCAGCCCGACGACGTGTTTTACTTGAAGCGGGAAGAGGTGGAAGCGGCAGCACGCGCCCTCGACGCAGGTCAGCCCACGGAAGATTACGCCCGAGTGGCGGCCGCGCGGAGAGCCACGCAGGACCTCGAGCGCAAGGTGACCCCGCCCGTTGCTCTGCCCATTAAGGACCGCACCCGGTTTCTCGGTATCGACGTCAGCCGCTGGATGCCGGCGCGCACCGGCCAGAGAGCCGGTAAGGCCATCAAAGGAGTTGGGGCGAGTCCGGACCGCGTGACGGGCGTGGCGCGCGTGATTCACGGCCCTGAGGAATTCGAGCAGATGCAGCCGGGTGATATCCTTGTGGCCAAGATTACCACCCCCGCCTGGACTGCACTCTTCGCGCTCGCCTCCGGCGTGGTCACCGATGTAGGCGGCCCCCTCAGTCATAGCTCGATTGTGGCTCGCGAGTATCACATCCCCGCCGTGCTCGGAACAGGCGTGGCCACGGAGCGTATTCGCGGGGGACAGCGCATCTCCGTGGATGGCGATGCCGGCGAAGTGATGATTATCGATTGAGGTAATCTAAATCTGGATAATATGAAACCCATCCTCGCGTTAACAACCTGCTTTTGGGTGAGCGGATTCGGTATTGCTTCTGCTCAAACCCTGGAGGTCATTCCGAACGAGATATTGATGGATGAATCGGCGGCAATTCGCGCCACCGGGCTGCACCCCAACGAAGCTGTTTCCATCGAGGCTAATTTGGAGGATGGAGAAGGCCATGACCTTTAACCAGGTGCTGAGAACGCTCGAGTCGCAGTCTAGCCCGGCGGCGGTTCGCGGTATGGCGCGGTTCGGAATCACCGCGGCCAAGGTTTTCGGCTGGTCCACTCCGGCATTGAAGAAGCTCGCCCGAGAAATCGGTAAAGACCATGACTTGGCCCAACGCCTGTGGTCCACCCGGATTCTCGAAGCTCGCATCCTCGCGGGTTTGATCGACGAGAAGCAAAAGGTGTCGGAGCGGCAGATGGAAGATTGGGCGATGGATTTCGATTCCTGGGCAGTGTGCGATGGGACATGCCTCAACCTTTTCCGCTACACGCCTTTCGCCTACAAGAAATGCCGGGAGTGGAGCAACCGGCAAGAGGAATTCGTGAAGAGGGCGGCGTTCGCGCTGATGGCGTGCCTGGCTGTGAGTGATAAAGCGGCCAACGACCGTGTGTTCCTTCGTTTCCTGCCCCTCGTCAAGAGGCAGGCGGGTGATGAGCGGAATTACGTGAGAAAGGCGGTAAACTGGGCGCTGCGCCAAGTAGGCAAGCGAAACCAAAGGCTGAACCGGGCGGCCATCAGCGCCGCGCGGGATATCCATGGATTGAATTCACCCAGCGCGCACTGGATCGCCTCGGACGCGCTGCGGGAGCTGCGCAGCCCTGCAGTGCAACGAAGACTGAAAGCCTTTACAGGTTCTGCTTGAAGAATTCCAGCATACGCTGGGTGAGATAGAGCCTCGCTGGTTCGCTCCCGAATCCGTGCCTCTCCCCCGGCTGGAGATAGAGATCGAAGGGCGTGCGCGCCTTCACCAGCCCTTCCACGAAGTTCATGGTGTTCTGCATATGCACGTTGTCGTCGTCGGTGCCATGAATCAGCAGCACCTTGGCCTTCAGCTTGTCGGCGGCCTCGAGCGGCGACGCGGTCTTATACCCCTCCGGATTCTCCTGTGGAGTTCGCATGTAGCGCTCCGTGTAAATGCTGTCATAGAACTTCCAAGCGGTGACGGGACCGCCTGCCGCGCCGCACTTGAACACCTCCGGTGCGTGCGTCAGCGCGTAGAGCGTCATGAAGCCGCCATACGACCACCCTGTAATACCAATCCGAGTGGGATCAACGTAAGGCAGAGATTTCAGGTAAGCAACGCCTGCAAGCTGGTCCTCCAGCTCGTGGTGTCCAAGGTTCTTAAACACCTTTGATTCCCAGGCGTGCCCCCGCCCCCAGGAGCCGCGGTTATCAAGCGACCAGATGATGAAGCCCTGTTCCGCATAGAGATGGTCGCCCAGGGAAGTCAAGCCCCAGCGATTCTCGATGAGTTGGATGTGGGGGCCGCCGTAGACCTCGACGATTACCGGGTATTTCTTCGCTGGGTCAAAGTCCGGAGGCTTCACCAGGCGCGCGTAGAGCGTAGCGCCGTCTGAAGCTTTCACCTCGACTAATTCCGTCTTGCCCAGCGCGTATTCATCGAGATGGGCGGTTTGCTTGCTCAGCGTTGAGACCGGTGACCCGTCCGCTTTGAGCAGCCGGGTTTCCGGCGGATCGTTGAGGGAGGAAAACTGGTCGAGCAGATATTGGCCATCGGGCGAGAGGTTGAGTCCGTGCGCCCCAGGCTGCGGCGCGAGGGGCTGCAAACTGCCGCCCTCGAGCCTCACGCGGTAGAGGTGCCGCTCGCGTGGATCGGGAGTAGTGGCGGCGAAATAGGCCCATCCGCCCTTCTCGTCCACGGCCACCATGGGAGTGTTTGAGAAGGCGGGACGATCGATCATCCAGTCACCGCGGGTGAGCTGCTTCTGTAGCTTTCCATCGATGCCGTAGAGATAGAGGTGCAGCCAGCCGTCGCGTTCCGAGAGCCAGAGGAACCGTTGCTTGTCCCCCAGAAAGCGTGGCGGTTCGAGGGAATTGATCCAGGTCGCGTCCTTTTCCGTGAGCAGAACGCGATCCGTGCCTGCCGCAGCGTCCCAAAGGTGCACGTCCAACTCGTCCTGGGCGCGATTGAGGGTGAGGAACGCCACTGCCTTCGAATCAGGAGTCCATGAAACTGAGGGGCCGAAGTACTCGACTGACTTCGGCGCCGCCGCCGTCCAGGTCTGGGGCCGGTTGCCCTCCAAAGAAACCACGTGGAAAGAAGGCGTCGGATTAGGGTCGCCGGATTGTGGAAAGCGCTCCTCCGTAAGGTTGACGTGGTCGGACAGGTAATGCGTGAGCGGGTATTGCGGCACAGGGGAGTCGTCGAGGCGAAGATAGGCAATTTTCTTCCCATCCGGCGACCATTCATAGGCCTGGCCGGTGGCGCGATTGGAAAGCTCTTCTTCATAAACCCAATCGAACTTGCCGTTCATGACGTTCTCGTTGCCGTCGTTCGTTAGCCTCTCGCGATGTCCTGTCTTGATTTCAAGCGCGAAGAGGTCGTTCTCCTCCACAAATGCCACGCGTTCGCCGGTAGGAGAGAACGTGGTGTGCTCGATGGGAGCGCGCTCCTTAGTAAGGGTTTTCATCTGGCTGGTCGCCAGGTTGTAGATCCAGACCTCTTTCTCACCCTCAAAAAGCAGCGCGTCACCGCTTGGAGACCACTGGTAGGAAGAGGGATTGGGCCTCTCGCCTTCTGTCGTTTCGCTGGGAGGTGCAAGAAGTACGCGCTCCTTGCCGCTCGTGACGCCGTAGAGATAAAGAGTGGCGCTGGCGCCCCTGCCGAAGCCTTGACGTTTGAGATAGCTGATCTCCTTGCTCCCTGGACGCCATTCCACACGCGCCAAGCCGGGCGTCATCAACCCTTGCGGGCGAGTCACCAACTCGATAGTTAGAGGCTTCTTCGCCTCTTGCGCGTTGATAACGGTAGCGGCCAAGAATAACCATGCAAGCACAACCGATAAACGTCTCATAATTCTCTCCGCACCAAGGTCACACGCGGGCGTTAGGATGTAGCGCGGGCGTCCCTTTGCTCCGCTCAGGTCAAGCTCTGCCCGCACGACACATCACAAATGGTTTGCGTAACCCACCACAACAATGGCCAGGATCAGCATGCCCACCCCCGCGACAGCCAAGCTGAATGCCTTGCGGCTGGCGCCCTTCCACTCTCCCGTTGCGAATCCGAGGATGTTTGCGGTAATGACCATTGTAGACATCATTACGGCCCAACCCACCGAGGTTCCCAGGGAACCCAGAAGCCGCGCGCCGGGCGCGTAAAGCACAAAGCCGCCGATCCACATCAATCCCATTAAAGTCGCCAGAGCCCAGTAGTGACGCGTGCCCTGCAAGAGAAGCAAGCCACCCGTCTTGTTTTTCCTCATAAGCCAAACGCAGTAGCCTGCACTGCAGATAAAGAGCGGCAGGGTGAGCGGAGCCCAGAGGGCGTTGCCGGCCATTGACGGCGCCGCACCCTGCTCGATGGCCCGGCGCGAGTATTCGGCGCCGAAGGTGAAGCCCAGGTTGGCAGAGGCCGAGAGAAGTCCGGAGGCGATACAAATTGCCAAGCCGACCCCAAAGGAACTCTGAGGGGCATTGCCTGTGGACTTCGTTTCGGGTTCACGCAGTTTTCCACCCCAGGACCCGAGCGCCAGACCGACCAGCACGAGCGCAAGTGAGACGAGGGTCATCAAGCCTCGAGGCTGGCCCAACGTTTCGGGGGACAACGCGATCATGGGGATGAGCGCACCGGTGGTGGCTGCGAGCCCGATGATGATCGTGAAGCCCAAGGCCATTCCCAATCTGCTCACACCTAATCCGAAGGTAACGGATCCAATGCCCCATCCAATCCCAAACACCTCCACCAGGAGTAGAGAGTGAAGGGAGGTGGCGGCAAGGACGTTGAAGGGATGAGGGATTGTGAATAGCACGAACAGCCAGGGGAAAATCAGATAGCCTGCGGTGGAGTACACGAACCAGGTGTTTTCCCATACCCATTTCCGGGTTGACTTCATGGGTAGAATGAAGGCGCCTTGCAGCATGCCGGCCAGTATGACAAGTAGATAACCCATGGTTGGTTCCAACCTTTCGCTACTTCATTCAAAGGAGGTCCTTCGGAGCTTCATGGCGCGCCTCGACGGAGACCTGTCACGTTTTCATGGGCACAAATCAGAGCCGCCCATTATAACCTGGGAGCGAGGAAAACGCGGGGAGAAAACCCGGCTGAAGAAAACAGCAGGAATAACGGTCTCAGCGATGTGTGCAGAGTGTGCCTGACATCTTTCGCTGGACACCGGCGGCATCGGCGCGCTGAGCCCCAAAGGGGCGGCGCCAGCACAGCCCAGGCTAACGGCCTGGGTCCGCGAATCCGTTCTTCTATTAGCGTTAAGCCCTGAAAGGGCGAAATAAGCATTAGGCGAGCATGCGTACCGAGCCTGTTCCGCGGATTGGTCACGCCCCTTCAGGGCTTTTGCGAACCCAGAGGAAAGACTTATTTGACCCAGACCGCTGGCCTCTGTCAGGGCGCCCCTTTGGGGCTGAAGGCGAACATCACATGAACCCCCGATCCTCAGCCAAAGATGTGGGTCAAGATCAGCTCATGGGGAGAGGGCCGCGCTCCGGCTGGCGAAGTGGCACAGGCACTCTTGCCTGTGTCCAAGGCTGATACATTGCTCCGTCAAACACGGGCAAGAGTGCCTGTGCCACTTCACCAGCCGTCTCGGGGCCTACTCACGCGGTGGTGGCATCCCAGGAGGCATGGGGGCTGAAGGCCCTGGAGTTGGAACCCTCGTCTCGGGTCCGAGGTGAAAGGTGGCGACGCCCGGAATGTCCCGGAGCTTCTTCCACTGATCGACGGTAAGGACGCGGCGAATGGCAAGAAGCATTAGCGCATCTGACTTTTCCAGGTTGGCTCTTGCCTGGGCGACCTTATCGATCTGGGCGACCACCTGAGCCTCTTCGGGCTGATCGGCTTCAACCATTGGCTCCAGCATCGCTTCCTGTTTCTCCAAGGCGGCATGCAGATCGATGAGCTGTAGGCGATGATCCTGAAAGATCTTCTCGATTGTTCGGACCTGGTCCTCGTTGACGCCGATCTTCTGCATCAGGGCTGAATCTTTCCACCATTTTCCACGACCAACAACGCGGATGAACGGGCCGTTGGGCCCGCGCAGAATGGCTTGGCCCTCCGGGGGAGGGCCCACTCGGACAGTTGGGCCTTCGGCCGGTGGAGGCGGCTCCTGGGCGATGGCCAGCCCGCATAATGCGACAGTCAATAGCAAGCTTGCGACGGTTGCTTTCATTTCATTTGTCTCCTTTTTCTTGTGTAGGGCACCTCTGCGTAGCGCTGGCGTCCCGCCTCCTGTGGCGCGGGCATCCCTTCGCTGCGCTCAGGGCGGGCTCTGCCCGTGACGGCGAGCGAGACGCCCGCGCCACCCTGCCTTTCTTTCATCTCTCCTTCTCCGAGGTCGTCCGAGTTGCTCGAACGTGATTCCTCAGGATCTCGTTTCTCTCTTCGGCGATAAGAACAGCGGGCGCAAGGGCTTGGGGAACTCCGCGGCCGAGGTCCCCCTGAACAGCCTGAAGTAAGGCGTTGTCAGCATCGTCACTGGGGTAGTTCCGGGGAGCGTTTGGAGTGCGCGTGAGGAATATAGCCGTAATCAAAATCACCACCATCACCACAACCCAAGCCCAATGCAGCGGATACCACTCTCTTGCCGAGACGCGTTCCCGAAAGGCGAGCTGTTGACTTCTCCAAAAGCTCTGATCACGTTCGGCAGTGGCATGAATGGCATGGCGAAAGCTAGAGAGAGAGAGCCGCAACTCTTCAGCCTCCGCCGAGCATACAGGGCAAATTTCGATATGGCGAAGAATGACTTCCTCATTGGTTCCAAGAACCCACTCCGTAATTTGATCCTCGCTCAGATGGTTATTCACACTTTGCCTCCCTTGCAATGCTGGCGGATCGCGTGCACAGCGCGGAACAGGTGGGTTTTCACCGTTCCTAATTTAAGAGAAGTTGCTTCAGCAATTTCTTCCAGGCTCATTTCCTCGACGAACCGCAGGACGAAGACCGCGCGCTGCTGCGTAGGGAGCTTTTCAACCGCCGCCCACACGCCCGCCACTTCCTCCCGTTCCAGTAGCACCCGCTCCTGGGAGGCGCGAGGGTCGGGCAGCCTCTGCTCGAGCTCCGCAACCTTTTCGGATGATGAGGTCAATCGATGCCAAAACTCGCTTAGGCGGCTGCGCCGATGATCGCGAGCCAGGTTCACGGCGATCTTAAGCAGCCACACTCCCACACTCGCTTCGCCCCTAAACGAAGCACGCTTCTGGAAAGCTCTCAGAAAGCATTCCTGGGTCAACGTCTGGGCTGCGTCGGGGTCGCGAACCATGCCCAGCAGGACTCGATAAATGCGTTGTTGATGGGACTCGACAAGGGGCGTGAAGTCATCAAGTGCAGTCATCCCGAGGCCAACCTTCTCCTGCAACGGAAGCAATGCGACCGCTTGCTCATTCTGCACCATGTCCGCTCCTCATTTCATCAAGACGAATTAGCGCGGGGAAGGTTTACAGGTGACTACTGTGGGGCTTAACTTGACGAGTCTGGGCTTTAACCATAGACTACAAGTATGCTCGCATAACTTGTAGCTGGCTTCGAAAACTATGTCGTCAGGAAGAATTCTCATCGCTTTTTTGCTCGCCATGGCACTGGCGCCGTTCGCCCGCTGCCAGGACAACCTCCAACTCTTTCCCAGCGCCGACATCAGACCGGGCCTGAGAGGCGTTGGTCGTACGATTTTTGAGGGTGATCAGATTGCAGAATTTCAGGTCGAGATTCTCGGCCTATTGAAGAATGTGCTCGCCCCTAAACGCGACCTCATCCTGGCGCGGCTTTCCGGGGGCCCGCTCGAAAAGACCGGGGTCATCGC
>Ga0326727_10019894_pt1 | contig 13405 bp, 11 predicted proteins | sample MB2enrmetagenome_FD_207643 | JGI IMG/M metagenome (GOLD analysis project Ga0326727, IMG submission 207643) | Lab enriched peat soil microbial communities from McLean, Ithaca, NY, United States - MB29MY | ecosystem: Environmental > Terrestrial > Soil > Wetlands > Peat | place: USA: New York... | reverse complement strand
AGTCATTCGGCCTCGCAGCGCTCGAGGCTATGGCCTGCGGTGTCCCTGCCGTCTGTTCGGAAGTAGGGGGCTTGCCGGAAGTTATCAGGAATGGCGTGGAAGGCTTTCTGGTGCCCGGTCACGACACTAAAGCCATGGCCGCGCGCGCTCTCGAAATCGTCACCGACCCGCACCGGCGCGAGCAGATGGGCATCGCGGCGCGTCAACGCGCCTCCACGACTTTCTGCAGCCAGAAGATCATTCCCCTTTACGAGGACCTCTACAAGCGAGTGCTTGCCAGTTCCTAGCGCCTCTCGAATCTCAAGCCTCCCAACGAAGTCGAAAACCGGACCGGCCATTGCGCTCAGAGGCGGTCAACGGTATGCTGAAAGCAGCCAGGAAATTGAAGGGAATTCCGGACCAAGTCATACGATTCCGCAATGCTCGAGCGACTGACTCTCTTCATGCTGTTCGTGCTCTTCTTGACCGGGTGCCAGGGGCAGCGGTACGCCACGGCCTTCACGTACAGGTTGCACAGCCCGCAGAATGATGGTCAGTTCTCGACACTGCATACGATGCCCGATGGCGCCTTGCTGATGGTCAGCAAGCGAGGCGAACAACCCCGCCAAATCTGGAATCTGCTGCGCATCGCGGCCTGGGACACTTCGCAACCGCGCGAGGACAAGCTGGATGTTGACGTGGGGCCGAACGATGAACTGGTCGGTTGGGGTTCTGGGACATTTCAGCCGGACCGGTATGATCGGAACGATCAGCTCTTGATGGACCCTGGCGGGAATTATCTCGTGGTCCGCTTGAGCCAGAGCGCAGATTTATGGAAATACCAAAGCGATGAACCTGCCAAGCTGCAGCGGACTGTCCTGAACATTATCGATCTTCACGGGTTCAAGCTTCTCCGCCGCGTCGCGATCACCGATCCTCTACAGGGAGCGGGCGACATGGGTTTCACCCCCAAGGGAGCCTTGCTGGTGAGCGGCCTTCAGGAAAAAAGCAGCGCCACGGTCGGCGGCAAAGTGAACCATACCAGCCAGTATGCGCTGGAAACTTTATCTCTTCCCGGCCTGGAGCCTAAAACGGTGTGTCGTTATACGATGGTCTTCAGCCCCTATTCCCCCCAAAACCCTTCCACGCCCGAAGAATTCAAGCGGATGGAGGAGGAAAATCGGAAGGAGGTTGAGCGGCAGCAGACTCAGGAGCAGGCTGCCGAGAAGGCATGTGGGCCCAAACTCGCTCCGTTGGGTTTCTCCTCGTTAGACGATGTGCGTAAAAACTTCACCGTCTTGGGACGGCTGGGATACATCGCGGACTACTCGCAGCGTGTCCTTCCTCAGTCCCCCTCGGGTTGTGAATTCGAGGATATGTCCGAGGATCGGCAATATGAGCTGTACGATTGCGACGAGAGCCGCGCCGGAATAGTGTTTCTCACCTGGTATCGTGGATTCAGGGTTTTCCGCCTCGAGGATGGAAAGCAAATCATGAATTTGAAGCTGCCGCACAACCCGGTACTGCCTGAACCGATACTTTTCCACGTCCCGTGGTTTTCCGGCGTGCTTGCCACGGGCCGCGGAGTCACCTACGCGGTTCTATTGCGTGATGGCGCCGAACTGGATGGCTACCGCATGCCTTAGGATCCCCAAGCCGCAAGAAGAGCACTGTCGGGTCCCTATTTCCTATCCCCTATTCCCTGTTCCCTTCACTGGTTCGCCGGTGTAAACTTGCCCCTTGCCGGGATTCCAGCACAGGACTCCTGGCTGGCACCACATTTCATTGCAGAAGAGAGGAACAAATGATCAGAAGTCTCAGCCACGGACGGGTCTGGATCTTACTGACTCTTTCCGCATGGGCCTTACTCAGCATCTCTGTTTCCCTGGCGGACGAGGGGATGTGGACATTCGACAATCCGCCGCTCAAACAACTCAAGGAGCGCTACGGCTTTGAGCCCACTCGCGCGTGGCTTGATCACGTGCGCCTTGCCAGTGCTCGGTTCAATGACGGCGGCTCTGGCTCCTTCGTGAGCCCCCATGGACTTGTTCTGACCAACCATCACGTGGCGCTCGGCCAATTGCAGAAGGTCTCCTCCCCCTCCAAGGACTACGTCAAAGACGGGTTCTATGCGCGCACCGAGGCGAAAGAACTGAAGTGTCCCGACCTGGAGATCAACGTCCTGGTCAATATGGAGGACGTCACCGCGCGGGTCCGCGGCGCCGTCAAACCGGGCATGAGTGACGAAGACGCGCTGAAGGCTCGCAAAGCCGTAATCGCCGGCATCGAGAAGGAGAGCTTAGAAAAAACCGGCTTGCGCTCCGATGTGATTTCCCTATATCAGGGCGGCGAATACTGGCTCTACCAGTACAAGAAATACACAGACATGCGCCTGGTTTTTGCTCCCGAGCAGCAGACCGCCTTCTTCGGAGGCGATCCCGATAACTTCACTTATCCGCGCTACGACATCGACTTCGCCCTGTTCCGTGTCTACGAAAACGGCAAGCCGGTGGAGAATCACGATTATCTGAAATGGAACGCCAAGGGCGCGGGCGACGGCGAATTGGTCTTTGTTTCCGGGAACCCGGGTTCCACCTCCCGGGACGAAACCATGGCCCAGATCGAAACGGAAAAGGACTATGACCTGCCGCTGGTCCTTAAAGCCCTGGGGCGCCTGCAAGACGCGGCCAAGCAGTATGCCGCTCAGGGGTCTGAGCAGGCCCGCCAGGCGACCAACACCATCTTTGGCATCGCCAATTCGCTGAAGGCTTATGACGGCCGCGCCAAAGGATTAGCGGACAAAGAACTGATCGCCAAAATGCAGAACGACGAGACCAGCTTCCGTGCCAAGGTGGCAAGCAACCCCGAGTGGCAAAAGGCTTATGGCGGGGCGTGGGACGCCATCGCCCAAGCTGAAGTAAAACATCGTGAAATGGCCAAGATGCTTCGGTTCTACGGCCTCCGGGGGTCTCGGCTGGAGGGAGTCGCGCTTAGCATCGTACAGTACGTGGCGGAAGTGAAGAAGTCTGACGGAGAAAGGCTCGAGGGATATCACGATTCGCAGCTCGAATCGTTGCGCTTTCGACTCTTTTCCCCGGCCCCGGTTTACCCGGGGTTCGAAAAGGCAATGCTCACTGCCGGACTGCAACTCGCCCAGGAAGGCTTGGGCGCGGACGATCCCTTCGTGAAGGCGGTGCTGGGCTCGAGTTCGCCAGCCGAAGTCGTAACCGGGGTCGTCGATGGAACGAAGTTGGCCGACCCGGCATTTCGCAAGTCGCTGGTCGAGGGAGGCGAGGCGGCCGTCCAGGCTTCGACCGACCCCATGATTGTGCTCGCGCGCAAGGTCGATCCTTTCGATCGCCAGCGAACTAAAGCGTTTGAGGACAACGTGGAAAGCGTGGAAACCCCGGCCGGAGAGAAAATCGGCCAGGCTCGCTTCGCCGTGTATGGCAAGTCGCTCTATCCCGACGCGACATTCACTCTCCGGCTCGGCTATGGCGCGGTGAAGGGTTACCCGATGAACGGGACCGAAGCTCCTCCCATGACCACCTTTTATGGCCTTTACGATCGTGCCTACAGCTTTGGTCTCAAGTTCCCCTTCAATCTGCCCGCGCGTTACATGGAGCGCCGTAGCCGCCTGGACCTGTCCGGCCCAGTGGATTTCGTCAACACCTGCGACATCATCGGCGGAAACTCGGGCTCGCCCGTCATCAATAAAGCGGGCGAACTGGTAGGCCTGATTTTCGATGGAAACATCGAAAGCTTAGTGGGAGACTTCGTCTACTACGAGGTGAACAACCGCGCCGTGGCCGTCCACAGCGGCGCCATCATCCAGGTGCTGCGCCAGATCTACGATGCCTCGCCCCTGGCCGACGAACTCGAAGGACAGTAAATGGATCCCAAGTAGCTCGACCGTTTTGCCCGGACCAACCTGCGTGGTGGCGACACGTGAAGACTATGTCGCCACCACCCGCGCACCCTCCGCCGCCCCGAAAATAGCCTGTCATTCCGAGCGTAGCGAGGAATGACATTTCATGGTTTCTGGTCCCCGCCGGCCGACGGGCATGGGCGACTACTTACCCAATCAGCTCGACCTCATCCAAGCCCAATAATCGATTGCATTTCAAGGAGATTAGGGGATATGCTATTTACACCGGACTTGGGCCCGGTCAAATCGAAAATCTCGAACAACTTTATTCCACGAGAGGGGACCGTGCAGCAGCGTACAATCACGCCGAATCCTTCCGAAGAGACCATCCAGGTTGGTCCTATAGGCATCCGGTTCCTTCTGACCGGAGATGATTCCAACGGAAGCATGTCTGTATTCGAGTTCACTGTCCCCGCCGCGCATAAACTGCCCGCGCCGGCGCACAAGAACGATGCCTACGAGGAGATGCTCTACGGTCTCGAGGGCGTCCTCACCTGGACGGTCGATGGCACGCCCATCGAGGTTGGCCCCGGGCAAGCGCTATGTATTCCCCGAGGGGCGGCGCACCGCTTCGACAACTTCGGCGCCGAACATGTGAAACAGCTTGTCGTCCTAAGCCCGGCGATAATGGGCCCTGCGTACTTCCGAGAGGCTGCCGAAGTAATCGGCGCCGCGGCTGGGGGCCCACCCGATCGCGCGAAGATGACCGAGGTCTTGCAGCGTCATGGCATGACGGTGGCCGCGCCACCAACCGCAAGGTAGCACCGATTGAATTGCGCGTTCAGCAACTACACTGAGAACAAGGGGTAACGATGACAAAGCTTCTAAAGATTGTTGCGTACGTAGTCGTGGGTCTTGTTGTTGTGCTTTCGGTTGCCATTAGCCTGACCATCGGCTGGCGGCCGTTCATCGGCCCCCGCACTCGTCCCTTCACTGATCGCACCTTCGAAAGCACGCCGCAGCGGCTGGCCCGTGGCCAATACCTGTCTAACAATCTCCTCGGATGCTTTGAGTGCCACGCCGAACACGACTGGACGAAACACGACGCTCCCCTGATCGAAGGCACGCGGGGCGCCGGCTACAACAGCGATTTCCCAATGGCGGGACTTCCCGGCCACGTCGTTCCGCCCAATATCACCCCGGACCCGGAAACCGGAGCCGGCCGTTGGACGGATGACATGCTGGCCCGCGCCATCCGTGAGGGAATCGGCCACGACGGCCACGCCTTATTCCCTTTCATGGCCTATCCCGACTTCCGTTCTATATCTGACGAAGACCTCGCCTCCCTTGTCGTCTATCTACGCTCCATCCCGCCAATTCGAAAACCGTTGCCAAAGACTGAGATTATCTTTCCCGTGAAATACCTCATCCGAAGCGTGCCTCAGCCGATCACCGAGCCAGTGCCCCAGCCGGACGTCTCGGCGCCCGTTAAACGCGGCAATTACCTGGTGACCATCGCAGGATGCACGGATTGCCACACGCCGCAGAAAAATGGCCAGCCGATTCCCGGCCTGGAATTTGCCGGCGGTTTCATTCTGGAAGGCCCGTGGGGCCGACTGGCGAGCGCCAACATCACGCCGGATGCCTCGGGCATCTCTTACTATGACGAAGCGCTTTTCCTGGAAATGATTCACACCGGCTACGTCAAGGCGCGGAAAATTAATCAGATCATGCCTTGGGAAGATTTTCGGAATCTTACTGACGAGGATCTGAAGAGTATGTTCGCTTACCTACGCACACTCAAACCTGTAAAGCATCGCGTTGACAACACCGAGCCGCCGACCTATTGCAAGCTCTGCGGCTCAAGTCACGGAGCGGGAAACCAGAACTAAGCAGGTTCCTCGACCCTCCCAAACCATGCGTGTCATCCTGAGGAGTCCCGCACTTTGGGACGTCGAAGGATCCCGGCAGTTCGCTGGGAGCGTTCTCTCGCCGATCGCCCAGACAAACTGCGGAGATTCTTCGGCCCCCAAAGAACGGGGCCTCAGAATGACAACTGGATTCAGCCTGCCCGTCTGTTGTTAAACCTTTACGCGGTCGTAATCGAAGGGTTCGTTGACCAGGTGGAAGACCGGTTCACCCGGCAACTGAAGGTAATAGGTCTTCAAAGGCGTGCGCGCGAAATCACTCAACTTGCGGGGAGTGGCGGCCCCCTTCTCCCATTCATAGATGGGGATCTCCCAGGGGTTGAAAGTATCCGACAGCCCGCGTTCCTTGGCGATGCGGAAGAGATTGATGTTGCCCGGCTCGTGCCCGCCCAAATACATTGCGACCATGTCTAATCGGAACTTGTCTTTGCTGAACATCACAAGATTTGTTAGATAGTCCTGCCCTTCGCCGAAGCCGTCGCCATCCCGTCCGGTGATGCCTTCGATCATGGCCAAGCCCGTGTTCATTACACTCATGTGGTCGCAGGTCTTGTGCGCCCAGATCTCCTCATGCATTGGGCTCAATTCGTGCCGGCTGTCGTAACGGTCGTACTGCAACTTGATATGGCGATCGAAGAATTGCTTCACCACGCGTTCCACGTTGGGATGTACGTCCGGTTTCATGAAATCGGGCACACCGGTTACCATCCTCCACCCCGAACAGAAGCGAACGTAAGGCAGCACGACTAATCCCTGCTCGTTCTTGACGGAAAGGCTCATGCACATGCCGTGAGCCTTCCACTTCGCCATGTTGAGCAGCCAGGTGTCCGGTGCGTTCACCGGGGCGTAGTGAGGAATACGCGTGTAGACCACCGCGTCAGGCACCTTGCTCCAGTTCATCTCCCAGCTTTCCCGGAATTGCCGGACGTGGCGCTCGGGCTCATTCATCTCTACCCCGAGGCGCTGGTTGATGTCCACGAACCCTCGCACGTTCCAGGTGGGATAGCCGTTGGCCTCGACGAAGTGAAACTTGCTGAGCCCGACCTCTTTCAGGCCCATCACCATTCCTTCGTAGAACTGCGGGTCCGTACCCGTGCCCCAGTTCTCTTCGTCGGGCCGATCGGGGTCGTGCACGCTGGTGAAATTCGGCTTAAGGATAATGCGGTGGGTCAGGGGGATCCCCGGGCGGTCCATGGGCACGAAGATCTCGCGCGCCAGCGTCAAGCCCTCTTGAAGCTTGGTTTTTTGGTCAGCCTTGTGCACGACGTGCGTGCGTCGGATAAAAACCGCTTTAGGATTACTCTCAATGTAAGGGTGCAGCCCGAAGTAAGCTGGGGGGAGAGCGAACGCGGAGGCCAGCCTGACGCCTGGGATAGCTCCGGCGGCAGCCAGCGCCCCGGTTCGTAGAAAATCTCGACGAGTAATCATCTGCACTCCTTGCGGCGGCGAATTCAGCTCGCCTCTTAAGGCAGTCGTGTCATTCCGAACGGGGCGAGGGACCTTGCCCTGATCTTTCTCTCCACATCCACTTTGAAGCAGAGCGAGATTCCTCGCTCCGCTCGAAATGACAGCCCTGTGACCTCGGAATTATACCAGACTACTCCAGAACCAGGGTGCCGATTCGTTCTAACTCCGGGAGCGTGACCTCCGTGGCCGTCTCCCGCCGGGCTGTTGGCAGCGACTGCGCCGCACCCTCAGGCCGCAGCAACGTGGCCCGCGAATATGAACCCTGCACGGCGACCAACACTTCACCCTCCAGTCGGGAACCGTAGTTAATCAGATGCAGCAACGCCCGTCCGCGGTTCGCTCCCGGCGGCGAAGAAGTGGCCAAGGCAATTGCGGTTGGCGCGTTCCACAGCCGCGCGGCGCGCCGCTTCTGCGTTACAATATCGATCACGTCGAAGGCGAATTCGTAGGGGTCCGAAATCGCTTCCCGGTACGCGACCACCTGGCCCCGTCCCAGCGAATAGATTTCGCGATCTTCCTGTCGCTTGACCAGCTTCAATTGAGGGCCTCGCCACCAGGCATTGTCACCCGGTGCGTCGACAATCAGTGCGGTTCCCGCTTCCGCGTGGCTCAGAATGCGCCGCCGGATATCTGCCCCCGGCGCTTGAATGCCCACCGCCACCAGCGCCAGCCGGCGCGAAGGGTCCGGCTTGGGGGGATCCGCCGCGGGCGCCAGCGACGGCGACGTATTTTGCCGATAAAGCAGATTGGTGATTTCGGCCAACCCGTCATTCGCCTCAACCAATTCCGTGATGACCGGAAAGGTGGGCTGGCCAAACAATCGGCCGTGCTCGACTAACCAGCGCGCCGTGCGGCCCAGCCGGCGCCAAGCCTTTACCGCCTTCGCCTCGCCGCGCAGCAATCGGGCGTGATAGCGTGGCTCGAGCGAAAGCAGGTAATTCCCTCCATTCACCCACGCTTCAATCAGAGCTAACTCCAGCGAATCGTAAGGCAATAGGGACTCCGGCTTCACCCCGGCCTTTTCGTCCGGAAGATACCCAAGCAGTGCAGGCCGGCCCGGATAGAGCGCGCGCAGCATCCCGTAGAAGTAACCGTTCGCATCCACCCACGGCAATGCACTCGCGCCGGCCGTGAACTCATCTTCGTCCGTTCTTGGCCCACGGCTCACTCCCGGCCATATCCCATTGGTGAGAGCCACCCTGGCATTCGGTGCGGCGTGACCGGCGGAGTCGAGCGGAAGGAATTGGATATCAGCCAGGGCCTCGACCTTCAAGCCGGCTTTCCGGCAGGCAGCCTCAAAAGCCTGATCTGGATTCTGCAGCAGGACGGTCGTAATCCCGCCTTCCTTAAGAAGAGGCACGAGTTTCGGGTCGCAATCACGCCAGCGCACAGCGATTTCGGTGGACAAATCGAGGGGCATAGAATTCACTATCGGCGCGTTTTCTTATTCGGCTAACTCCGCGCTTCCAAAGTTCCGAAAGAGTATATATTATCCTTCCGGCTGAGAGGTTGAAAAGGCGTGAGGACTTCATGAGAAACGTTACGAACATTACTCGGCGCGACTTTTTGGAGGCGACTATGAGGAACGGGGCTAGTCTCGCCGCTTTGAGCGGCGTCAGCTTCTTGACGCAGCCTGAGAAAGTGAGAGGGGCCAACGACCGCGTGCGGATTGGCGTGGTTGGCGTTCGAGGCCAGGGATTCGTCCACGTCGAGGGATTCTCCGCCGTAGCCAACACAGAGGTCGCTGCCATCTGCGACGTGGATGAAAACGTCATCGCCCAACGCCTCGCCGACATCGAGAAGCGGAGCTTGCCAAAACCCAAGGTCTACATCGATTATCGCAAGCTGCTCGAAGACAAATCGCTCGATGCGGTTTCCATTGCCGCTCCCAACCACTGGCATTCGCTGATGGCCATTTGGGGCTGCCAGGCAGGCAAGGACGTGTATGTCGAAAAGCCCTGTTCACATACCTGGTGGGAAGGTCACCAGCTTATCCAGGCGGCGCGCAAATACGACCGGATTGTGATGCACGGTACGCAAGGACGGTCCGCGGAGGGTTACCGCGAGGGCGTGCGGAAGCTGCGCGAAGGCGTGATCGGAGAGGTTTACCTGGCGCGCGGGCTTTGCTTTAAGTGGCGCGGAACTATCGGCAAGGCTCCGATCGAGCCCGTTCCGGCAGGCGTTCACTACGATTTGTGGACCGGCCCCGCCCCCATGAAGCCCTTCACGCGCAACCGCTTTCACTACAATTGGCATTGGATCTGGGACACCGGCAACGGCGATCTGGGCAATCAAGGCGTTCACGAGGTCGATTTGGCGCGCTGGGGGCTGGGAGTGAAACTCCCCAACAAAGTTTCCGCACTGGGCGCCCACTTCATGTTCGATGACGATCAGGAGACTCCCAACACCTTGAACTGCGCCTTCGAATTCCATATCCCGGACGGCAAGAAGCGCCTGCTGGAGTTCGAAGTTCGCCACTGGATCACCAACACTGAAGCCGAGATCGGCTTGCCCGGGTTCGGAGCAGGTGCGGCCGCACTGCCCCGGGCTGCGGGGGCCGCGGCCGCCGCCGGCCCTTCGTTTAGTCAGATCAAGGCCATGTGCGGCAATCTCTTCTATGGCTCGAAGGGGTATATGGCCATGACAGGCTATGAGTCCTATCGCACCTGGCTTGGTGAAGAACAGGAACCCGGCCCCAGCGCCACCCGCGGCGGAGACCGTTGGGCCAACTTCATCCAGTGCGTTCGCAGCCGCAAGAAGGAAGACGTCCTGGCGCCCATCGAGGAGGGACACCTCTCCGCCACGCTGGTTCATCTTGCGAACGTGTCGTACCGGCTGGGACGAACTCTGAATTTCGATCCCGAGAGTGAACGAGTGAAGGGAGATGAGGAGGCCAACCGCCTGCTGCGCGGCGAAGACCGCGGCTACCGCGTGCCATTCACGATTCCGGAACAAGTGTAACCGTCGCGCAGTGGGCGATCAGATCGTGGGTTGATCCCGACTGTGATGTGGTTGGAAGAGGTAAGAAGAAACCGATAAGCGGGAACCCTTTCTGCGAACCTTCACGAGCGTGAATACGGATTTGTCAAATAACGGTCAAGTGGCAACGCCTGCAAATTCCTGGACTCCAACCAGCACTCCGGAGTGGGCGGCGTGTTCGGCGGAGGCCAGAATTTGCCTGGTGACTTCTTCCGCTACATAAGCCTCGCCGCAATTATCGCACACTTCTGCGGGGACAGCCTTGAAGACAAGCGTGGTGCCTTCCCGCTCGATTGTGACGCTCGTACGGCCAGGCCGGGTATTTCCGATCTTGCAGACAACGCACTTCATGGCCTTCTCCTCCTGTAATCAGCCTCCCAAAGTTCGGGGCCCGGCTCGTAGACGGTAATCACAACTATTTCATTGTCGCTCAGATTGTGAGCCACGACAACGTGTAAAGGGCGCGAACCCCTCCAGCCGAGGACAAGCCGGCTAGGGTAAGGCGTGTTCTCTGGGTAGTCTCCGATTGTCTCACCACTCCCCACGACGATCTTGACATCCTCAACGCTGACGCGCCTCTCGAACATTCGCTGGAGAGCGCGAACGCGAAAAATCAGTTGATCCGCCATAGTCTGGAGCCGTCGCATCCCTGAGGATTACCAACAAATTACCACGGTTCCGTATTCTAGCACTTGGCCCTTGTTCATTCTCACACCCCGTGCGACTATATCCGGTCTGGATCTGTCCTCACCTTTGGCGCCAGGTGGTGCATGAAACTTATTTTTCGCGAGGCGTTTTGGGGGCGAACCTGCGGTTGCCCAGGGCGGCCGCAACGGCCGCCTCTCCGTCGTGATTGATCATGGCGACTATGACTGAGAGGCCCACGCAGAAAGCGGCGAACGACCGTGCTCCGGGCGAGAGCTCAGCCAGCGCTTTCGAATTGCCTCGAACCTCGATCGAAATCGGCCAAGTCGAGAAGCAGAGCCTGGAGCTTTTCTTTCTCACCCTGGGAATGGTTCTCATCCTCACTTTGGGCCTGGCCATCTTGATGGTTCCGGTAGTTTTCTGGCAACGGCCTACGGAGATTCTTCAGGATGTCTGGCGAAAGGGCTTCTATGGCTTCCTGGTCCTCTCGCTCTTGTTTGATGCCTATCTCATTCAACGGCAGCTCAGACTACGCCAACTTCGCCGTCTGCTAGCTCAGCAGCGCTCCGACCAGGAACTCCTCCTGGCGGCCAAGAAGATGGACGAGGCGTTGCTCCACAGCATCGGCGAGGGAGTCTTTGCGGTGGACAGCGAAGGCCGCGTGATTCTGTTGAACCGGCGCGCGCAAGAATGGACGGGGACCGGGGCCCGCGATGCTATCTCCAAACCTTTTGCCGAAGTCCTTCACTTCGAAGGTCAGACGCCGGAAAACTTCGTCGAGCAAGTTGTGCATACCGGTCAGGGACTGCAGGTGGGGGGAGAAGCGATGCTGGTTCGGTCAGGCGGAAGCAGAATGCCGGTGTCGATCCTGGCCGCGCCTGTGCTCCAAGACGACCGGGTCCGGGGCTGCATCATAATCTTCCGCGACACCAGCCAACAGCGCGCGCTCGACCGGATGAAAGACGAGTTCATTTCTATCGCCTCGCACCAACTGCGGACGCCCCTGGCGGGGTTGCGGTGGTATACATCAACCCTGGCGGAGGGGATCGCGGGCGCGCTCAGTCCGCAGCAAAGCGAATTAGTCAAAGAGATGGAAAACTGCCTGGGCCAGATGGCGACCTTGGTCAACGACCTTCTCGATGTGGCGCGCCTTGACCAGGGCACGCTCACGCTGAACCAAGTCGAATTACAGCCCCGTGAACTTCTGGAAGAAGTGGTCAGCACTTTGGAGTCGAAAGCCAAGAGGTTGCAGGTTTCTTTGCTGATGAACGAAGAAGGATCTTTGTGCCCCCCATTCCATGCCGATAAGGCCCTGATTACGGAAGTGTTGCGGAACCTCGTGGACAATGCCCTCAAGTACACTCCCGAAAACGGCGTGGTAAAGTTAAGCGCGCAACAGGAAGGCCAGAGCCTGATCTTTTCCGTCTCGGACACGGGGGTGGGCATCCCGGAAGAATCCATCGATAAACTGTTCAGAAAATTCTCCCGGGTCGAGAACCCCATGAGCAAGCGCGAGCGAGGCTCAGGCCTGGGCCTCTATTTCGCCAAAGGGATCGTCGAGAAGCACGGCGGGACAATCCGGGTACGCAGCGCCCCAAGCCAAGGGAGCACCTTTTACGTGAAGTTACCACTTTAGGGGCGATTTCCTCGCAGGTACTGAAAGGTCGTTACATCATGGAGGACCCAAGTTTGCGCGAGGCCGGTTACCGGATTCTACTCGTTGAGGACGAGGACTTCTTGCGCCGCATCTTCAAGCTGCGGTTGACCGCCGAGGGCTACGAGGTGACGGACGTCGACTCCGGAGAAGCCGCTTGGGAAGCGCTCAAAGTTAGCGTGCCCCACCTGATCATCCTGGACCTTTACCTGCCTCAGATGAACGGTTTCGAGCTTCTCCAACGCCTCAAAGCCCACGCGGGGCTCAGCCAGGTGGCGGTCCTCATACTCTCCGGCCTGGGCCAGGACGCCGACATTCGTAAAGGGCTCGAACTCGGCGCCAGTGAATATGTGATCAAAACCAAGCTTAAGCCCACCGAGTTTCTCGAGAAAGTCAGCAGGCTGCTAAAGGAAACCGTTCCCCGCGTGTGACCTTGTCATTCCGAGCAAGAAGTGCAAAGTCCCCCGGCTCACCACCTGGCATGAAAATGACTCACCTCCTTGGTAAGGAGGGGTCAGGGGTGGTTGCCGTGAGCCGACGAGAACGCCCACCACCTCCTACCGCTCCTCGACCGGGGAGGGGCGTACGTCTAATGCGCCGCGGCCCGGTCGCGCAGCACCTTGCGTACTCGCGCCTTCAATTCGGGCAGGCGGAAGGGTTTGATGAGATAATCAGCAGCCCCCAAGTCAATGGCCCGGATCAAATGCTCTTCGTCATCCTTCGCGGATACCATCATCACCGGGATGGTGGCGAGTTCAGGGTCGACCTTGAGCGCGGCGAGGATTTTGAGCCCGTCCGGGTCGGGCATGAGCACGTCTAACATTACCAAGTCCGGACTGTTCCGCCGAATGCACTCCAGCGCCCGCTCACTGGCCGATTCGAGTA
>Ga0326727_10019893_pt1 | contig 13406 bp, 10 predicted proteins | sample MB2enrmetagenome_FD_207643 | JGI IMG/M metagenome (GOLD analysis project Ga0326727, IMG submission 207643) | Lab enriched peat soil microbial communities from McLean, Ithaca, NY, United States - MB29MY | ecosystem: Environmental > Terrestrial > Soil > Wetlands > Peat | place: USA: New York... | reverse complement strand
TCTCAGGGAACCGGACACGGCTATGATACCATATTCACCGCACTGACTCCGGAAGATGATCTCAGTAAGGCAGTGGGCAAAAAGGGATCGTATGGGTTTGGTGCCAGCGAAGTCTGTACTACCGCTTTCGATTCGGTTTGCACCATACCGTTTAAGAGGTTGTATTCTAAGTCGGAAAACACCAATCCTTTAAACATGGGACTCTTTGTCGAGACGCTGCCAAAACCAGGCGAAAGAATGGGTACCTACGCCTATTTTTTCGGCATGTGGGTGGGAGAAGTGGATACGAATGGCGAGAAACAAAGATTCAGCCTGCAGCTAAGAGATACCGGCGGCAGCTTCGCATACAATTCCGGCGTTCCAACGTCGAGTCTCGGGGCGTCCACGCAGGTTATGCTATTAGATCAAGAAGGCTACCGGACAATAGCGGAGTCCCTAAATGTTGACTATGTAACGGAATACAAGGGGACGCTTTACCAACTCCGCCCGAGTCCAAGTGGCGATTGTCTCACGATCGGCAAGTATTCCGGGCCACTGTTCCCGCTATCCATCGGGCCATGCGAAGTAGGTGGCAACGGGGAGGGAAAATCTGCACACGTGTGGGGAGAGCATGGTAGTTTCGATATAGATCCGAGTACCGTGCCGACTCTCGTCCCCCCTGGAAAATACCGTTGGAGCGTATACCTAACGCCAACAGACGGCAGGGAGGGTTACCTGAACTATCAATGTGATGACTCTATTGAGGTGAATAGCGACGAGAATAGCGTACTCTCACTAAAGGGTGACCTCAGGCTTGTGATTCAACCGGATTCCAAGCAACTTATGCTCTTGAGAGGCCAGAAGTCACAGTTTGACGTCGAATTGCTTTTAGCTCATGGTAGCGCAACTAAGTCTGCGAGTTTTCCAAGAGTGACGTTGACGCAACCCGGCCGTCCTTCCATATCGCTGGAGTGTTCGTATTACGAGGATCACAGTTGGGGCAAACCTCAGTCGGATGTTCTTAAGGAGACCTACTCCGTCGTTGTCCCGAAAAACGTCCCGCCCGGCGATTACATAGCGACCTTCGAGGTGGACGCTGCTCCTTTCGGCGGCACGCTTAAGACAACCAAATCAGTAGTTGTGAAGTAATTTTGAGGCCGGATTTGAACTTCTCGGCCAGTTCTATCCAGGTTCCAAGTTCTCTTTCGCTGGAAAACAAATGAATCCCAAGGTCTCCATCGTTAAGTGCGAGGATTATTCCCCGGAAAACGTGCGGGCTGCCATCAAGCAGGCCGTCGATCTACTCGGCGGCATGGAGCAGTTCGTGCATCCCGGTCAGCGAGTGCTGCTCAAGCCGAACCTGCTCGCCGCATGGGCGCCGGACAGCGGGGTCACCACGCATCCCGCCATCGTTGAAGCGGTGATCGAACTGGCGAGGGAAGCTGGCGGGAACTGCGCCCTGGGCGACAGCCCCGCTTTCGGCGGAGAGAGTGATGCCGCATTCGCCAAACTCCTGACCAAATGCGGACTAAGCGAGGTTCTTGACGGCATGAAGGTCGAGGGCAGGCGCTTCCAAACCACCGGGCCGGAGACCGAAATACCGAATGCCAAGGTCTTTCACAGCATTCCGCTCACGGACGCGCTGTCGGATGCGGACGTTCTCATCAATCTCCCCAAGCTCAAGACTCATTCGCTCTGCATCTATACGGGTGCGGTCAAGAACCTTTTCGGCTGCGTGTCCGGTCATCGGAAGGCGATGTTTCACCTCCAGGCCGGTGACAAACCGGAGCTTTTCGCCCAAATGCTTGTCGATCTGCACAAAGCCGTGAAACCTCAACTCTCGATAATGGACGGAGTGCTCGGTATGGACGGCGCGGGGCCGTCGGCGGGACGGCGGCGTGAGTTCAAAGTGGTGATCGCGTCGTCCAACCCGGTTGCGCTGGATGCAGTCGCCTGCATGGTTGCCGGTTTCGACCCGGAGATCGTGCCGACGCTCCGACTGGCGTCGGAACAGGGACTTGGGCCGATAAAGAGGGATGAGATCGAGATCGTGGGAGCGACGCCGGAGGAGGTCAGGATCAACGATTTCCTCCTGCCGGAGAGCGGCGACATGTTCAACCGAGTGCCCAAGTTCATCTTCCACGCCTTCCGCAATCAGCTTGTCCTCAGCCCGAGAATCCACAGGCGAAAGTGCATCCGATGCAATGAATGCCTGAAGATCTGCCCGGCTCAGGCCATCCGGAGTGAGAACAAGCTGACATTCGACTACTCCAAATGCATCCGATGCTACTGCTGCGCGGAAGTCTGCCCGCGTGAAGCGATTTACCTGCATGCCGGCCCTCTAAGAACGGTGTTTCAGGGAATCCAGTCCGTCCGAAAGAGCATCCTGCAAATCCTCAAGCGCGAGGCATCCCAGTAATCCGATCCTTTTGCACCCGTTCTCCCGCTCCCTGGCGTGAGAACGGGGTAAGGGTAGCCCGGATACCATGGACATTTGAGAATTGACCTCCCGGAACCTTCCCTAACGCCTCCTTATCAAGGAGGGGAATTCCCGGACAGCCACGCTGCCACACTCCCTCAATTCTGGGTATACCTACACCAACATCGTTGGAAACGGGGATGCCCTCATGCCGAAAGACAAGATACTGGTTCTACAACCGCCAAGCCCACCATTCATGAACGTAATGCCGGACTACGCCGGGGGTTACGGAATCGCTTTCTCGACCACGCGCTCGACCTACGGTCATGACGGCGGTTCCGCGCCGTACGTCTCGGCGCTGTATGCAGCGGCCATTCTGGATCAGACCGGTTCTGATGTGGAGATCATCGACTCCCATGCGGAGCAATTGTCGGATTGCGAAGCCCTGGAGAGAGTTCTACGATTCGACCCAAAGATCATCATTTCGGTGGTGAGCCTGCCGTCCATGACAGGCGATCTCGCCTTTCTGGGCATGTTACGCCGGCATCTTCCCGATGCCGAAGTGATAGCCATCGGCACTACCTGCAAACTTCTCTATCCAGATGTATTGGAATCAGGCGCCATTCACGCAGCAGTGAGAGGTGATGTCGAAGTCGTGATTCCACCGCTCGTCGGAGTCCTGTCGGACGGCCGGGACCTCTCATCCGTTCCGGGAATCGCTTACAAGGACGCAGACGGAAGCACTCATGTCACGGATGATTCGGAGCCTCTGAGGAGCCTTAACGATCTGCCGATGCTTCCTTATCACAAGCTCCCGATGCACCAGTACCGGGAGCCAAGCTGGGGGCCGGGGGTGCGATACATGTCCATTCTGGATGGAAGAGGCTGTCCTTACCCGTGTCGCGGGTACTGCCCCTACCCATTCGGCTTCGGAAGAAGAACCCTTCTAAGAAATCCAAGCCTTGTCGTCGATGAAATCCAGCATCTTGCCGAAAACTTCGGAACGGAGGCGTTCATTTTCCGCAACCAGGTCTTCACCATGTATCGCAATCATGCCGAGCGAATATGCCAGGAGATTCTGAATAGAAAACTGAATATCCGATGGCTCTGCGAAACGCGCCTCGATTCGGTTGACGCTGAGATCCTGGCGCTCATGAGATCGGCGGGCTGCGAGCGCATCCACTACGGTTTGGAATCCGGCGATCCGGAGATGTTCTCGGACGTGGGTAAGCCCGGCTGCGACCTGGCGAAGCTCGGGCGATTGGTTTCGGAGACTAAGAAAGCGGGCATAACGGCCAAACTGAATGTTGTCATCGGTCTTCCGGGCGAAAGTTGGCAAACTGTACAGAACACCATTCGGACCATCCGCGAGTTGAGACCGGACGCCGTGATGGCTGCCATAATCACTCCATATCCTGGAACCGCGATCTTCGAGGATGCAAAACTCCGTGGCCTTCTTCTCACGAACGATTGGTCTCAGTTTACCGGATTCACGCCCGTGATGTGCACCGAACGCCTCACTCCCGATGACTTGCTGAAGGCCCGGAAGATGGTTGAGAATTGCCTGGACGATGCCACATTTCCGGCAAGGGCGGCGAGAAAAGCGCTTCGGCTGGTTCGCGGTCGCTAACCAGGCGATTGAAACTGCCCCTGAGGTGATCGATTGAAGGGAAGATTACTTCAACTGGATATACTGCGCGGATTGGCCATACTGATGGTTCTGGGAGCGCATCTCGCGGCTCAGCAGGACGCAAATCAAAGGATCGCCATTTATCTTCCGCACACATTCATTGGGATTTGGGCCAGGTGTGGATGGGCGGGAGTCGATCTGTTCTTCGTGCTAAGCGGATTTCTCGTCTCAGGATTGCTCTTTAATGAATATAAGAAGCACGGGAAGGTAGAGGTGGGACGTTTTCTGATTCGTAGGGGATTCAAGATTTACCCGGCTTTCTACGTATTCCTTCTCAGCACTCTCGGGATCGACCTTTTTCTCCGATTCGTCAGGCACTGGCGCGAGGTTCCCGGGATCGGCGCGCCCGGGTTCGGCGCGTATCTTTGCGAGGCGCTGTTCGTTCAAAACTACGGCTTGCACACATGGCCGCACACGTGGTCGCTGGCCGTGGAAGAGCATTTCTATCTTCTGCTCGGTTTGGGCGTATTCCTGCTCAGTCGCAGATTCGCCGGACGGGCTGATAATCCATTCTCCTTCATTCCATACTTCTTCATCTTTGCGGTCCCGGCGCTACTTGTAGTCAAGTTGATTAATGTCCATCTCCATCCGCCTAGCCTGTATCCGGATGGCGGATGGAGATGCAACTGCATTTTCACCCATCTACGATTCGACTCTCTGCTCTTTGGGGTTGTCCTGTCCTATATATCGATCTTTCACACCGAGGAAACAGCGCTTGCGGTAAAGAGATACTCCCTGATCATTCTGGTCTCAAGCTGCATGCTGGTATCCATTTGCGGCGTGATATCGCAATGGACCGCCTTCATGTACACAATCGGCTTCTGCCTGCTCTACCTGGGATTCGGGGGCTTGGTGATGCTGATGATTCACTGGGACATCGGCACATCGCGGCTTGCGGGAGTCCTGAAACCGATTGGCTTGATCGGCTACTACTCTTACTCCATATACCTCTGGCATTTCGCTGTGCGTGTGGGATGCGACGTCCTCGAAGCCCGCTTCTTTGGCAGGCATGCGATTTCGCCAACATTCGGCGCAATCGCCTATGTTGCCGGAAGCATCCTGGTGGGTATCGCGGCGGCTAAGATCGTGGAAGTTCCGTTCCTCCGACTCCGGGATCGGCTGTTTCCATCCAGAGCCGTAGGATAGGGAACGGATGAAGGAAAGCGTGGATCTAAGTAGAGATAATCACGAATGAACGGAGAAAACTTCTCTCATTCCCGCACCATTGATGAGCCGTCGCAGGCTTGATCTCAGAATGTGCCATGCGCTCCAGGGGAGAACACAGTCCCTGTATAGATGCTTGATCGTTTCGGCTTTTCTTGCCAGTATTGCCTGCAACTTCTGATCGTCTTTGCACAGACGTTGCTGTTTGCCGATGGCCTGCAGAAAGCTTCTGCGCATGTTTGCCCTGTCACGCGTCTTGGACCCATTATGCTGTCTGTAGAATGCCAACTTCTCATCGTTGTAGGCCAGAAATACCGGGACCGCGAATACCCTCATCCAGCAGTCCCAGTCTTCGTTTGCATCCAGGCTCTCATCAAAGCGAATCATGCGATCGTTGAACACGCGGGAATCGAAGAGAAAGCAGTGAATCGGCACGGACAGATCCGTCTCCCACCTCATGGCGATATCCCGCTGCGTGCACTCCGCGTCAAGCCTGGGAGATTTGTAGCATGGATGCTCTCGGAATTTCTGCCCTTCTGCATCAGTGAATGCATAGTCGCATAGGCATACGGAGAGATCGGAATTACCGTCCAGGAGCGCTAATTGTTTCTCCCACTTGTCCGGCGCGATGAAATCGTCAGCGTCCAGGAATTGAATATACTTTCCGGAAACCTGGCGAAGACCCATATTCCTTGCGCCTGACGCTCCCTTGTTTTCCTGTGAAATACAGCGAATCTTTGGAGACAAACGGGAGAACTCGCGAGCCACTTTAACCGTGTCGTCCGTTGACCCGTCATCTATCACAATGCACTCCCAACTGCCGACCGTCTGCTTAAGCAGACTTTCCAGCGCGTCCGGCAGGTATTTCGCCTGATTGAAGCATGGAACTATTGCGGATACTGTGGGAAGTGCATCTTCAATCATTTCTGGCCTTCTTCCTTAGTCACTGCTTACATAAATAGTACCCGGATGCCGAACAATATACACGGAAAAGCATTCCTATGTTTCCCTCTGTGGACAAGAGTCAAAACGGATCACCCGTTACATACCAGTTGTCGCCCATTATGGAGTAGTCCTGATCCTCCACGAATCCATCGCCGTTTAGATCGGCGTTTGGACTATAATTCGCATCTCCTGCCGACGAATACCATGCGGCTCCTAATATGGAATAATCCAAATCTTCAACCGCGTTATCACCATTTACATCTCCGTTAAGCAATTTCGTGCTGCCGATGAAGTTGACCGTCGCCTGCCCGTTGGACAGGGTCATGGGCAGTGATCTCGCGAGCCAGTGGCTGCATTTCGCCACGAGTTTGTATCGGCCGTCCGGCTGGCTTGGAGTGAAAGAAAAGTTGCCTGCCGAATCCAGAACGATGCTGTGAGTCTCCAGGACGGCGCCGGTTGTGCTCTGAATCTCCACTTTGCCCTGGATTCCCCCGATGCTCCCGGTGTACCATTGCAGAGCGATCACACCCTGTACAGTCGGCACACCCACCACGGCAATTCTAAAACCCAGATCGTAGTCCTGATTACTCGCCGGATTGTAGCTGCCACGATATGATGCAGGCAGGTAGTAGTCGTTCAGGATAAATGCGCCACCACGCATGCCTCGATAGAGGTTCGATCCATTCTGCACGACCGCCTCGTTCCATTCCCACACGTTGCCTTCCTGATCGAACGTGCCGTATGCGCTTGCGGAATCACTGAACTGACCCACGATATTCATGTAGTAGGGACTGCCGATGGTATAAACGTTGTTGTAATAATAATTCGCCGTATTGCCGGGATCGGGAGTGTTGCAGACATTACTCGGCCTGGTATCGCTTTGGGTGGCGTAGGTCCAGTAGCCGGAGTTGATGCCGCCGCTCTTGTAATACCCGGCCTTGTACCACTCATCTTCGCTTGGAATGCACCACGTTGCCTGCGGATTGCGCGTGATGGTGTGGCCGTCCGAACCCATGTACCCGTTCAACGTATATGCGCCGGTCTCAGTATCGCCATTTCCCTGACCGTTGCCCAGCCAGTTGGCGAATCGGCACGCGTCCCAGAAACTGATATAATTCACCGGTCTGTTGGCCCAGTCCGCTGAGACGCTGTAACTGTAGCTTCCCGACGATCCGATTCTCTGGATATTGCAGCCATTGTGACCGGCTGTATCGCTCATCTTGGTGTTATACAGGCTGTACGGATCCGATTTGGCCTTGTAGTTGAGGAAATCGGCATACTGAGCAGCGGTGACTTCGTACTTGCCAATTCTGTAGCTGTACGCAACCGACCCGTAGCTTCCACCAAAGCGCGTATCCGGCGCATTGCTCAAGTCGCCAATGGGCACGGTGTCCATGTTAGTAAGCCCAGAACCAAGATTGAAAACATCAGCCCGGAGCGTCCCTGAGATGGAAAGCAATAACGCAAGACAAATCGGTAAAATCAGTTTTCCCACGTCCTTCTCCAAGTTAAGAAGTCCCGTTCGGCAATCCGCGTTTTATGACAGTATACCCGCCTGTGCGGGCATAACATCGGCTGTTTCCTTCAGTCCGCTGTATAGTTCGGCGAAAGCGTTGTGAAGAAACATTGTCGGCGGGCCGCAGGAGGCGCATCTCACAGCCTGTCCGACACTTCGGTCGCAAAGCGAAGCGACGCCGCCGAAGCTACTACTAAGACCTCAGCAAGCCCAGGGTAACATTTTGCGCGTTTGCAGGGTATAATAGGAAGGATGCGGAAGTTGTGTCGCAGCATCAGTCCAACTCCTGACTTCCGGATTCCGACCACCTTCTTGAAAGGAAGAACCTGCCATGAGAAGATTTGCACTCGTCGCCGCGATCCTCACGATCACGGCGCCCATTTTCGCTGCAAGCGTCGGCAAGCCCACCGACGTTCAACTGACCATCTACAACCAGAATTTCGCACTTGTGAAGGAAGATCGTGACCTTGTTGTCGAAAAAGGGCTCAACCAGGTCGCCGTGCAGGACGTGGCATCGAGCATCGAACCCACCTCAGTCGCATTCAAGTCGCTCTCCTCACCCAACTCTATCTCAATTCGGGAGCAGAACTACCAATTCGATCTGGTGAACGTCAGCACAATCCTGGACAAATCGATTGGGAAAAAGGTCCGTGTCACCCGATACCTCGACGGCAAGACCGAGGTTTCCGAAGGGACGCTGCTCAGTTCAGCGCAGAATGGGATCGTCATCAAGACAGAATCCGGCCTGATCCTGAACCCCTCCGGTGAAATAGAGGTGATGGAACTCCCGGAGGGTCTGGTATCCCGCTCCACGCTCATGTGGAAACTGGAGGCTGCCGAGGCAGGTCCTCAGCACGCGGAGCTTTCCTACCTGGCGAACGACATGACTTGGAGCGCCAACTACGTAGCGGTCGTCGATGCGAGCGACAAGTACGTGGACCTCACAGGATGGGTCACTCTCACCAATAACAGCGGCGTGACGTACAACAACGCGGCCCTGAACCTGATGGCGGGCGACGTTCACCTCGCGCCCAAGCCCATGCCCATGTTGTATGCGCGTGCAGGGGTGGCCGATATGGCCAGCGCCGCCGGTGGACCGGCGTTCACGGAAAAGAGCTTCTTTGAGTACCACCTCTACACACTTCAGGGAAAGACCACGGTAAGGAATCGCGAGACAAAGCAGATCACCCTCCTGACCGCCGACAGCGTTCCGGCAAAGAAGATTTACGTCTATGACGGCCGAAAGGACTGGTGGAGTGAGTGGCAATACGGCGGCTATCAGCCCGGTGAGAGCTATGAGGTCTCCGCGAACAAGAAGGTTACCGTCACCATGGAGATCGTCAACAAGAAGGAGAACAACCTCGGCATCCCGCTTCCAAAGGGAAACATGCGCGTTTATAAGGCTGAGGACAATGGCAGCCAACAGTTCATCGGCGAAGACTCGATCGATCACACGCCCAGGGATGAAAAGGTTCGCCTAAACCTCGGCGACGCATTCGACATTGTCGGCGAACACAAGCGCACGAATTTCAAACGGATCAACAACCGCACGGTTGAGGAGACGTTCCAAATCTCCCTGAGAAATCACAAGGATCAGCAGGTGAACGTTCTGGACGTGGAGCACCTGACCGGCGACTGGACTATCACCGAAAGCTCGGACAAATACTTTAAGAAGGACGCATCCACCGTGCAGATTCCGGTTGACGTCCCGGCAAACGGCGAGAAGGTTATCACCTATACCGTCCGAACGAAATGGTAGCAAGGGAAATCATGAGTTATAAATGATGAATGATGATTCCCGGAGGGGGCGCTTCCCACATTCATCACTCGCATAAAAACTTCTAATGTGGGTGCGGCAGCGCAGCTCTCAATACGGCAGCTCCGCTGCCGCACTCCAAAACCGCGGATCATGAGTGAGGCCACCGCCTGATCCCGAGGGATATATTGTCCCGAGGCCGGATTCTCCGGAATCCAGTATTTACGGGCGTTCCCCATCCCCTGGCCGCCTGTGGGCGTTCGCCGTATGATGTAAGCCCCATTGGTGGCATAATGTTGTCAGAGACGTCAGACTGGCCGGACGAGAACACAGGGTGCTTCCCTGGCCGGGATTGATCAATCAAGGAGAGTAAGTTGCCGCAAAACAAGACCACCGAATTCATCTCCGTTCTGCTCACCGCCCTGGTTGTGGGAGGCGTGGGATGGCTCATCGCCACATACACCAGCGGCGTGTGGCAGATAGTCGCCATCGTGGCCCTTGGGGCGGCTATCGTCCTTGCATGGACGGTCCTGCGCAAGCGCTTCGGCAGGGCACAATCCATCGAGCAATTAGACAACCTTGACGACCGGGGCCAAAACCGGTAGAATATGCGAGTCCGCTGCTTGTATCGGGGCGTAGCGCAGCTTGGTTAGCGCGCGTGTTTTGGGAGTGACATATTGAGAGATAAAGATACATCGGGTGGATGAAGACCGAGTTTTTGGCTCCATTACTCGATATTTTACTCCCCAAAAAGAAGAACACATAGCCTCTTTGACCGATTCTGGAGTCAAGAAACACACGTTGTAATGGGTGTCATATCCTCGCAAGAGAGGAATGACATGAGAAAAAGACTAACCACCAGCACAGAGTACAGCATAGCGAATGCTGTAGCCGACTTCATCGCCTGTTGCGAAGGCAAGAATCTCTCCAGAGAGACCATAATCTTCTATCGACACAGCCTTGCACACCTCACCAGGTTCTTTCCCGATGGAACCAGCCTTAAAGAAGTAACCACAGCCCATATCCGTGAGCTTCTTGTACATATGGGCAAAGGGAACTCTCCCGCGACCGTCAACCACACCCTAGCAGTTGTCAAGAGATTGTTCAAGTTTCACATAGCGGAAGGCAATCTCACGACTAATGTTGCTGAATCTGTAGAAAAGCTGAGAACGGAAAAGCATGTGATACAGACATTCTCACAGGAACAACTCCAGGCAATTCTGAACACCTGCGAGAGAGACTTTCTGGGGATTAGGGATAGAGCAGCGCTTCTGCTACTTATGGACACTGGGTTAAGAAGTTCCGAACTTTGCGGTATAGAAATAGAGCACTTGCACCTGGACACTCAGTCTATCTGGGTTATGGGAAAGGGTCGGAAAGCGCGCGTGGTGCCCTTCGGAGAATCCGTCAAGAAATCATTGCTTAGGTATTTGACGGCTCGAAAGGAAGTGAATTGCAAGTCTTTGTTCGTGACACACTATGGTGACAGGCTCAATAAGGATAGGCTTGGCGAGATGGTTCGTCGAAGAGGAAGGCAGGCAGGTATTACCGGGGTCAGATGTAGTCCTCATACGTTCAGGCATACTGCCGCAGTTAATTTCCTCCGAAGTGGTGGGGATACCTTTTCTCTTCAACGATTCCTCGGGCACAGTAGCCAGGAAATGACCGCACACTATTGTGAAAGCCTTTCGGCGGAAGACGTGCAGGCAAAGCATAGGCTGTTTAGCCCGGTCGATAATATGAAGCTATCGGAGGTAAAATCAAGAAAGCGGTTGAAGTGATGATAAGAGGAGGGAAGGAACCAGTCTCCAGAATCTGGTTATCCTTCCCTCTTTCCACTGGATTTTTCCTGTTTCTCTCCTAAAGTGCAGAGTGCTGGGGATGCCGGATGTGTGCCGGTTCCAGACATTCCCAGCATATTTACTTTCCGAGTATGCTTTATTTCCGTCTGCGAAAGACTAGCCTGCACATAAATGGTATACCACAAAGTAGCCCCAGGATAGATGGAGATTCCGGCACAGTTTGAATTGCCAGTCCGAAGTTGTTCTCTGCCGAGATTGCGCTATATGTCCCACTGGGAGCATTACACTCGCCGTAAGAACTGTCGCCCCATGTGGCAAGCGTTCCGTTTGTCCGTATCCCCACTCCCCAATCGAATCCCGCCGCAACAGCTGCGAACGTGCCAGTGGGAACGTTGCATTCACCCATACTGTTGTCACCCCAAGCATCTAAGGTTCCATTTGTCAGTATCCCAACGTCAAATTCTTCTCCACACGAAATGGCACTGAACCTGCCACTTGGAACGTTATATTGGCCACAGGCATTGCTGCCCCATACGGCGAGCGTTCCATTAGTTCGCAGGGCAAGCCCGGACGCACCACATGCAGAAACCGCGCTGAACGTACCACTAGGGACGTCCAACTCGCCATAGTAGTTGTTGCTCAACTCACCAACCATACTATCTGCACCACCCCAAGAGGCTAAGGTTCCATTTGTTCGTATCCCAACGCCAAAGTCGCCACCTGCCGCAACAGACGCGAATGTCCCGCTGGGTACTACTTCCTCGTTATAGGTATTGCCGCCCCATGTAGCAAGAGTACCGTCAGTTCGTATCCCTACGCCCCATTCGCCGCCCGACGAGGCGATGGCGAATACGCCGCCGGGGAGCATTGGTTCGCCGTAGGTGTAGACATCATATCCCCACTCTTCGAGGGCGCCGTTCGTAAGTATGCCGACGCCAAATTCTTCTCCACACGATACGGCACTATACGTGCCACGGGGAGTGTTTAGCTCACCGTAAGTATTGTCTCCCCAGCCTACCACGTTACTCTGCGCCATCACCACCCCAGCGCACGTAATCAATCCAATCATTGCCACGATGGATTTTGTCCAGGTCCCTTTCATCATTTTCCCCCTCCCATTATCGAGCCTGTGGTGACTGCTTTGTCATGCACTCGCGTCTTTGTGCGAATGAAGGCCGTCATGGAAATCACGCCTGACGCTAGTAATAGGAGGGAACTCGGTTCCGGAACGGGAGCAGGTGTATAGGTGATAGTCCCATAGAAATCCAGCCCGGTTGGGTTTGGGATACTCTCCAAGTTGAACACCGGAAAGACCAATGTGTTGGTTCCAGCAGAAAACAAATTAACGTCGGTTGTGTTGAAAGTATTTGGATAGTAGAAAGTAGCAACGGTGCCCTGTTGTACACCATTGAGCAAAAAGCCATATGCGTCATTTGACTGGTCACCCGTATCGTCTACACCATAGCTTAGAGAGAACTGAATGGTGCTGACGGCTGGCAAAGTGAAGTCAAAATAGTAGTAGTACTGACCAACAAGCCCCTGGTAATTCTGAACAGGGGCTACCCATTGTGAGGCTGAGATTGGGTTAAACCAAGCTATACCAGGGTCAAATGGAGCCACCACCCACGCCTGCTCCGGACTTACCATTCCAGACACACTGACATCCGGGTCCTGACTTCCAATCGGAGCATTTCCACTCATTATGGTAATGGTGTTCGCTTGAGTGTTACCGGCAAGTAATAGGGTCAAGACAGCGGTTGCAAGAAGGATTGCACTTGGCAATCCCAGCGACGAGACAAACATAGCTCTTCGTGTTCTCATTTCTACTTCCCCTTTCAGTGTCTGAGCCTTTGATGACTCCATCGAGCAAGGATGGTGCTCTTGGCATTTATTATCCTTGCCCTTCTACATGAATCCACAAGCCCTGCCTCTACGGTCTGCAAGTACCCTGGCAACTTAGCTTGCGAAAACATATATGGATTCACCAACGCCTGTCTTAATTCCTTCTTTTTCCCGCCATTACTCAACTTTCTTTTTAGAAAGCCACTTATTGCTGAGCTTGACAGGGCGGAGTTGCGGTAAGGAGGACTGACCACACACCCGTGGAGCTTACGGCACAATCCACAGGAAACTTC
>Ga0326727_10019892_pt1 | contig 13406 bp, 11 predicted proteins | sample MB2enrmetagenome_FD_207643 | JGI IMG/M metagenome (GOLD analysis project Ga0326727, IMG submission 207643) | Lab enriched peat soil microbial communities from McLean, Ithaca, NY, United States - MB29MY | ecosystem: Environmental > Terrestrial > Soil > Wetlands > Peat | place: USA: New York... | reverse complement strand
ATCCAGAAAAGCCGACCGTATGGTTCGGAGGAATGGCTAAGGAAGTCCGTCGCGAAATTCGGGTTGGAAAACACGATGCGGAACAGCGGGCGCCCGAGAAATGGTTCCTGACACCATTTCTCCCTCACACCATTTCTCCCTCACCATTTCTCCCTGACACCATTTCTCCCCCCCATTTCTCCCCCCTGGCATCTCGATGACAACACGGAATCGATCCTATTCCTCACCAACGAGAGCGATAAACCCGCCCGCGTCGGCTTTGGCATGACGGCCAATGACGTACACTACTACCTCACCAAGCTGCGGCTGAACCCGCACGAGACGCGGATGATTGATCTGCGCCAGTTGCGCGACGCGCAGGTGCCGGATTACAAAAACAACCTGATTCCCGCCCAAGCCACGGACGGCAGCGTGAACTGGATCCGCATCGACAATGTTGCCGTCATGGGGCGCCTGATGGTGATTAACCGGGGGGCGGGGATGGCCTCAAACTACGACTGCTGCACCGGCTTTTGTCCCGGCACGCTCATACCTGGCTCCATGGATTTTACTCCCGCCAGCGCGACGGTGGCGGTGGCGGACGGCCAGCAGTACCATGCCACGGTAACGTACATGGAGCCAAATTTGGTAGAGGACCCGATTGACCAGACCGACTGGGGTGTGTGGTCTTCGCAGTATACGGACGTGGCAACCGTGAACGACACAGCGATGGCGACCGGGGTGGCCGGGGGGACATCCACGATCTCAATTGCTGTCAATGGGTGCTCCCAGTACATAACATATTATTACGGGGGAGCGTGTTATTGCTATACGCCTGCCACGGAGCCTGGCTCCGGCCCTCTCGGGGTGGTGTCGGTGACGACGCCGAACGGCCCTGGGAACATCCCCTTGTTATTGAGCGGCTCTGGCCCCAACTCGTCCACTTATAGCGCCACCGGAACACCCTCGGGAGGGACGTACAGTTGGACGCCCACCAGTTCGAAAGTCAGCCTCTCGAACACGTCGTCCGCCACGGCAACCGTAACTTCAGTCTCCGCGAGCGTAAGCCAAAACGACGTACCCATTACTGTGACCTACACGTTTGGTGGTCAGCCCGCCTCCTCCACAGTCGTTATCACGGTATCACAGCCGACATCGCTTAAGGTTAGCACTGACACGACGAATCCGACCGGGCATAGTTGCGTCGCAGGATCAGGCACTCCCTCGTGCAGCCAGAGCTACATCCCGGGAAGCACTAGCTATTCGAGTTATCTTCGAAACCGGGCGTATCTTATTCAGGACCAATTCAGTAACTGGATGTCGGGATGGAACATGACCCTTAATGAGTCGTATACGACTCCAACGGGAGCGTGTGCGAGCACCGCCACTCTTCAAACTGGCAGCGGCTCCGGTGACACTGTTACGGACTGTTTTTACTTTTGCAACAGCACCTGCCAATCTGGTGGTAGTTGTAGTGTTTCCTCTACACAAACTGTGACGGTAAATGGCTACTCTGTAGCCGCTAATAGCATGAACTTCACATGCAGCGGGGTGACTATAAATGGAAACTGACGATAAGCACTTGTCTATCGGCTGGTCGAGCGCGGTCATGGTTTTCTGGCTGGCGGCTGCCTGTGCTACGACTCTAAAATCGCAATCTCCAGGTTCCTCTAGTCCCAGCGGTCGGCCAGCCGTAGCAGCCATCATGGAGACTCCGATCAAAGACTACAACGTTGAGAATGTCAGCATAGCCGAGGCACTGGTCAAGCTGCGTGCTCAGGATTATCGCCACGTACTGATTGGGTTCGAGCAAGTTCCTCACCGCGAAGGAGAGAAGCGTGCGCCTATATCCCTGAAGATTGATGCCGGCACGCTAGGCAATGTGGTGCAACGCCTCTGCCAAGCCGACCCTCGGTACGAGTACCAGGTTGTCGAAAGTCCCGTCGGTCAGCCAAAACTCAAAGGCTTTATGATCGAGGTTCGACCGAGGGGAGCGGTCAACAACCCCGCGGATATATTGAACATGCGGGTGGGTGACTATGAGGTTGATTCCAACATAACCGCAGCCGGGGCTATCTCACGTATCAGTCAGGATGCGCCCGAGTTGCGGGAATATCTCGAGCGCAAGGCTGAGGAGTGGGCGCAGAGGAAGGGAACGCATTCCGGGGAAATTGGAGCAATTATGTCGGGCAACATGGTCCCACCCCGGTTTACGCTTCGGCTCCGCGACGTGACCGTCCGTCAGATTCTGGACGCCATCTCTCTCAAAAGCATCGAGATCTACAGAGAAGAGCCGGACGTTGACAGTCGCGGCATGCGCGGGAAGCCGTATCCCACCGGATGGCGGTACAACTTTGTCATTAATCCCGACGCATCGACTGGGATCGGCGGTATTCCAGAGTGGACGGCGCTGTAGCATTGAAGCGCAAAAAGCTTCGGAACGATTTGGCGAGGAGCGCGCTAGTTTCGCGCTGCCTCTTCCCCTGCCTACTGCTTTTCGGTAGCGTCCCCGGTGGCCTTGTCCAAAATCGGTCCGCCACGCCCGTCATTCTGATCTCCGTTGACACCCTGCGTGCTGATCGCCTGAGTTGCTATGGGTATACACGCGTTCGCACGGCCAACATCGACGCCATGGCGAAAGGTGGTACGCGATTCACACAAATCGGCTCCCAGGTCCCTCTGACGTTTCCCTCGCACGTTTCCTTGCTCACCTCCACCTTCCCGTTTTCAAATAGCATTATGGAAAATACCCAGTCGCTCTCCCCCGGGGTATTTAATCTGGCGACGATTTTGAAAGCGCACGGTTACTCCACCGGCGGGTTCATTGGGGGGGCTGTTTTGGACGAGCATACCGGACTCAACCAAGGCTTCGACCGTTACGACGCCCAGATTAATTTTCATGACGCGCACGTTCTCGGTGGAGGGTTTAAGCGCCCCGGCGAAGAGGTGACCAAGGCTGCAATGCAATGGCTCGGGGAGCACCCTGAAGGCCCCTTCTTCCTCTTCCTCCACTTATACGACTTGCACACCCCGTACACTCTTACGCCGGCCCAAGAAGCGCGCTTGGGGGGCAACGATTATGACAGCGAGCTGAAATACGTTGATGAAACCCTGGGCCGCTTTTGGGCATTTCTCGAATCGAAGGGTTGGGTGGAACGCGCCCTCATCGTCTTTCTGGCCGACCACGGCGAGGGCCTGATGGACCATGGCGAACCGGACCACGGGTTCTTGCTCTACCAAACCACAATTCGGGTGCCGCTGATCATCCATTGGCCGCGGAAGACGGGATACGGGATACGGGACACGGGAGACGGGAAAATCGAAACCGGAAACTCGAAACTCGCATCCGCAGATTGCACAGATTCCACAGATTCTCGATCTGTGAAATCTGCGCAATCTGCGGATTACCCTCCCCGCGTGGATGAGCCTGCCGGCCTGATTGACGTGGCACCCACGATTTTGCAGTTCTTGGGCATTCAACCCCCGCGCCAGTTCCAAGGGCGAAGCTTGCTGGGACTGCTGCGCGAAAATCCGTCGGCAGAGGACCGCGAGGTTTACAGCGAAACCAGCTATCCCCGACATATCGGCGGCACCCCGCTCAAAAGCTTGCGCGTCGGCCGGTATAAATACATCGATGCGCCTGAGCCCGAGCTCTATGATCTCTCGCGCGACCCGAACGAGCTTGACAATCTTTATCCCCGCCAAAAATCCGTGGCGCTGGCCCTGAGTGAGCGCACGCACTCGTTTCGGCAGCGCTATGCCGCCCTCAAGCCCGTGGCGGCTCCGGCGCTCAGCCCAGAGGTGGTGGAGCGGCTGAGCTCGCTCGGTTACATCGCATTCAGCAACTCGGCCCAGCCCGATTCGACGGCGGGAGTCGACCCCAAAAAACTTCTCCCGGCATACACGCAAACCCGCCGCGCCATCGAACTTGCCCAAGCGGGGCGGTTGCAGGAATCGGCTTCGCTGCTCGAAGGCGTGCTTGCCAGGAACCCGGACGTGCTCGACGCTCGCAGCGCCCTCGGGACAGTCGAAGAAAAGCTGGGCCAGCACGCGCAGGCGGCGAAGAATTTCCGCGAGGTTGTGCAAAAAGACCCGCTGAATGCCTTGCCGCACTACGATCTTGCGGTCGCCGAATTCCACCTGCATCGCTATGACGAAGCGAGCAAGGAATTGGGAGCAGTTGTGGGAAAAAGGTGTCAGGAACCTTTTCTCTGGATAGGATGAAAAAGGTGTCAGGGGGGACATGGGGGAAAAAGGTGTCAGGTCTCTGGAAGAACGCACAGATAGGATGGGGACATGGGCCGGGCAAGGCGAATGGATGGGCGGTAAAGGTTCCTGACACCTTTTCGCGATCTCGTAGGGTTCAGCTATAGTCTGTTATGGGCCGGATATTTTCGCCAATCCGGATAGTGGCCGGTTGGCGGAACTTTGGGAGGGAAAAAGGTGTTAGGTAGTGCGCCGGGATAAACCGGCATGCAGTCGAGGATGAAAGAGCCTTACAGGAGAGGATTAGCGAACCACCTGGCCTCGAGTCTTGCGGAGGCAGTCGCGAGGCTGCCGTCGAAGCGTAGATAGAGGTATCAGCGGGCAGGGTATGGAGCTTCGAAAAACCTAAATCGGGATGCCGACCCTGTTACCTGGTGGGGAAGGCCACACAGTCGTCGACGTTAGCGCGAGCCGGCGAGTGGTCCCGCGTAGTCGTAGACCCCAGGCACGCTGAGCAACTGCCTGCATGAGAACCGGGAGACCTCTTCGGTGTTCCCTCACGGGGACCGGTCCGGGAAGGCCGATGCCGCACGCCGGACGTGCACGCTGGAGAGGAGTCGGATCGCGCCGTAGTACCGATGAAGCAGCCGAACCAAGAGGTGCACGCCTCCGCGGAGGTTGTGGAGGGAAGGGCGCGAACCAAGGAGAACATCGGCCAGAGCCACACGCTCCCGGCTCAGTACGGGTAAAGGGCGTGTCCCAGGGTTTGGCGGGTGTGCGCCATGCTTCGTCTTGACGCCCATATCCGAGGTAAGAGCCGTATGCGTTAGTAGCGCCCGTACGGATCTGTGCGGGGGGCGGTCAGCAATGTCCGTCCCTACCGCGACCCCTTTCTTTTCTCGTCCCCCGCGTTCACGCTCAAAATGTGAGCCGGAGCCTTGAACCCTGCTCTCGAAAAATGGGAAATATCGCCTGTCCCGCTTTCGCCCTACCCAGGCGAGCGCCGCCCGCACTTTGGGAGTGCGGCGGAATTGCGGAAATGGCTCTTCCGTCAGCGGAGGAATATCGGACTTCAGCCGCGGCGGGAAGCGGACGCGAGAAAGCCGCCGATAACCGCGGAGATCGGTTTCAACTGCTGGGTAGTGGGGTCCGCCTGCACGCCGAAGTTCTCCAGCGCGGTCGCGCCGAGCAAGTAGAGCGAATCCGCGGGGGCGAAGATGACGGGGCACGTGAGCGATTCGTCCAACTGTGGGATCGTTAACACCGCCTCCCCAAGCGTTCGCCGATCACGCCGGCCATCCGCGAGAATCAATTCGCGCGTCCGCAGCGGGCGGATCCCAATCTCGTTCAGCCGTCCTTCGGGAATGAAGGAATAAAGCGCTCCGGTGTCAACCCAAAAATCTTCATCGAAAAATCGGGACCGCTCGCTTGGATTTGCCACCCTGACGCGGACCTGAAACATGCCCATAATTAGAACCTCTGCCTGAAGTATAAGCCGAGATTGGCTTTTTGGTGCACCCTCCATCAGAATATTTTCGCCATAGGCGCGCGGCACTTGTTGAGAACCAGGGGAAATGGTGGCTAGTGGTCCGTGGCTAGTGGCAAGTGGCTAGTGGAAAGACCAAAAATCGAAACTCCCACTTGTAGGGCGCAGGTGGCAGGTGGGAAAGAAGGTGCCGGCCCTCCGCCCCTTTCGTACGAAGTCCAGTCAATCCAGTAGTTGAGCCCCAAGCCGGCGACGCGTCCCGCCGAAGCCTAGCGAAACTGCGAAGAAATAACCGGAGCCGCGGATGAGCACGGATTCACACAGATAAAATCTCTGTTCTGATCCGCGCGAATCGGTGCCAGTCCTTGGCTCGCATTTTTCGCCGGGAAGAAATTTCGATTGACAACCTGTATAAGCAGATATACATTCTGCGCTCGGATTGTGTCCAGGAGATCCCCATGAGTCCCAAGATAAAGTGGTGGTGGTTTGTCCTTCTGCCGGCCCTGGCAACGTGGCTGGGGTGGGGGGTGCGCGGCCTGTTTGGGCACGCCAACGGCGCGATGCTTCCCGGCGCCCTGCTGGCCTTGGCCCTAAGCTTCCTGCTGAGGGGGAAACGCCTCTCGGTCGGCTTGGCCGTGGCGCTGACCGCCGTGGGCTTCGGATTTGGGGCCGATGAAACCACGCTCCAGACGGCGGGATTATTGATGGGGAGGAGCGGGGCAAATCCCGGCAATGAGCTCCATTACGGCTTGGCTTACACGGGACTGATCTTAAAGGGCGGCCTATGGGCAATGTTAGGGGGAACGGGGCTGGGACTGGCGTTGACCGCCCACCTGTACCGCCTGCGCGACATCGTGATCGGCGTCCTCGTGATGGTCGCGGCGTTCTACGTGGGATGGTGGACCATCAATCGGCCCAGGCTGATCTACTTTTCCATTGATCGATCGGAGATTTGGTGTGGGTTGCTGTTTGGGGGGATCGCCTTCCTTGTCTGGCTCACCGTGCGGGGCGGGACGCAGGTACCCGTGCGACTCGCCGGTTGGGCGGCCTTAGGGGGAGGGATTGGATATCCGGTCGCCGTGACCCTGGCGACCCTCGGCAGGCATTCCGCGCACCCCGGCGCTGACTGGTGGAAGCTGGCGGAAACCACCTTCGGGGCGTTCATGGGGGCGGCCATCGGCATCGGAACATACCTTGTTAAAGACCGGCTGCCCTCTCTCGATGAAACCTCGGAGTTCAAGCCGGCGCCTGCTTCGCACCCGTGGGCCTTGGTCCTGGGCGGAGCATTGGGTGCGGTGGTCGCAAACTCCTTGTACGCCGGATTCACCATTGGGGGCACCAGTCGCGCCTTCCACGACCATATGCCTTGGATTCTGCTGGGACCGGTGCTTTGGTGCGTAGCTTTTTACTCGCCGAAGGCGGCCTGGCATATCGGCGTGACCATGACCTTTTTTGCCTCCGCCGCTGACCTAATCCTCTACTGGCACCACGATCAGTCATTAGGGAACGCCGTATTCCTTTGGACGGTGTTGGGGCTCACAACGCTGGCGGTCTCCTGGAAAGTGACGGGCTGGTCTGCTGAGTCGGGAGGCGCGGAGGCTCGCAAGGCCTTCCTGTTCCTAGTCTGGGCCGCCCTTATACTTTCTTGGCTGTTGCTCTTCCTCAACCGCGCGGTGCTCAATTCTACGGGTCAGGCCGTCGCGGCGGCGGGAGGCCGCTGGCCGTATCTGCTGCAAGCGTGGGGCGGTGGAAAGGCGGTGGGACTGGGTTTCATCGTGGCGGCCATGGCGCTTACCTGGATGATTTCTCGAATTTCCCACCGGCGAGAGGTGGCTTAGGGGGACGGCTTGCCGCCCCCTGCATGGGTCGCGGTTCTGCCTGAATATGCCGTCCTCAAAAACCTGATTGCGAGATGCGCGGATGAACAACAAAAAGGCAAACATAGGATGGTTCATCGTGTTGCCCGGCCTTGCCACTTGGCTGGGTTGGGGCATCCGCGGGCAGATTGGTCATGCGAACGGGGCCATGATTCCCGGCGCCCTGGCGGCTTTGGCCTTATGCCACCTGCTGGAGGGCAAACGCTTCTCCCCCGGCGTGGCCATTGCGCTTACCGCAGTATGCATGGGCTTTGGCGCGGATGAAACCACGCTCCAGTCCGCCGGATACGTGATGGGAACGAACCCCCACATGGGAACCAACCTCGCGCGGGGATACTCGGGGCTCGCCGTCAAAGGGGGGCTCTGGGCGCTCGTGGGAGGCGCGGGCCTCGGCTTGGCCTTGGTGTACTACGTTTATTCTAAACGAGATATCGTGATTGGCGCGCTGTTGTTCGTCGCCGCGTTCTTTTTTGGGGTTTGGGCGATCAATAACCGCAGGTTTCTCTACTTTTCGTACGACCGGCGGGAGATTTGGGGCGGCCTGCTGCTTGGAGCCGTCGCCTTGCTGGCTTGGATGTGCGCCCGGGGCCGAACCCGCGTGCCCATGGTCGTCGCCCTCAGCGCCGGCGCGACGGGGGCGATTGGGTATCCCATCGCCGTGACCTTGGCGACGCTCGGCCTCCACTCCCGGTCCACGGGGCCGTGGAACTGGTGGAGCCTGGCGGAAACCACCTTCGGCGGCTTCATCGGCATGGGCCTCGGGCTGGGAACCTACCTTGTGATGGACAAATTGCCCGAAACACAAGAACCGCGGCAGCCTGCGACAAACAGTCTGAGCGCCGTCAGCGTTGGGTGGATAGTCGCCGGTGCACTCGCCAGCGCGCTGGTATGCGCGTTGTATCACGATGGTATAGGCTTCCCCTGGATTCTCCTCGGGCCGATTTTACTTTGTGTTACCTTTTGTTACCTTATGGCAGCTTGGCAAGCAGGAATTACCCTGGTCTACTGCGCCACCGCCGTAAATGTTTCCCTCTTCTTCCTGAAACAGCTAAAGATGGGGAACCCGTCGGCGATCTGGACGCTCGTGGCAGTCTCAACCCTGGCCGTGGCGTGGATCGCCGAGGCTTGGAGCGCCAAAGACTCTCCTGGAGCAGCCCGGCAGGCGTTTGTCTTTATGATGTGGTCCATTCTGGCGCTGTCCTACCTCAAGTCTTTTGTGAATCGCGCCATCGTGAGCCCCCCGGCCGGAGCCGTGGCCGCAGCGGGCGGATGGTGGGGGTACGCCGCGCACATTTGGCGGAGCAGTCTGGTGGTGGACCTCGCTTTCACCGTTGCCGCCCTCGTGTTGACCGGGGTTGCGGTCGGCCTCCATTTCAACACCGCGAATCCGTCCGCAACCAATCAGCCACCCGCTGCGGCTGCGGCCTAACCAATTTCCGCGCTCGGCGGAGCGAAGTGTCTCCCTGAGCGCCCACGACTTTTTGGATGCCAAATATGAGTCTAAATAACCCTGAAAACAAACTGTGGTGGTTCATCCCCCTTCCGGCCCTGGCGATGTGGGTGGGGTGGGGCGTACGCGGGCAGCTTGGGCACTGGACCGGAGCGATGATCCCCGGCGCCCTTCTAGGCCTGGCCCTCAGCATTCTGCTGAAGGGAAAGCGATTCTCCCCCGGCTTGGTTGTGGGACTCGCCGCCTCGGGCTACGGATTTGGGGCGGCGCAAACGACCCTGCAGACAGCCGGATACCTGATGGCAACGAATCATGACCATGTGGTGAAGTTGGGAATCTCCCTTCCCGGCCTCGCCATAAAGGGAGGTTTGTGGGCCACGTTTGTAGGAACGGGGCTGGGCCTGGCGTTGGTTGCCTATCGCTACAGCAAGCGCGACGTCGTGGTCGGCCTCCTCTTGCTGGTCGCGGCGTTCTACGCGGGTTGGTGGGTCATCGATCGGCCCCGGCTGATCTACTTTTCGGTCGATCGCCCGGAGATTTGGGGCGGACTGCTGGTTGGAGTGATCCCGCTGCTCGCCTGGGTGACCGTGCGGGGTGGAACGCGCATTCCCCTTCGGCTCGCCGGATACGCCGCGCTGGCGGGAGGGCTCGGATATCCGTTCGCCGTCAGCCTGGCAGCCGCCGGCATAAACTTCACGCACATCAGGCAGGATTGGTGGAAGTTGGCGGAAACCACCTTCGGAGCCTGCATGGGGGCCGGCATCGCCCTCGGAACCTACCGAATTCAAGACCAGTTGCCGGTCGAGGAAACAAAGGAGGCGCAGACCACGCTGCCGGTGCGCCCTTGGGACGCCATTCTGGGCGCCGCGCTGGCGGTAGCGGGCACGGAGGCATTGGCCCGAGGTGTGCTGCCCTGGATCATCCTGGGAGCGTTGCTCTGGTGCGCAGCGTTTTACTCGGCCAAAGCCGGCTGGCAAATCGGAGTGACGATGACGTTCTTCGGCACGGTGGCCAACCTGGTCGACTTCTGGTCCCGAGAGCAGAAATTTGGACACAGCGTTTTGCTGTGGGCGCTGGCCGGGTTCGCAACGTTGGTGGTGGCCTCGAAAGTGGCCCGCTGGAGCGCCGAGCCGCAGGGCGCAGCGGTTCGCAAGACTTTCCTGTCCCTGCTGTGGGCAATCGTGGGGCTCTCTTTTTTGGTGTCCTTTGTCAACCGCGCCGTCCTCCGTCCCACCGCGGGCGCCGTCGCGGCGGCAGGGGATCAGTGGCCGTACTTGGTGCAAATGTGGCACCGCGTCCTGGTGGTGGAAGGAGGTTTCACCGTGGCGGCCGTGGTACTCACCTGGTTAGTTTTCCAAATTTCCCACCGCCAAGAGTCGGCGGGAATCTAAACTCTCTTCGCAGCCCGCGCGGCGTAGGGCCGAACAGCATTCGGCCCGGGCTGAACCCCGTTCAGCCCGTCGCAGCGGTCGCCACGGCTGAAAGTCTGCCATCCGACGGGCTGACGACCATTCTGCCGCGCAATTTCATTCATCTTCCTGACCCCAACCGCCGATAACGATGCGGGGTAGTGTGGGCCGCGCAATAGAGTGGAAACGTGGCGCGGCCTCGTGTGGCGCGACCTCGTGCCGCGTGGCCGCAGCACAGTACGTAGGGCCGGGCAGTCGCCAACGCGCCAAAGCCGCGATGGCGACGGCGCGCGCTCGGCCCGGGCTGAACCTCGTTCAGCCCGTAGCCGTTGAATTGCGCAGAGCGAAACGGATTTTGTGCCACGGGCGTCCCGCCCGTGCTCGGGCATGGCCGGGACGGCCATGGCACGATCTTCGGATTGCGCAGAGCAAAGCTCTGCGTTTCCGCGCGTGTAGGGGCCAGCAGCGCTGGCCCGTGGTCAAGCGCTGTGGCCCTACGTTGCCCTCGGGTGTGGGGCGGCCTAGCGCCGCCCAGCGTTTCCGCAGCCGTAGCATGGCCATCCTGGCCATGACCGGACACCGGCAGGATGCCCGTGCTACGTTTCCGCAGCCGCAGAGCTTTGCTCTGCGTCAGACCTGCGGATTCCATTGTGGATATTCCGATAACCCCCGACCTTCCTCGCAACATTGCGAGGTGGGACGTGGCACGCCAAGTGCCGCCGCCGTCCAGAACCACGACATATTGTCCGCCTACGAATAACAAATTGTCCCCTTGCCTCGACTCCTGTTCCGTAAGTCGGCAGCCCTTGGCCTCGGCCGGTCAAAAGAACCTCATTTTCCCAGATGAAACCACCGATAACCGAAGCGGGATAGTGTGGGTCGCGCGAATCGTGGACAGCCCGGATGCCGTGTGCGTCGCGCGAGTCGTGGACAGCCCGCGAGGCGTGAGCCTCGCGCAAGTCCTGGACAGCCCGCGATTCGCGGGCAGCCCCTGAGCCGTACCGCGGGCATCCTGCCCGCTTTGGAATGTGCGGCATACCCCGCCATGTGATCGTACGGGCATGCGATCGTATGGGCCTGCCCCGCCATGCGATCGTACGGGCATGCCACGGCATGCCCCAGGGCACGCCGTGGCGTGCCCGTACGATTCGGCTGCTCTCGCCGCGTCATCCCGTGCTCCTATCGCTCAAAATCCCCATCGATCCCGAGCGGGAAGCACACGCGGTCCTGGCGTTCGCCTCCGGCGCTTCTTGGGGAAATGAAGTTTTGCGGGCGCAGGTGCGTAGCGCAGACGCACGCGTTCTGGGCGTTCGTCTGCGGCTCTTCTATGATGGCGCCGTGTCGCGCCTTCGCCGCTTGGTGGTATCGGACCTGTGGTTCTTTGTCACCTGCCGCGAGCGAGCATGCCGCTGGAACGCCTCCAAGCTGCCGAGGACGACCATGACAGAGCCACTCCTGGCTGTGCAGGAAGAACGACACAGGCAGGAGTGCCTGTGTCACAAAAGCGTGTAGACTCTCTCTTGGGGGGACTGGGAGAAAAACCTGTGGAACGTGGTACTTGCCCAACCACTGCGCCCCCTGCTCACACCACCCCCACGTGCCGCTTGTCTTACAGGTGTTGCGGGTGTATAAGTGCCGGGTTGCAGACGCGCGAACGAGGTTTGCGATGGTGGTATATTACTTCCAGTAGGGCGACCAATGCCGGACCCAGTAAAATCCCTTTCCTGGCTGTTCAGATTACAGCGACCGACCCGACCGATACTATTAATTGGCGCAGGAGGCTCATTCCGTGCCGGAATCCCGACTTCGGAAGAGGCGGTCAGGAGAATTGCGCGTACCGCTTACGCCCGGCATGAGAAGGGACTAGATGAAGAGAGATGTGTGCTGACGCCAAGTGACTGGATACCTTATCTTGAACGCCAAGAATGGTTCATATCCGACGGCAGCAGGTATGCAGAGAACTTCCCGTTAGCCGTTGAACACCTGCTCTTCCCTCGCGAGTTTCGTCGCGACTTTTTTCGCAAAATGCTTCGCGCCAACGAGGAGACCACCCAGGGTTACAGGAGCTTAGCACGTATGATGATCCGAAGGCTCTGCTGGACCGTGCTTACCACAAACTTCGACACCCTTATTGTGGAGACGCTGAGACAGCAGAGGCCACGTCCCCCTCAGATCATAGAGATCAACCGAACTTTAGACGACATTGTTCAGTTCGGTAGCAATAATCATTTTCAAGTCGTCTACGTTCATGGTGCCGTTGAAACCTATCGCGATAAAAACCTCATCCAGGAAACAATGCGATTGGACGAAACCCTCGTTCGGCGCCTGCGTCCCATGTTGATCGAGTGCCCGTTGATAGTTGTGGGGTATCGCGGGTCAGAAGCATCGATTATGAACCACCTGCTCGACGAAGGTATCCAAGATGCCGGAGGATACAGGAACGGCATCTATTGGTGTCTAAAGAAGGGTGACACGCCTCACCCAAATGTTAGTAGTCTTCGGGAAAAGCTAGGTAGCAATTTCCAGTTCGTGGACATTGACGGATTTGACGAGCTCATGACGAGCTTGGACGTCGAACTCGAAAACGAAATCTGGTACACTGCTGCTGATGGACCGATCCCATCGACCAACATCAGTAGTCCCGCAGATGGCGAGTTCGATACACAACCCGAGGAAAGTCTAACAGTTGAAGACCTTGACCAGCCGTTAATACTTTCGACGCTTAGTGACTACTGTCAACGTTTGCATCTCCCTCCCATATCTAAAGATAATTACTTGAAATTCCTTGAAGCTCAGGCCTATTTGATCGAGAGGAACGGCAAACTGACTCCAACGGCAGGTTGTGTGCTTTTGTTCGGGCTCGGTCCTCAGAGAGTTTTCCCCTATGCAAGGGTTGTATACAACCCAAGAATCGCGGTTGAGTGCCCGGATGGGTCTGCGGAGAGTTGAAATGATCGGTCAGCGCGCCCGCAGGCGCTTCCGTGGGGGGCCGCGATTGT
>Ga0326727_10019890_pt1 | contig 13407 bp, 12 predicted proteins | sample MB2enrmetagenome_FD_207643 | JGI IMG/M metagenome (GOLD analysis project Ga0326727, IMG submission 207643) | Lab enriched peat soil microbial communities from McLean, Ithaca, NY, United States - MB29MY | ecosystem: Environmental > Terrestrial > Soil > Wetlands > Peat | place: USA: New York... | reverse complement strand
TGCCGCACGGGATGAAAGGCGCCGTTACCGTCCCGGGACGCCCATCCAGGTCCGGGTGAGCAGATCGCATTCGGTGATGCTCAGCAGAATCAGGAGCCAGAAGATACCGGCGACCACCACCAGCTTGGTCAGTTTCGGGCTGTACTTCACGTGCATGAAGAACAGCACGACCAGGGTCGCCTTGGTCACCGCGATGGTGAGAGCGACGACCGCGTTCCAGCGGCCGAGGTCGATGAGCGCGATCTGCCAGGTGGCGATGGTACCGATCACCAGGGCGAAAAAGACTCCAAGATAAACCGGCACCGGCACAATGTGAACGGCGTGTTTAGTATGTACTTGCGGCGTTGACTCTACTTGATGCGTTGACATTATTGCCTGCCGAAATTGGGGTCGATGAGATACAACAACGGGAACAGGAAGATCCAGACGATATCGACAAAGTGCCAGTACAGCCCCACCATTTCCACTGGTGTGTGCCACGCCGGTGAGTACGCGCCGCGGCCAGCCTTAATGATCAGGAATAACAACAGCCCAACGCCAACCACCATGTGGGTTGCGTGCAGTCCGGTCATGCCGAAGTACAGGCCGAAATACAGGCTGGCGTGCGACATGTCCACACCCTTGGGCCACTCGTCGGGATGGAAGTTGGCGCCCGGAACTTCGTGGTGGATCCACTTATCGTGATACTCCTTGGCCTTGATCCCGAGGAACACGCTGCCGAGGAAAAGCGTCAAGATCAGAAAGACCACGATGACCTTGTTGCTCTTGCCCGCCGCAGCGCTACGGACCGCCAGCGCCATGGTAAGCGAACTGCCGATCAGCACCAGCGTGTTGGCCATGCCGAGCGTAACGTTGAGCTTGGCGCTGCCCGCGGCAAAGGATTCCGGGTACGCCTGCCGGTAGGCGAGATACGCCATGAACATGCCGCCGAAGAACATGATTTCGGTCAGCAGAAAGACCCACATACCCAGCGAGGAGGCTTCCTGCTGCTGGTCCGGGTTCTCAAAATGGTGACGGAGCGCTGTCGCGTGACTAGCCAACTTCGACTACCTCCTGTGCATGATACTCGTAAGCTTCGCCTGTGACGACCGGAGTCACTTCAAAGTTCTCGGTGGGCGGCGGCGAAGGAATCTGCCACTCGAGACCAGTGGCGCCCCAGGGATTGGGTCCGGCTGGCTTGCCGTACTTCAGTGACCACATCAGATAGACGAAAGGAATTAGGTAGCCAAGTCCCAGGATGGAGGCTCCGGCGGAAGACAGCACGTTGTACACCTGAAATTCGGGCGGATAGACGTGATAGCGGCGCGGCATCCCGAGGAAGCCCAGAATGAATTGCGGGAAGAAGGTCAGGTTGAAGCCGAGGAACACGATCACCGCGGCGACCTTCGACCAGAGCGCAGGATACATGCGTCCCGTCATCTTGGGCCACCAGAAGTGCAGCCCCGAAAGATAGCCCATGATCGCGCCGCCAACCATCACGTAATGAAAATGCGCGACCACGAAATAGGTGTCGGTGAGATGGACGTCCATGCCGAGGCACGCCAGGAACAAGCCGGTCAGTCCGCCGATAGTGAAGAGGCCGATGAAGCCAATGGCGTACAGCATCGGCGTACTCAGCACCACGGAGCCTTTATACATGGTCGAGGTCCAGTTGAATACCTTGATTGCCGACGGAATCGCCACGATGTAGCTCAGCACGGAGAAGACCATGCCGGCATATACCGATTGGCTGCTGACAAACAGATGATGTCCCCAAACCAGGAAGCCGAAGACCGCGATGGCTACGCTCGAAAAAGCGATGAAGGTGTAGCCGAAGGGACGCCGGCGAGTGAAGGTGCTGATGATTTCGCTGATGACGCCCATCGACGGCAGAATCATGATGTAGACCGCGGGGTGCGAGTAGAACCAGAAGAGATGCTGGAACAGAACCGGATCCCCGCCCAGCGCGGGATCGAAAATGCCGATATGCAGACCGCGCTCCATGGCGACCAGCACGATCGTCACGGCGACCACCGGGGTGCCGAGGATCTGGATCATGGCAGTGGCGTAATTGGCCCAGACGAACAAGGGCAGCCGGAACCAGCTCAAACCGGGGGCGCGCATGCGGTGAATCGTAACGATGAAGTTCAAGCCCGTAAGGATGGAGGAGAAGCCGGCGATGAAGATGCCGACCGCGGCCGCCATTACTTTGGTGTTGGAATAGGTGGTGCTGAAGGGGGTGTAGAAAGTCCAGCCGGTATCGAGACCGCCGGTGACCATCACGTAGAGGGTGAAAATTCCGCCCACCACGTAGATGTACCAGCTCAACAGGTTGATCTTGGGAAACGCGAGGTCCTTGGCGCCGATCATGGGCGGTATCAGGAAATTACCTAGCGTGGCGGGGATGGAAGGGATGAGGAAGAAGAAGATCATCACGACGCCGTGCATCGTGAACATCTTGTTGTAGGTGTCGGATTCGAGCAGGTCTCCGGCGGGAGTAGCGAGTTCCAGCCGGATCATGGCCGCGAAGAGGCCGCCGATAAAGAAGAAGAACGTGATCGAGATGAGGTAGAGGATGGCGATCCTCTTATGGTCTGAAGTCAGCAGCCAACTCTTCAGACCGTAACCGTCGGTAAGGTAGCTTTCCTTTTTTGCGGGTGCTTGGGTTGCGGTAAGCATATGAATATCTACTGTTGGGCCTTCTGCGGAGCTTTGGGCGCGGCGCTTTTTGGCGCACCCGGCGCGGGTTCGCCGGCGACTCCACTCATGGCCGGGTTTTGCGCCAGACCATTTTCGATGGCGGGTGCATGGCCGGTCGCGGCGGGCGATTTCGGCCCGATCGACTTAATGTACTCAACTAACTGTTGAATCTGTTCTTCGGTCACCAGACCCTGGAAGGTCGGCATGATGGGCTCGTACCCGTTCACGATCTGGGCTAGCGGATGGACGATGGATTCTCGAATGTAAGAGGTATCGGCGTAAGCGGTGCCGCCGCCTTTCAATTCCACTCGCGAGTTATACAATCCGACCAGACTTGGTGCGCGGCCGTTGTTTTGGGGTCCGTGGCAGTTCACGCAGCCCAGTTGCTGGAACAGCGCTTCGCCTTCGTCCGTCATCGAAGCCTCGGTGCCGCCGTTGCTCAGCCAGGCGTCATAATCGTTGGGATTCATGACGTACACCGTGCCGATCATGCCGGAGTGCTTGGTGCCGCAGTATTCCGCGCAGAAAAGATGATAGGCGCCGACTTTCGTCGGACGGAACCATTCGGTAGTGTAACGGCCCGGAACCACGTCCGTCTTGGTGCGGAACGCGGGGACGTAGAAGTCGTGAATGACGTCTTCGGAGGTGAGCGTCAGGCGGATGTTACGGTTCACCGGCACGTGCAGTTCGTTGATCTCGCGCACGCCTTCGAGGTGCTGCACCTTCCACATCCACTGCTTGCCCACTACCCAGACGTCCATGGCGTCGGCCGGCGGTTTGGATTCATCGAAGAAGATCAGTGCGCCCCAGCCGAACATGACCAGCGAGAGCAGCAGCGGGATAACGCTCCAGGTGATCTCGAGCATCATGTTGCCGATGCCGTGTTCATTGAGCGGAACCGGAACCTCCGATTCCGACTTGCGCCGGTACTTCACGGCGAAGACTACAATCAAGACCGCGACTAAGATCGAGAAAAACGCGCTGACTGTCACCAGGTAGGCGTAGAGCGCATCGACATGCGGCGAAAAGTTTGAGGCCGACTGCGGAAAAATCGGCAGATATTTCCAGTCCATATGGTCCTAAGCGTCCGTTGGACGCGCGGAGATTGACGCGCGCTTCCCCTTCTGTTTGACATCACGCCGCAGCATGATGACGACGAAACCTCCCAACAGCAAGATAGTGGTTCCACCCGCCAGCCGCAGAACATTCATCGCGGTCGCGGTGTATTTGCCGGTCGTCGAGTCCCAGTGGAAGCAGAACAAGAGAAGCTGATCGACCGGCGTACCGATCTTGTTCTGCGCAGCCTCGATGAGTCCCAGCCGGACATCCTTCGGGGCGTATTCAATACCGTAGAAATATTTTGAGAGCCGTCCCTGCGGCGTCACCAGCATCACGGCGCTGGCATGGGCAAATTGATTGGTGTGGGCATCCCAGACGTAGCGGAAACCGATCGCGCTGGTCAGTGTCTTGATCGAGTCGATATCGCCGGTCAGGAAGTGCCAGCCGGCTTCGGTGCCTTTGCGGTCGTAACGGCGCAGGTAGTTTTGCTTTTTCTCGGCTGCCAGAGCCGTGGTGTCGCGGGCATCGAAGCTGAACACTACCACTTCGAACTCTTCTCCGGGATTGAACGTCACGGCTTTGAGGCTGCGCACCAGGCCGTTAAGGATCTGCGTGCACAGCATGGGGCACTCGTAATAGACGGGAGCAAGGATGACCGGGCGCTTGCCGAAGAACTCCCCGAGCTTTACGGTCCTGCCGGTCTCGTCTTTGAATCTTAGATCGAGCGGCACTTGTGAATTGAGCTTCTGGTCGATGCCGACTTGCTTCAGCGGAGCAGGGCGGTCCACTCCCTTCATGTTGAGGAGATCCTGCGCGTTAGCAGTGAGGGCGAAAGCACAAAGCAGTGCAGGCCAAAGGCCTGTCCTTGTGGGGCGGATTTCAGTCTGCCCGCGTGCTGCGGAGCAGCCGCTTCGACCTTTTCTATAGGATTTGGTAGTACATTGCCGCTGGCACCCCTGTGGAGTAGGCCTTTGGCCTGCAAATCGCATTAGATTTAAAAACTTCATTTCTTTTCCCCAGACTCCGGGGTTTCTGGTTCGGGTAGTTGGATCACCTCGGCGGAACCGATGGCCGCCGCGCCGGTGGCGTACACCTGTTGCGGCTGAGCGGCAGAGGGCGTCCCGACGCCTTGCGCGGGGTTGGGCTTCCACCCCGTGATGGCGCCTTCCGGCGAAACCTTTACCGGAAGACCCTTTTTCAATACCAGATCCTTCGCCACATCGACGGGTACGCGAACGATGCCCTTGTTGGGATCGACCCAGGCGTAAGAAGACAGTTGCATGGCTTCGTCTTCGCGCAGCTTCTTCAGTTCGACCGAGGGCGAGCGGAGGTCGCCGCGGGACACGATCGCGTCGTGCGGATCGCCCATCGTTTGCAGGCGCGGCTGCGGCGGCAGCAATCCCTTGCGTTCCTGAATCACGCTGGCGGGAAGCTGCACCATCGCTTCATTCTGGTGATACAGCAGGTAGGTGAACAGTCCCCACATGGCGAAGACCGCGATGACGGTGCCGAGCGCCAGTCCGATGCCGAACTTGGTGACGGCAAAGGTGTCGAGGTCGGTGCGCTCGTACGAGACTGCCGGATTCTCGTCGGGATCGTGACCGGGTTTAATGGGTGTGTCGTCCATGGGCCAAGGCTTTCTGCAAGTCCGGAGCGCCGGCGGGCATCAATGCGCGCTTGGGCAGCTCCATCAGGAACAAAGCTACAAATATTCCGCCGACGCCGATCGGCGCGGCAATGTCCAGCCAGCTCAAATTGAAGCTGGTGCGGTTGAAATTGGGCTCGATGAGCCAGAAAACGTCGACGATGCGGATAAAGATGATCCAAATCGCCACCATAGTGATGGTCCGCGGGTTGCGCTTGATGCTCTGCGACAGCAACAGCAGGAAGGGCACGATGAAGTGGAACAGCAGAAGACCCGCCGCCACCCATCCCCAGCCATTATTGAGGCGGGCGAGGTACCAGGAGATTTCTTCTGGCAGATTGCCGGCCCAGATGATCAGCAACTGGGAGAACGACATGTACGCCCAGAGCATGACGAACGCCAGCATCAGCTTGCCGAGATCGTGCAAGTGCTTCTTGGTGACTACCTCTGCCATCGGCGTCTGGCTCGCCAGCAGCACCAGAACCGCGACGGAAAAGGCGAACGTCGAGAGCCCCTGGCTGACTACCGTGAGGAAACCGAAAATGGTGGAGAACCAGTGCGGCGCAAGCGACATGATCCAGTCGGTGACCGCGAAGGTCATGGTGAAGACGTAAATGATGATCCCCGCGGCGCTGAGCTTTTCCATGCTGATGGCATACTTCGTTCCTCCCTCCGCGTCTTCCTGCTTCGACCATTTGTTCAGCCTGTACATCAAGAAGTTCCAGATGAGGAAGTAGATGACCACGCGCGAAATCCAGAACGGCGCGTTGAGGTAGGTCTGTTTATTCTGCAGCACCACGTCGTGCGCGACCTTGGCCGCATCGTCCCATTCATAGAGTGCGGGGATGCCGAACAGGATGGGGATGAAGAGAACGGCCATGAACGGCAGCGTGCGCGAACTGGCTTCCAGAATGCGGCGAATCACCATGCCCCACGCGCCGCCCGAGAGGTGCTGCACCATCAACAGCGCGAGCGAGCCGAGGGAAATGCCGAACCAGAAAAAATAGCCGACCAGGTAGGAGCGATAAAACTGTGCGGGCTCCATGACCCAGCCTGCGATGCAGGCGAGCACGCCGAGCAAGCCAAAAAACGCGGCCGCGTTGCGGTATTTCGAAATGCCCGAAAGAAGCGTAGGCGTAAGGTTGTAACTGGCTGGAGCGGTCTGTATCATTGGGGGCCCCCTGTCTCCGAGACGGGAGTCGGTGCGTCGATGCGCGGCGGCGCCGGGACTGCGTGGGCGGCCTGTTGGCCCGGGAGCTTGGCGCGCTCTTCCGCGGTTAGATCATTAATGTTGGTGTCCTGGCTGGCCTGCAGCACCCGGATGTAAGCCGCAATGGCCCACCGGTCGCGCGGTTCGATCTGCGCCGAATACTTCCACATGGCGCCGTAACCGTTGGTGATGACGTCATAGAAGTGTCCGACGCCGATCTGGCGCAGGCGATCGATGTGATAGGACGGCGGCTGTTTGAAGCCGCGCTGCACGATCATGCCGAGGCCGTTGCCCAATTGCCCATGGCAGGGGCTGCAATAGATGTTGAAGCGCTCCTGTCCGCGGTCGATGACCTCGCGCGTGATGGCGATGGGGAATTCGGTCACCGGTTCGGGTTCTCCGTTGGGACCGCGCTGCATGCCCGTATAGAACGCGGTGTCTTCGTTCAAATGGCCGCGCGCGACCGTATTTTCAACCAGCGGGCGAGCCGACCGGCCATCGGTGAAGAATTCGGTGGAGCGCAGATATTTGTACTTGGGCTGATCCTGCATATCCTGCCGGCAAGCGGTCAGAGATAAAGCGACGATGCCGAGCAACAGCGCAGTCCGCAAAGCACTCTGTGGTCCGCGAGACTCTCGTAACACAGACTTCAGTCTGTGCAGTTCGCGTGACACGAACGACACTTTTTTGTCGCGCGCAGCCATTTCGCTATGTGGAGTAGACCCTTGGCCCGCTCGCGGCGCGAAGCGAAGCCCTGTACAACCTGTCTCGGACCGGAAACTTTGGTTGCTTCCGGCTCCTGACTCCCGGCTCCTGGCTCTTTTTCGATTAATTTGCAACTTCGGCCACCTCGTCAGGCTCCAGGCTTTGCAGAAAATCCGCGACTTTGGTGCGATCGAAATGCGGATCTTCCGCTTCGATGCACAGGAAAAATTTATTGCGCGATGCATTGGCGAAACGGTCCACGTTAAAGACCGGATGATAAGGCATGGGAAGGCCGTTCAAAAGAATCATGCTGATGGCCGCGGTGAGTCCCGCAATCAGGACCGTGCCCTCGAAGGTGATCGGAATCGAGGTCGGCACGCTGATGGGCGGACGTCCACCGATGTTGAGCGGTTCGGCCAGCGAGGAAACCCATTGGATCAGGCCGAACGCGCCGGCGGCGCCGCACAGGCCGCCGATCAGCGTAAATAGCGAAACGCGGTTGTCGTGAATGTGCAGCAGCTCATGCAGTTCTTCTAGCGGTACGGGCGTGTAGGCGTCCATCTTGTGGTAGCCCGCATCCCGCGCGGCGCGAACCGCCTCGATCAACTCTTCGGCGGTAGAGAATTCCGCCATGATGCCGTGAATTTCGGGTTTTTCGATAATCATCGGGCAGGCTCCTTGGCTGGCTCTTTGATGCGCATGGGCGAAGGCAGCAGCATGCGGATTTCAAAGATCGAGATCATGGGCAGCACGCGGACGAACAGGAAGATGGCCGTCATGAAGAAGCCCAACGTGCCGACGTACGTGAAAATATCCCAAATGGTCGGGTAATACATCTGCCAGGAAGACGGCAGGAAATCGCGGTGCAGGCTGGTCACCACGATGACGAAGCGCTCCAGCCACATGCCGCAATTGACGACCAGAGAAATCAACCAGAGGATCAGCGGATTGGTGCGGATGCGCTTGGACCACAGGAACTGCGGAGTAATGATGTTGCAGAAAATCAGCGTCCAGTAGGCCGGAGCGTAGGGTCCCAACTGCCGGTTCTTGATCATGAAGAACTCGTAGGTGTTGGAACTGTACCACCCGTAGAAAGCTTCCATCATGTAGCCGTAAGCGACGACCATGCCGGTGGTCAGCGTCAGCTTAGCCATGTTGTTGAGGTGCCGCATGGTGACGAAGTCTTCCATGTTGTAAAACTTGCGCACCGGAATCATGAGCGTCAGCACCATGGCGAAACCGGAGTAGATGGCGCCCGCAACGAAATAGGGCGGGAAGATCGTGGTATGCCAGCCGGGGACGATGCCCACCGCGAAGTCGAAGCTGACGATGGTGTGGACCGAAACCACCAGTGGAGTCGATAGACCTGCCAGCAGCAGCGAAGCCTTTTCATAGCGCGCCCAGTGGTACGCCGATCCGCGCCAGCCGAGCGAGGCCATACCGTAAATCACCTGCTGATATTTCTTCTTAGACTGATCGCGGAGCGAAGCCAGATCCGGAATCAGCCCGACATACCAGAAGACCAGCGAGATGGTGAAATACGTGGAGACCGCCCAGACGTCCCATTCGAGCGGGCTGCGGAATTGCGGCCAGATGCTCATCGTATTGGGATAAGGGAACAGCCAATAAGCCAGCCAGGGACGTCCGGTGTGCAGCACCGGGAACATGCCGGCACACATCACGGCGAACAGCGTCATGGCTTCGGCGAAACGGTTGATGGAGTTTCGCCAGGATTGATTGAGCAGTAGAAGAATGGCGGAGATGAGCGTTCCCGCGTGGCCGATACCGATCCACCACACGAAGTTGACGATGGCGAATCCCCAGCCGATGGGGATGTTGATGCCCCAGATGCCGACGCCCTTGACGAACAGCCATCCGGCCGAAACCACCAGAAGCTGCATGACGCCGAAAGCCACAAACAATCCGAAGAGCCAGCCGAGTCCGATCTTGCGGCGCAGGACGGCGTTGGCGATTCTGTCGGTAACGGTGGCGAGCGTATGGCCGGGCGCCACCACTGGCCCGACCTGTATGTTATCGGGTAATTCGACTGGCTGTGCTTTTGAAAGGTCCTGTTGCTGCGTTTCCATTAATCTCTCACTCCGGCTACCCTTCGATTTCCGGGTTGGGGTTGCGTAGTTCCGCGAGGTAAGTGGTTCTGGGCCGGGTATTCAACTCCGCCAGAAGACCGTAGTTCAGTTGCTCTTTCTTGGTTTGGGCGACGCGGCTATTGGGGTCGTTCATGTCGCCGAAAGTGATGGCGCGCGCGGGGCAGGCAGCCTCGCAGGCGGTGGTGATTTCGCCATCCTGGATCTTGCGATCTTCGCGCTCCGCGTTGATTTTCGCGAAGCTGATGCGCTGAATGCAGTAAGTGCACTTTTCCATCACGCCGCGGCTGCGCACGCTGACATCCGGATTGCGCTGCAGCTTGACGCTCTCGGTTTCCCAATCGGTGAATAACAGGAAGTTGAAACGCCGCACCTTATAAGGACAGTTGTTGGAGCAGTAGCGGGTGCCTACGCAACGGTTGTAAACCATGTTGTTGAGGCCGTCCTGGTCGTGCTCGGTAGCGGCCACGGGACACACCAGCTCGCACGGCGCGTCTTCGCACTGCATGCAGGGCACCGGCTGGAAGTAAGTCTCCGGCGCGTCGGCATTGCCTTTGTAATATCGATCGATGCGGATCCAATGCATCTCGCGTGTGTTGAGGACCTGCTCCTTGCCCACCACCGCAATATTGTTCTCCGACTGGCAGGCCACCACGCAAGCGTTGCATCCCACGCACGCATTCTGGTCGATGGTCATGCCCCAGGCATAGCCTTCGTATTTCCAATGCTCGGGATAAATGGTGTTGCCATTGCCCGGCTGCTCCGTCATTTTGCGCGCAAATTCGGGATCTTTCTGGTAATCGGCAACCGTACCGGAGCGCACCACGCCGCGCTCGTCGAGCACTTCGGTTGAGATCATGTAGTGCTGCTGGACGGAGGCGAGCTTGTATTTCTGGTTCAGCTTCTTGAGTTGCAGACCGGAGCCCCAGCCGATGCTGTTGCTGGTGCGGAGAAGATAAGCGTTGAAGCCTGCGCCATTGCCGGACCGGCCGGACAGGGTACGTCCGAAGCCGAGATGGATGGCGACGGAATCGTTGGGTTGGCCGGGCTGAATCCACACTGCGCCCCAAACGGTGCGTCCGTCGAGAGTCAACGCGACGCGATCTTCCGGCTGCAGATCCAGCTTTTGCGCGGTTGCAGGGCTGACCAGAACGGCGTTGTCCCACGTCAGGCGCGTCACCGGATTTGGCAATTCCTGGAGCCAGGAATTATTTGCGTACTGGCCGTCGTACACGTACGGATCGGCGTGGAAAGAGATTTCCATGCCTTCCGACGAACGCGCGCTGGAAGGCGCCGGGACACCTTTTACTGCTGGCGTCTTGGCGGGAAGCGTGGTGTTGGCGAGCATGCCGTCGTGAATCGATTTGCGCCACCACGCTTCGAAATCGGCCGCGGGCTTTTGCGTCATCCAATAAGACCGGACTACGTTGTATCCCGATTGATCCGGACCCGGCTGATCGGCTGGCGAGGTATCGCTCAGCGGAGGATTGAACGCAGCCAGAATTTCGTACGGCGATTTGCTCTGGTACAGCGGAGCGATAAGCGGCTGGATAATGGAAATGGTGCCGTCGAACGCCCGCGCGTCGCCCCACGCTTCGAGCGGATGCGACAGCGGCACGTGCCACTGGCAATATTGTGCGGTCTCGTCGTGATGATACCCGACGTGCACCCGCATGCTGGCTTTCTGATACTTGTTCTGGAAATCCAGATCGGCGGGCGAATCGTAATACGGGTTCACACCCATGATCAGCAGAATGTCTACGTGGCCGGCATCGAGATCGGCGATGAGACCTTTGAAATCGGCTAACTGATCGGTGGGATTGACTTCGATCGGGTCGGTGTAAATCACCGTCTTGCCGACGGCGCCGAGCGCCGCATTGATGGCGTGCGCCAGAGCGTGAACCTCGGCGGGTTGGTTGTCGCCCGCGACCACCAGAGACGATCCCTTATGCGCTTGCAGATCCTTCACCAGCGCGTTGAACCACTTGCTGTCGATGGGATTCGATGTCGAAGTCGCGCCCGAGACTCCCACCGCGGCAGCCAGGGACCGCGCGAAATCCTCCATCTGCGACGGCTTGATGGGCAGACGATGATCGGCTTTCGCACCGGTGTGCGTCGGGGTGGTCTCGACGGCGTAGAAGCGGTTGGTGGGAACCTTGCCGTTCACCACGCGGCGGCGGTTGGCGTAATCGCGCGCGTAGCGGACGCCGCCCTGCATGGTGCCGAACAGATCCGCATCGAGCGATACCAGAACGTCGGCCGCATCCAGTTTATAAATGGGATTGGCATAATCGCCGAACGCCAGTTTGGTGCCCAAGCGAACGTTGTTCGTGCCCAGCGGCTCGTACTGAATCCACTTCGCCGCGGGGAAGCGCTGCTGGATGGCTTTGAACTGCGCGCCCAGCGACGGCGACGTGATGGTCTCGGTCAGGATGCGAATGCCCGCGCCCTGTTTCTTTTCCTGATCCTTCAATTGCTGGACGAACTTGGCGAGGAACGTCGCGTAGGCAATGGGCTCACGCAAATAGGTGACGGATTGCGAACGGTCCGGATCGTAGAGACCGAGCACCGAAGCCTGGGTGGGCACGTCGGTTGAACCGAGGCATGCGGGATGGTCCGGATTGCCTTCGATCTTGGTGGGGCGTCCCATGTGGCTCTCGACCAGAACGGGCCGTGCCACGCCGCTGATGGTGAATGCGGAGGCAAAGTACAAAGGCCGTCCCGGAACCACTAACTCGGGCTGGTTCACGTACGGCATGATTTTCTCTTCGGGCTGCCGGGTGCACGCTCCGAGTCCGGCGAGGGCGAGCGACGCGCCCATCAGCTTGAGGAAATTGCGGCGGCCTTCGACGTCTTCCCATTCGGAAGCCTGACGGGGAAACTCGCGATGCAGGAATTCCTGGAAGCCTTCGGTGCCGGCGATTTCGTCGAGGGAACGCCAGTAGTGCGGACCCTTGGCTTTCTCCAGGCGCTCGCGAATCGACGCGAGATCCAGATGATTGGGCCCTGGAGCGGCCCCTGCTGGAGCGGCCGGTGCCGGCGCGGGGGCGATCGTGCGGACTAATTGACTGGCCAATGGCTTATCGTTGCTTTCACTCGTCATCACTAACTCAATCGGCGCGTGCTCAATCGATGCAGGCCCCTCAAGGCGCCTGCCTTTTTCGTGTTTTAAATTATCAAGTCTGCTTCGTTACCGCATCCTGCCCTAGCGGTGGCAGGTCCAACAAGTATCCAGCTTCTGTATGTGATATTCCTGAACCAGCTTGCGTCCGATCTCTTCCTGATCGCCATCTGGTTCGTAGCCCATGGTGGTGATGTACTTGCGCGGCCGGACGTACGCCTCAGGGTGGCGATGGCAATCGATACACCACCGCATTTCGAGATTGTTCTTCTGGTAAACCAGCGGCATCTGGTCAACGCGTCCGTGACACGTCTCGCAGCCCACTCCCTTTTTGATATGAATGCTGTGGTTGAAATAGACGAAGTCCGGCAGGTCGTGAACCTTCAGCCACGGAATCGACTGATCGGTTCGGTAGCTGGCGCGCACCGGTTCGAGCGTCGGGCTGTTCACCCAGATCTGCGAATGGCAGTTCATGCAGGTCTTGGTTGGCGGGATGTTGGCATACGCCGTGGTTTCGACCGTGTTGTGGCAATAGCGGCAATCGATGCCCATCGAGCCGACGTGATGCGTATGGCTGAATGGGATCGGCTGCGTTCGCCGGAGGCCTTGCGCGGTGGCGTAGGACGAATTGGCGCCGAGTTGAAACGCCGTAGCGCCGAGTCCGCCGATCACGACCAGCGTGATAATGATGCTGACTTTTGAAAGCGCGTTGGCGCTTTGAGGAAAGATCTGAGCCATTCGTCTATTCAGTTGTTACGATGCTTGTGCCGCGAAACGAATTTCCTATTATGCCGTATTTCGCTTCCACGACCAAAATGTCCCGAAGAAAAGATTGTAACGTGTTTTGATGTTGAATTTCTCGACAGGGTTTTTGGGCCAGTTT
>Ga0326727_10019889_pt1 | contig 13407 bp, 11 predicted proteins | sample MB2enrmetagenome_FD_207643 | JGI IMG/M metagenome (GOLD analysis project Ga0326727, IMG submission 207643) | Lab enriched peat soil microbial communities from McLean, Ithaca, NY, United States - MB29MY | ecosystem: Environmental > Terrestrial > Soil > Wetlands > Peat | place: USA: New York... | reverse complement strand
GAATGCCACCTCGGCCGGGTGCCGGGGCCTCATCGAGATCCGCCAGCTTGCGGTACGCTTTGCCGTCGTCGGAAACGGCCAGCACGCCGAAGCGATTGCCGGGTCGGGGCGCGCTGCCGGGCGCGGCCGGCTCCCAGCATACCGTGACGCTGCGCGCCTCGATGGGCTCGGCGAATTCCAGAAACGTGACGGGGCTGTCCGCGAGGGGCTTCATGGCGGGCCGCGCCTCTTCGCCCGGTCCGGCCGGAATCGCCAGCACCATGGCGTCGCGGTAGTACTCGCGCCGCGCAGGAGGACGGCCGAGCGGGATATCGACCTTTTGGCCGCCCGCGATGAACGTCTCCGACCAGGTGAGCGACTGCATGGACAGTTCCGGCACGATCCACGGGCCGCCGCTGGACGACCAGCCGGGGCAATTGTGCATGGCGAATTCGAGGCCCAGCCGTTCGGCTTCGCGCGCGGCGTGGCGGATCAAGGCGAAGTGTTGCGGGCTGCCGTAATCCACGGGACCCTTGGGGATGCCGGTGCCCACCTGAAAGATTTGGAAGCCGCTGACGCCCACGCGCTTCATGGCTTCCAGATCGCGGGTGATGCCGATTTCCGAGATGTTGCCGTTCATCCAATGCCACCAGGTGCGGGCGAGCGCCGTGGATGGCGGATTGCGGAAGGCGTCTTCCAGCGAGGCGGCACTGGCGGGCTGCGCGGGAAGTTCGGCGTCCGCGCCCAAGGCCATGGCGCCGGCGGCGCAGGTCTGCAGGAAGTGTCTGCGTTTCACCCTATAAGGCTACCGCAAGGGTGGGCGGGGCGGCGTGGGCGCGGGGGCAGCGAGAAACCCAGGCGCCCGCGGCGGCGCGCGCGGATCTGCGCAAGCTGCTCCGGGCGGATTCCGCGCCAGTACCAACGGGCGGGATGCAATCCCGCTGCAGGTTGAAAACCTGCCCCACAAAACCGTTGCGGGGCGCGCGAAGATTTTGACAGGTAGCGGTACAAACCGGGGGTTGCGGCGTACCTTGTTATACTGGCACTATTCATGCCCCGAGTTCGCTTCGCGCCTTCTCCCACGGGCTTTTTGCACATCGGGAGCGCGCGCACATTCGTTTTCAACTGGCTGTTCGCCCGCCACAACGGCGGCGCCATGATTCTGCGCATCGACGATACCGACGTGGAGCGCAACACGGAGGCGTCGCTGCAATCGATTTTCGAAGGGCTGCGGTGGCTCGACCTGGGATGGGATGAGCAGTACCGGCAATCCGAGCGGCTGGCGCTGCACCGGCAGATGGCCGAGGCGATTTTCCGCAAGGGGTCGGCGTACCGCGATTTCACGCCGGCGCAGACGGGCGAGACTTCCCGTTCGGGCGCGCAAGGAACCTGGCTGTGCAACGCCGAAATGCGGGAGATGCCCGCCGAAGAGAGTGACCGCCGCGCCGCCGCGGGCGAGCCTTTCGCGCTGCGGTTTCGCGTGCCGCGGGATCCCGAGCGCGCGGTGCGGTTCACGGACGGCGTTTACGGCGAGCAGACCAAGTCGACCGCCGATATCGAGGATTTCGCGCTGCTGCGCTCGGACGGCATGCCAACGTACCACCTGGCATCCTGCGCGGACGACGCCGATCTGCGCATCAGCCACATCATTCGCGGGCAGGACCACCTCACCAATACCTTCAAGCACGTGCTGATATTCGAGGCGGCGGGATACGAACCGCCCGCTTTCGCGCACCTGCCGCTGCTGGTAGCGCCCGATGGGACCAAGCTTTCCAAGCGGCGCCACGGCCCGGTGGTCAGCGTGACCACGTATCGCGACGCCGGCTTTCTGCCGCACGCGTTCGTGAACTTCCTGTGCCTGCTGGGCTGGTCGCCCAAGGATGACCGCGAGCAGATGCCGCGCGAGGACCTGATCGAAGCGTTTTCGCTGGCCGGCATCAACCGCAGCAACGCGGTGGTGAACTTCACCGAAGCCGACCCATTCGACCCCAAGGCCGTGTGGCTAAACGCCGAGACCATTCGCACCATGCCGCCCGAGCAACTTACCGGCAAGTTACTGCCGGTGGTGCGCGGGGCGGGCTTCGCGGTGGATGAGCCCACCATGGCGCGCATCACGCCGCTCATCCGCGAGCGCATCCGCCTATTGCGCGACGTGCTGACGGTGGCCGACTTCTTCTTCGCGGCGGAGTTGGCGCCTTACGAGACTTCCGAGCTGATTCCGAAGAAGGGTGACGCCGCGCTGGCGCTGCGGGTGCTGGAGCGCGCGCTGGACGTCCTGACGCGCGCCGGCTTCACGCACGACGAGTTGGAGGGCGCGCTACGCGCCGCCGCCGGGGAACTGGGGATCAAAGCCGGCCAGATGTTCGAGCCCATCCGCGTGGCGGTGTGCGGCCGCAAGACGGCGCCGCCGCTGTTCGGAACGCTGGAAGCGCTGGGCCGCGACACCTGTTTGCGGCGCATCCAAGTGGCCATCGAAAAGTTGAAAACGGGACTCCCGTCTTCCGCCACTTAGTCGTAACCCGGTAAGGTCTTCCGACAGGCGTCCGAGAAGCCGCCCGCGATACGGAGACCCGGGTAGACTGGTGTGGAGGATCTCGAGAAATGGCTTGGCGAAGGATCGTCTCCATCCGGGCTTTGGCCTCGCTGATGGAGGCGGCGTTCGCCTGCGGCCTCATCTGCTGTTCGCAGGATAAGCAGGATAAGCAGGACAAGAATGTGGTCTGGACGGGTGCAACTCTAAACTGGAAGCAGCCCAAGACCATGCCTGCCTGCGGGCCGTTTGCGCTGTCGCCCGATGGCGACCTCGCGGCTTTCTCCGAGGATATTTACGGGAGGGCCGATGAAAACGGGAACAATGCGCTAGCGGGCAGGTTGATCGAAGTTCGCGAGGTGAAGTCCGGAAAACCGATTGCCGCCTACACCTCGCCACGGCTGGGCTGGGGGTCGTCCAGCACGAGGCCGGTCCAGTACTGCGACGGTGGAAAGTACCTGCTGGTTTTCGACGGCATTCGCGGTTTTTTCGTTCTAGACACGGCAACCTACCAGGAACACGGACACGTCGATCCGGAAGCGGGCGAAGGGCATCGGCTATCCGATCGCGCCGCAACCGATCCTGAAGCCTCGCCGGCGGCTTCGGCGTCCGTCTATGTGTCGAGTGCCTGTGCGGCGAACGGAAGCACCGCCGTCTTCTTGAGCTACTCCGAACCTGGCTTGTCCGGCCCCACAACGGCAAGAGTATTCGACCTCGATACGGGCAAGCAGATTCCGGGAACTGCCGGTGCGCCCGGGATCGTCAAGTCCGCCGCCGCAAATTTCGCCGCCCAATTGGCTGTTTCCGCGTCGGGGTCGAGAACGGCTATCGCATCCGAGGGAAGAGTTTCGGTCTCGGCCGGTATCTCAGATCGCTTCGTTCTACGACGGCGACATTTCAAAGCGGCATCCGGGAATTGCGTTCGCGGAGGAATCCGTTGTTGCCGTGTGGAACGCCGAGAGGGACTTCAAGCCCGTGATTCGCTTCTGGGACGTTGGCACCGCCTCCCAGATTCAGGCGCTGGGGGACTCGTCGCAGGACACCTACGGTGACTTCCACTTGTCAGGCGACGGGCGCACGGTCCTCGGCTATTCGGAAAATAGGGAAGACCTATACCCCGGTCCGCCCTGCCCCGGCCTGAACTTGAGGTCAAGGCTTGCCCATTTCACCCTGTGGGATCGGCCCTCGGGGAAGATCATTGCACAATCGCCGGCGCTCAAAATGGGTCACAACTCCCAGGGCAACTTCCCGGGGGGTTGCACAACGGAGAGCGACGACGGACCGGTGCTCGACATAAGCCAGAACGGAAAGACCGTGGCGGCCGATTGCGTATCCTCAATGTTCGACCAACTACCAATGCAGGTATTCACGTTAAAATAGACCTGGTGGTCACGGAGCGCGTTTCGCCGGGATCACCAACGAAGCCTTCGCACTACACTGGTAGTGAGCATTCCGCTGAATACCATATGAGCGATACCAAGCCTGACGGGCTGGCCGAGCCGGCCACGACGCAATCGAATTTCGTTCGCGACATCATCCTGGACGACCTGAAAACCGGCAAGTACGGCGGAAGGGTGCACACGCGCTTTCCACCGGAGCCGAACGGCTACCTGCACATCGGCCATGCCAAGTCGATCTGCCTGAATTTCGGCCTGGCGGCGGAGTTCGGCGGCAAGACCAACCTGCGGTTCGACGACACCAATCCCGAGAAGGAAGAGACCGAGTATGTCGATTCCATCATGGAGAACGTCCGCTGGCTGGGGTTCCAGTGGGAAGGCAAGCCGCTGTACGCGTCGGACTACTTCCAGCAGATCTACGAGTGGGCCGTGCAGTTGATCAACGAAGGCAAGGCATATGTCTGCGATCTGACGGGCGACCAGGTGCGCCAGTACCGCGGCACGCTGACCGAGCCGGGCAAGGAGAGCCCCTACCGCAACCGAAGCGTGGGCGAAAACCTCGACCTGTTCGAACGCATGCGCGCCGGCGAGTTTCCGGACGGCTCGCGCACCCTTCGCGCCCGGATCGACATGGCGGCCAAGAACCTGAACCTGCGCGATCCGATCATGTACCGCATCCTGCACGCCGAGCATCACCGCACGGGCAACAAGTGGTGCATCTACCCGATGTACGATTTCGCGCACGGGCAGTCGGATTCCATCGAGCGCATCACCCACTCGATATGCACACTCGAGTTCGAAGACCACCGGCCGCTTTACGACTGGTATGTGGAAGCGCTGGGCATCTATCATCCGCAGCAGATCGAATTCGACCGGCTTAACCTGACTTACACGCTTCTTAGTAAGCGCAAGTTACTGCAACTTGTGCAGGAAGGCCGCGTTCGCGGATGGGACGACCCGCGCATGCCGACGCTGGCGGGGATCAAGCGGCGCGGTTACACGCCGGAAGCTATCCGCGCATTTTGCAAGTCCATCGGCGTTTCGAAGACCAACGGCACCATCGAACTGGGTCTGCTGGAACACCACGTCCGCGAGGACCTGAACCGGCGCGCGCTGCGCGTGATGGCGGTACTGCGTCCGCTGAAGCTGGTGATCGACAACTACCCCAAGGGACAGGTGGAGGAGATGGAGGCCATCAACAATCCCGAGGACGCTTCCGCGGGAACGCGCCAGGTGCCGTTCTCGGGCGTGCTGTACATCGAACAGGACGATTTCCGCGAGGACCCGCCGAAGCAATACTTCCGCCTCTCGCCGGGCCGGGAAGTCCGCCTGCGCTACGCGTATTTCGTCACCTGCACGCACGCGGTGAAGAACGAGCGCGGCGAAGTGGTCGAGGTCCATTGCACGTACGATCCGGCATCGAAGGGCGGCAACTCGCCGGATGGGCGGAGGGTGAAGTCCACCATTCATTGGGTATCGGCGCAGCACGCCGTGGACGCGGAAGCGCGCATTTACGAGACGCTGTTCGCCAAGGCGGACCCGGGCAAGGTGGAAGAGGGGCAGGACTTCCTGGCGAACCTGAACCCCAATTCGCTGGAGGTGGCGGCGTGCAAGCTGGAGCCGTCGCTGGCGGAAGTGGCCGAGGGCTCGCTGTACCAGTTCGAGCGGCTGGGGTACTTCTGCGTGGACCGCGATTCGGCGCCCGGCAAGCCGGTGTTCAACCGCACCGTGGCGCTGCGCGACACGTGGGCCAAGATCGAAAAACGGGACAAGGGAAAATAGGCCGGGAAAAGGCCAAAGCGGAATTAGCCGCTGATGAACGCGGATGGCGCGACTCGTTCTTATCGGCGTTCATCTGCGTTCATCAGCGGCCCAATAACGGTTAACGCAAAATGATCATACTGGGAATCGGCGGGATACACGGGGATGCCGCCAGCGCTATTTTGAAGGATGGCAAGCTGAGCGCGGCCGTGGAGGAATCCAAACTCACGCGGCTGCATCGCCGGGCCGGCGGCGGCGGCGAGTTGCCGGAACATTCCATCGCGGCCTGCCTGGAACTGGCGGGCGTGCGGCCGGCGGAGGTGGACGCCGTGGCGCTGGCGCGTCCGCTGCCGGGGCCGGACTTTCACCTCAAGCTGCGGGCGCAGTTTCCCAATAGCCGCATCGTGGTGCTGGAGCACCATCGCGCCCACGCCGCGTCGGCGTACTACGCCTCGGGGTTCGACGAAGCCACCGTGCTGACGCTCGACCGCGGCGGCGATTTTCGCTGCGGCTCGCGCTGGCAGGCGCGCGGCACCGCCATGTCGCTCGAACAGGAGCACTACTCGCCGGATTCGCTGGGCGAACTCTACGGCCGCGTGACCGAACTGCTGGAATTCCACGCCAACGAAGACGAGCACAAAGTGCAGTGGCTTTCGGCCGCGGGCGACGACCGCTATCGCGGCCTGTTCCTGGAACTCCTCGACCTCTCGGGCGGCGCGCCGCGCGTGGACCGGTCTTTCTTCAGCACCGAGCGCGTGCGTCACGGCGGCTTTGGCGCGCGGTTCTACCAGGGGTTGGGGTTGGAGGACGGGCAGCCGATACCGGAATCGCACCGCGCCCACGTGGCCGCCGGGATGCAGCGGGCGCTGGAAGCGGCGGTGGTCCGCATGGCCGGAGAGGGACGCAACCTGTGCCTGGCGGGCGGATTGGGATTGAACGCACTGCTGGTGGCGGCGCTCGAAAACGCCTCGGGATACCGGAACGTTTTCGTGCAACCGGTGGCGGGAAACGCGGGAACGGCGCTGGGCGCGGTGCTCGAAACCTGGCACGGCGTGTTCCGGCGCGAGGAGCGGGTGGCGCTCGAAACGCTCTGCCTGGGCCCGGCGTTCGCCGCGCCGGAGATCAAGCTGGCGCTGGAGAATTGCAAGCTGCGCTTCCGCTACCTGCTGACCGTCGAGGAGACCATCGACACCGCGGTGGCGCAACTCAACGAGCAGCGCATCGTGGCGTGGATGCACGGGCGGATGGAATTCGGCGCGCGGGCGCTGGGCAATCGCAGCATTCTGGCGTCGCCGCTGGATCCCTACTCGACCGAGAATTTGAACGCCTACATCAAGCACCGCGAGGCCGGGCGGAAGTTCGCGGCGAGCGTGCCAGTGGAACTGGCGCCGCAATATTTCGAGGTGGGCGCCAACGCGCGGTTCCTCTCGACCGTGGGCCGGGTGCGGCCGGAGCACCGCGAACGCTTCGCCGCGGCGCTGCTGGGGGGCGGAATGGCGCGCGTCCATACGGTGGACCGCGACGAGAATCCGCTGTACTGGAAACTGCTGCACGCGGCGGGCAAGGCCACCGGCTTGCCGGTGCTTTACAACACGTCGTTCAACCTGTTCGGCGAGCCGCTGGTGTGTACGCCGCGCGACGCCGTGCGGAGCTTTTACTCTTCGGGGATAGACGCGCTCTTCGTGGGGCAGTTCTTTTTGCAGAAGTAGTAGACTGAACACATGTTCGAGAGGTACACGGAGAAGGCGCGCCGAGTGATCTTCTTCGCACGATACGAAGCGGCGCAGCACGGCGAACCGGAGATTCGGACGCCTTGCCTGCTGCTGGGAATCCTGCGCGAGGACAAGAAGCTGATGGGCCGGCTGCTCGGCGGAAGTTTTCCCGCAATGACCCGGCTGCGCGCGGATGTGGAGGCGCTGCTTCCCGAGGGAGCCGCGAAGACCGCGACCAGCGTGGATCTGCCGCTGAGCCACTCGTCCAAGAGGGCGTTGGCGTACGGCGCGGAAGAGGCCGAACGGCTCCAGCAGGAACATATCGGTCCGGGTCACTTGCTACTGGGTCTGGTGCGGGAGGGAGGGCCGGAGACCGCTTGCCTGAAAGCGCATGGAATCGAGCTGGAGGGACTGCGGCAGGCGCTTGAGCGAACCGTTGCCGAGGGCGAAGAGGACCCCCAGCAGACGTTGCTCCGGAAGCTGGAAAGGGTTCGCAGCAATGAGGAGTTCGCCCGGGCGCTGCTGGATCTGCCATCGGATCGCCTGCAATTTGGGATTGCGCTGCTGAAAGCGCTGGCCTCCGGGAACTTTGAAGTGAGCGGCACGGGCCCCGACGGCCCGTTCCACTTTTCCTTCGAAAGCAAACCCGAATGACCGATCCTAAACAAGACTGGCTCTCCGCCGCGCGGGCCGCCATCGAAATCGAAGCCGCTTCGCTCGCGCGCACGGCGGCGAGGCTGGACGGCGAACTGATCCGCGCGGTCGATCTCATTCTGGACCACCCCGGCAAGGTCGTGGTCACGGGCATCGGAAAGTCCGGACACATCGCGCGCAAGATCGTCGCCACGCTGTGCAGCACGGGAACGCCGTCGGTCTTCCTGCACCCCGCCGAGGCGGTTCACGGCGACCTCGGAATCTATACGCCGGGCGACCCCACGGTGCTGATCTCGAAGCACGGCAGCTCGGCCGAGCTGCTGGCGCTGGTGCCGCTGCTGCACGATTTCCATTCGCCGCTGATCGGCATTCTGGGTAGCGCGGCGTCCCCGTTGGCCGGGCGCATGGACGTGCTGCTGGACGCCTCGGTGGAGCGCGAAGCCGATCCGCACAACCTGGCGCCCACGGCCAGCGCGGTGACGGCGCTGGCGCTCGGCCATGCGCTAGCTATCGCGCTGATGTGCGCGCGCGGCTTCACGGCCGAGGAATTCGGTCGCTTCCATCCGGGCGGGCAACTGGGACGCAACCTGCGGCTATCGGTGCGTGCGGCGATGCATGCCATCGGCGACGTGGCCGCCGTGGCGCCGGAGACGCCGCTCAAGGAAGTGATCATCGCCATGACGCGGCGTCCGCTGGGCGGCGCGTGCGTGGTCTCGCCCGGCGGCACGCTGGCCGGAATCGTCACCGACGGCGATTTGCGGCGCGCGCTGACGGACCACGACGACGTGCGCGGGTTGCGCGCGCAGGATGCCATGACGGCGAAGCCGGTGACCATCGGTCCCGAAGCCACGCTGGGCGAGGCGCTGGAGCGGATGGAGCGGCGCCAGTCGCAGATTTCGGTGCTGCCGGTGGTGGACGGCGCGGGCCGCGCGCTGGGGCTGCTGCGGCTGCACGATATTTACCTGGGGCCGTAGGGGCGGCGGGGTGGCCAGTCGCGCACGGTCCGCCGGGCGTCGCCACGAACGGCGACGCGACACGCAAGCGTGGGTGCGCCGCGGCTCCGCCCCGCTCGGGCCGCTATTCCTTGACGTCGCCCGGAGCGTCTCCGTTGGCGTAGCCGGACGCGCCGCCCCGGTCTTGCCGCCGCCGCTCGTCCAGGCATTCCGCGACCTTGTCGTGGATCCACTGTTTCAAGGTCTGGCCCTCCGCTCGCGCGGCCTCGGCCGCCTGCACGATCAGTTTTTCGGGTGGGGTCTCCATTGCGGTGCCTAAGCCTTCGGCGTACCGCACGGCCAACCCGCCCCGCGGCGGGGGAATAGCAGTCTTGAGAGATCCCTCCGCCGACCGCGCGTGAGGGCTGGCGCGGCTGCAGGACACTTACCCAGGGCCGTGGAAGCGGCGGAGGCGCTCGGCGCTACTGCCCGTGAGAGATCAGCGTGAGGCCCGGCACACCGAGGTAATCGCCGCGGTTATGGGTGATGAGCGGCGCGCCGGCAAGCAGGGCCGTGGCCGCGATCCAGGCGTCGGCACAATCGATCCGCCGGCCGCGCGCCTGAGCGGCGACGGTCACCTCCGCCCATTTCGTGCATAGATCGCGGTTGTATGGCAGCACGACAAAACGCTCCAGATATTCGCGCAGGCGTTGCCGGCGGGCCTCGCCCCAGCGAGCTTCGAGCACCCAGCGATCCAATTCCGCCAGGGTCATAAACGAGATCATCGGCGTGCGGCCGGTGAGATCCGGAAGGTACTGAAAGGCTGTCGGATGGCTCTTGAAGAGATAGGAAACTACGTCGGTATCGACGACGACTGCAGAGCTCATGCGGCGCGGTCGGACCGGTTGTGTCCGCGCCACTCGCGCAGGGCGGCCAGAAACTCCTCGATGGGCTCGTCCTCGGGCCAGAAATCCCCCAGCAAGACCTTGGGGTCCTGGAGTGGGCCCATCCCCTGTTGGGCTATCAATTCGTCCACCGTTGGGCTGGCGAAGAAGTTGTAGCGAGGATCGTTGGATCTGTCCATCTTGCGCCTTCGCACTTTGAGTATACCGGCTTATGCCGCCCCGCGGTGGGAGAACGGCCCACCATCACCACGGTTCGCTTCGAATGATATCCTCGGGGACATGGCCAGTCCCCAACCAGCTTCGCATCCGTGGCACAAGGAACTGCCGCGTCTCGGCTCGGAGGAGGAGTTCGCCGCGCTGCGGCGCATCTTCCGCGAGAGCGAATACTCGACCGAGGGCCTGAAGCGCCACTTCAACGTCGGCAAACTGGAAGAGTACAAGACCCCTCCGATAGACGTCCGCGAATCCCAGCCGGTGGAACGGCCCATCGACGCGCTGATCCGCCTGTTCCTGGACGCCGTGTATGTGGAAGAGGCCGCTCTGGCGCGCGCGCTGCCCGGCGAGGCCGTGGCGGCGCTGTGGTCGCTGAACCTGCTGGCGAGGAGCCCGCAACGCGCGGGCCAGTGCTACTCGAACTTTTCGATTCCGCCGGCCGGCGGCGTGCTCACCACCATGGACCGGGCGGCCGGGCCGGATGGGGCCATTTGCGCCTTGCCCGCGGACGTGGTCTATCCCGCGGTGGTCGAGAACACCCGCGATTTCGTGGCCGGCCTTCCCGATACGCCCTGCGAAGCCCTGCTGGACATCGGCACGGGGACGGGAATCGCGGCGCTCGAAGGGGCGCGCTACGCGCGGCACTGCTGGGGCACGGACATCATCGCCCGGCCGGTGCGGTTCGCCGAGTTCAACCGCCGCTTGAACGGCCTGGGCAACATGACCACGCTGCTGGGGGACCTGTACGAACCGGTCGAAGGCTTGACGTTCGACCGGATCGTCACCCATCCGCCGTACGTCCCGGCGAGAAAAACCGGCCTGGTGTTCCGCGACGGCGGAGAGGACGGCGAGCAGATCATCCGGCGGGTGGTGGAAGGGTTGCCGCGATTTCTGCGGCCCGGGGGCCGCATGTACTCGCTGCACATGGCCAGCGACCGCACGGGAGAACCGTACGAACAGCGCATCCGCAAGTGGCTGGGCAGCCAGCAGGCGGAGTTCGACGTGGTGGTGGTCACTTTGCAGATTCACGAACCGAAGGATTTCCTGGGCCGGCAGCTCAACGTCATCAAGCGCGATCCCGGCGAGGTCGGTTTCTGGATGGAGATGTGGGAGGCCAATAAGACCGAGTTTCTGGTCTACTCGTGGGTCCTGGTGCGGCGGCACGACGGCTCGCGGCCGCCGGTGACGGCGCGGGCCCACGCGGGAGAGGAGTATCGGCCGCGGCACCGCGAGTGGCTGCTGGATTTCGAATCCGACGCCGCCGCGGCGGGCGGGACGGCGATGCTGCTGGCCGGCAGGCCGGTGCTTTCGCCACACTGCGAGCTGGTGGTTCTCAACCGCGTGCGGGACGGACGCTTCAACGCGGAGGAGTTTCAAACGCGGACCCACCGGCCGTTCGACAACTCGGCGCGGATCGAAGGCTGGGTAGCGGAACTGATCGCCGAATGCGACGGCACACGCACCGGGCAGGAACACTTCGACCGCCGCGTGGCTCAAGGGGTGCTACCCGCGGATGCCAGCGCGGCGGAGTTCGCGGGCGTTCTGCGCTGGCTGATCTCCAACGGCATTCTGCGGCTGCCGGACCGGCCACTAGACTGAGGTTATCCAGGAAAAACCTTAGTACGCCTCCCCGGCGAGCGCCGCCGCGAACGCGGAAACGGGCCGTATAATCCCAAGTGTGAGCGGAGAGCGGCAAGCAATTCGCACGGGTGTAACAAATGAGTACGCACACGGCGATTTTTTTTGGTAGAGTGAATACCTGCCGTTGGCATACCAGGCGGTAAACCGCCGCCATCTTGAACTGGGGGTGTTATGGCAAGACAAAGCACACAACATAAGATCGATCGCGTTAGACCGCCGCGGGTTCAGATTACTTACGACGTGGAAGTTGGCGACGCGATTGAAATCAAGGAATTGCCGTTCGTCATGGGGGTGATGGGCGATTTCTCCGGCCAACCCACCGAGCCGCTGGCGCGGTTGAAGGACCGGAAATTCGTGGAGGTCAACCCCGACAACTTCGACAGCGTTCTGGCGAATATGAAACCGCACCTGGCATACTCCGTCGAGAACAAATTGAGCGAGGATCCGAACGCCGGAAACCTCAAGGTCAATCTGGATTTCAAGAGCATGGACGACTTTTCGCCGGAAAGCGTGGCCCGCCAGGTGGGACCGTTGCGCGAACTGCTGGAACTGCGCGACCGCCTGCGCGACCTGCGCGGCAACATGCAGGGCAACGACAAGCTCGAGGAGCTGCTGCGCGAGGCCGTTACCGACAAGGACAAGCTGGCCAAGCTGCGGGCGGAGATGGGCGTGAAGGAGGGTTCCAATGAGTAGCCAAGCCAAACCGGAATCCCAGGCGGGCGCCGCCGAACAAACCGTCGAGCGCGGGTTGCTCGACCAGATCGTGGAAGAAGGCCGCCTGGCGCGCGACCCGGCGGCCAAGGAACGCGGCAAGAACCTGGTGAAGGAATTCGTGGCGCAGGTGCTGGACGGGGCCATGACGGTGTCCAAGGACGCCGAGGCCATGATCACGGCGCGCATCGCGCAGATCGATCACCTGGTTTCGCTGCAGCTCAACGAAGTGCTGCACCACGCGGAATTCCAGAAGCTGGAAGCCAGTTGGCGCGGTCTCAAGTATCTGATGGATCAGAGCGAGACCAGCGACAAGCTGAAGATCCGGGTGCTCAACGTAACCAAGAAGGAACTGTTACGCGACTTGCAGCGCGCGCCGGAGTTCGATCAGAGCGCCCTGTTCAAGAAAGTGTACGAAGAGGAATACGGCGTCTTTGGCGGCGCGCCCTTCAGCGCCCTGCTGGGGAACTACGAGTTCGGCCGCGGGCCGGAAGATATCGAACTGCTGGAGAAAATATCCAACGTGGCCGCCGCGGCGCACGCTCCGTTCCTGACCGGCACGGCGCCGGACATGCTGAATATGGACAGCTTCTCGACCATCGACGCCCCGCGCGACATGGCCAAGATTTTCGACAGCGCGGAATACGCCAAGTGGAAGAGCTTCCGGCAGAGCGAGGATTCGCGGTACGTGGGCCTGTGCCTGCCGCACATTCTCATGCGGCTGCCTTACGGGAAGAACGGCGCTTCCATCGAAGGCTTCAACTACGAAGAGGGCGTCGACGGGTCCGATCACAACAAGTACCTGTGGGGCAACGCGGCCTGGAGCCTGGGCGCCCGGCTGACGGCGGCCTTCGCCAACTACGGCTGGTGCGCCGCCATCCGCGGCGTGGAAGGCGGCGGACTGGTGGAAGGACTGCCGACCCACACTTTCACCACCGATTCGGGCGACGTGGCGCTGAAGTGCCCCACTGA
>Ga0326727_10019887_pt1 | contig 13409 bp, 10 predicted proteins | sample MB2enrmetagenome_FD_207643 | JGI IMG/M metagenome (GOLD analysis project Ga0326727, IMG submission 207643) | Lab enriched peat soil microbial communities from McLean, Ithaca, NY, United States - MB29MY | ecosystem: Environmental > Terrestrial > Soil > Wetlands > Peat | place: USA: New York... | reverse complement strand
CACCATCGCGCGCACGTCCGCGGCGGCGGCGATGATGTCCTGGCAGAGTTTCGGATTGCGTTTCTGCGGCATGGTGGAGCTGCCGACGGTGCCGGGCGGAACCGGTTCCTCGACCTCGCCGAATTCGGTCTTCATCAGGGTGTAGATCTCGCGGCCGATCTTGCCGCAGGTGGCGGCGAGTAGACCAAGGATGCAGATGTTCTCGGCCAGGTGGTCGCCCAGCGCGCGCGACGGCACGGCCATCGATGCCAGGCCGAGCTGACGGCCGATGCCGGCCTGCACCAGTGGCCCTCGTTCTCCAAGCGAAGCGAATGTCCCGGCGCCACCGCCGAGCATCGAAACGAACAGGCGGGGCGCAACCTGATGCAGCCGCTCGACATGGCGCAGCATCTCATCGATCCACACCGCGACCTTGTAGCCGAACGTGGCGGGCACCGCGTGCTGGCCGTGCGTGCGGCCGGGCAGCACCATCTCCGCGCCGCGCTCCGCAAGATCGGCCATGGCAAGAAGCACCGCACCGATCTGGTGCAGGAAGATGCCGTGCGCCTGGCGCAGCACGAGAAGATCCCCGGTCTGCGTGATGTTCTGCGTGGTGGCGCCCCAATGCACCCAACCGCCATAAGGCTCCCCAACCACGCGGCCGAGTTCCCAGACCAGCGGCACAATGGTGTGACCGGTGCGGGCGAACGCCTCATCGATACGCGCGCGGTCCAGGTTTTCCAGCCGCGCTGCGTGCGCGATCGCCACGGCGGCCTCGGTCGGGATGATGCCCAGCTCGGCCTGCGCCGTGGCCAGCGCCGCCTCGACGTCGAGCCAGGCCTGCCAGCGGTTCTCCAACCGATACAATGCCCGGATCCCCGGGTCCGCCACGCGCGCGGCGGTCGGCAGCATGTCGCTCATGGCCTGTCCTCCCTGTTCAGGACAGCAAGACTATCAGTTTGATGAGACGCCCGACCATGCCAACGGCGGCGGGTCAAATCACCAGCCGTCCGCCCACCAGAAACAACACCACGGCAAGCAGGGGGCGCAGAAACCATTCGGGCACGAAACGGGTCAGATAGCTGCCCAACATGATCCCGGGGATCGCCCCGGTGAGCAACGAACCCAGAAGGGACCAATCGACCGCGCCGAGCCACCAGTGCCCGACACCCGCGATGAGCGTCAGCGGCACCGCGTGCGCGATGTCGGAACCAACGATGCGCGCGATCGGCAGTTCGGGATACAACAGGACCAGCGCGGTGACACCGATCGCGCCCGCGCCCACTGACGAGATGCTCACCACCACGCCGAGCACCGCGCCGCACCCGATGGTCACCCATAGTCGCCCTCGCGGCGTGATCCGCGCCATCGCCGGGCCGAGCGTCGCCACGCACCAACGGCGCGCCATCAGCACGCAGCCTGTCAGGACCAAGGCGATGCCAAGTACGAACGAGATGATCTTTCCCATGTCGGCCGACATCACGTTGAAACACGACATCACCGCAACCGTAAGGATCGTCGCCGGAACGCTGCCGCTGGCAAGCCGGCCGACAACCCGCCAATCGACCGTGCGATTGGCGCCGTGAACCAAGGTGCCGACGCTCTTGCTGGCCGCGGCATAGAGCAGATCGGTGCCGACCGCGGTTGTCGGGTGCACGCCAAATAAAAGCACCAAGAGTGGTGTCATCAGCGATCCGCCGCCGACCCCGGTCTGTCCGACCAGCAGGCCGACCACGAAGCCGGACAGGGCAAACTCTGGCGCGGGGAGCATCATGTTAGCTCACTATAGCCCTGGCGTCCGCCACGCGTCGACGGCCGCGATCGGAGCGACTATTGGTGCCACCTCAGGCGGGGACGAGATCAGACGCGGCGGCGTGGAACGTGTTCCCGCTCGTTGTCGCCTGCACATGACCCGCGCGGATAACGAAGTCGCCAAAGTGTTCGCCGGCCAGGCGGTCACGCGCAAATACGGCAAACAGCGGCGCCAACGCGGCGACGATCTCGGCGTGAGCGATCTCCTTGCGATACAGTTTTGACAACCTGGTGCCATCGAACGCACCGCCCAGGTAAAGATTGTAGCGACCAGGTCCGGTGCCGACGAGGCCGATCTCGGCCAGATAGGGACGCGCGCAACCATTCGGGCACCCGGTCATGCGGATGGTGATGGCCTCACCTGCAAGACCGTGGCGCGCGATCTCGCCATCCAAAGCGGTGATCAGATCCGGCAAATAACGCTCGCTCTCCGCCAGCGCCAGGCCGCAGGTCGGCAACGCGACACAGGCGATGGCGTTGCGGCGCAGCGCGCTGACCTGCGCCGGGCTGAACTGGGCCAGGGTGAACTGCGCCAGCAGCGCATCGATCGCCTTGCGCCGGTCCGGCGTGACATCGGCGATGACGAGGTTCTGGTTGGGCGTCAGCAGAAACCGCCCGTCGTGCACCGCGGCAATCGCGCTCAATCCCCGCAGCAGCGCGTCGCGCACCCGGCCGTTCTCGATGAAGACGACATGATGCGCGTTGCCGTCGGCGCCCTCGATCCAGCCCTGCGGGTCGCCGGTGTGGGCAAAGTGATACGGCTTTATTGGCGCCAGACTGTAACCAAGACGCCGCCCCAGTTCGTCCACGAAACGATCGAGGCCGTTGCGCTCGATGGTGTATTTCAATCGCGCGTGCTTGCGGTCCGCGCGGTCGCCCCAATCGCGCTGGATGGTGACGATCGCCTCGCACACCTCCACCACCTGCTCGGGGCCGGCAAAGCCGATCACATCGCCGGTGCGGGGGAATGTGTCCGGCTCGCCATGCGTCATGCCCATGCCGCCGCCAATCGCGACGTTGTAACCCAACACGCGGCCACGCTGGACGATGGCAATCAGGCCGATGTCATGGGCGAACACGTCGGTGTCGTTCTGCGGCGGCACCGCGATGGCGATCTTGAATTTGCGCGGCAGATAGGTGCGGCCCAGGATCGGTTCGTCCTCCTGCTCGCCGCCGGCGACCAATGCGCCATCGATCCAGATCTCGTGCCAGGCGTGCGAATGCGGCAACAGGTGCTCGCTGATCGACCGCGCCATGGCAGTGACGGCCGCGTGCACCGCGGGCTGTTGCGGAATGACCGAGGCAATGACGTTGCGATTGACGTCACCGCAGGCGGCGATGGTGTCAAGCAACGCCGCGTGCACCGCCTGGATGGCGGGGCGCAGATTGCTCTTGATCAGGCCGTGAAACTGGATGGTCTGGCGCGTGGTCAGCCGCAGCGTGGCGTTGCCGCGCTCGGTCGCGATGTCGTGCAGCGCGAGCCACTGCGCCGGCGTCAGCACGCCGGCCGGGATGCGCACGCGCGCCATGAAGGAGAAGGCTTTCTCCATCTTCTTCTTGGCGCGTTCCCCACGCAGGTCGCGGTCGTCCTGCAGATAAATGCCGTGGAACTTGGTCAACTGCGTGTCATCTTCGGCGATCGCGCCGGTGACGGCATCGCGCAACCCTTCGGCGATGGTGCCGCGCAGGAAGCGGCTGGCTTCCTTGATGACCTCGTTGCGCGAACGTTCGGTCATGGCAAAGCCCTTTCAGCGGCCTGCATCAGTAGACATCGCGGCGGTAGCGACCGGCGCGCTGCAGGTCGCGCAGCTCTGCCACGGCGGCTTCGGTGCCGTGGCCTGCCTGGTCGGCAATCACCGCCAGCAGCATGGCATGGACATCTTTCGCCATCGCCTTGACGTCACCACAAACGTAGACGCTGGCACCGTCACGCAGCCAGGCGTAAAGCTCCCGTCGCGCCTCCCACATGCGATGCTGCACGTAAATCTTCTCCCGCTGATCCCGCGAGAACGCGAGGTCGATGCGGCTCAGCACGCCCGACCTCAGCCAGTCCTGCCATTCAAGCTGGTAGAGGAAATCGTGGGTGAAACGCCGCGCGCCGAAGAACAGCCAGTTGCGGCCCGTTGCGCCCGTTGCCTCACGCTCCTGGAGGAAGCCACGGAATGGTGCGACGCCGGTGCCGGGACCGATCATGATGATCGGCGCCGCGGGATCGGCCGGCAGGCGGAAATGCGGGTTGGGCTTCACGCTGATCGGCAGCGTCGCCCCGACACCGCGCCGCTCCGCCGCATCGGTGGAGGCGACGCCCTTGCGCGTCCGGCCGTGGCTGTCCCACGCCACCTTGGCGATCAGCAGATGGGCTTCCTCACCGACCGCAGCCTGGCTGGATGCAACCGAATAGTATCGTGGCGGCAACGGTCGCAACAGCCCACGAAGCTGATCAGCACTGAGAGGATGCGGCGCCGCAGTCAGCAGGTCGTTCAATTGACGGTTGTGGGCAAACGCACCGGCCTTTGCCGCGTCAGCCGCCAGATCGCGCAAGCCGGCATCACCGGTGAGGCGGGCGTAGTCGGCGATCTGCCGATGCGTCAGCGTCGTGATGTCGAAACGATGCGACAGGGCATCGCGCAACGCGGCGTCACCGGCGTGCCCGACGGCGGTGAGAAGTTCCTCGACCAGCGCTGGATCGTTGGCGGGCGTGAACCCGATCGCATCGCCAGGCGCGTAGGTCAGGCCGGTCCCGGCGAGCGACAGTTCGAGGTGGAACGTCTCGATGTCCGACCGGCTGCTGTTCAGATTGAGGTGCGCCGTCACCTCGGCCGCCGCCACGCGAGGCGCATCCTCGACCGCATCAACCGGCGCGGCGCGGCTGAAGTCGACATGGATGACGGCGGCGCCGGGTTCCGTGGCGGTCTCGGCCACGGCGCGCAATGTCGTTTCGGTCCACGCTGTGGCCGGCTGCTTGTAGTCCAGATCACATTCCGTGAGCGGTGCGATCCGCGCCGCCCCGAGCGCGGCGAACCGGGCATCGAACTGGCGGCCGGTTTCGCAGAATTGCACGTAGGCGCGATCGCCCAAGGCAAGCACGGCGTAGCGCAGCCCATCGAGGCGCGGCGCGGCGGCGTCCATCAGCGCGGCGTGGAACGCCTCGGCACGCTGCGGCGGATCGCCCTCCCCCCAGGTGCTGGCGATCACCAGCACGGTGCCGGCCCGCGCGATCTCCGCCGGGGTCGTGTCTGCCATGTCGAGGACGCGCGCGGCGAAGCCAAGCCGCGCCGCCGACTTGCGCGTGGCCGCCGCCAGGGCTTCCGCGTTGCCTGATTCGCTGCCGTAAAGAATTGTCAGTTTGGGCTTGGGTGCGGCTGGCGCCGCTTGCGGTGCCTGCGTGTCGTTCGCCGCCTGGAAGCCGGCGACGTAGCCACTCAGCCATTGACGTTGTTCCGGCGTCGCATTGGTCAGCAGCCGCTTGACCAGAGCAATCTGATCGTCGGGCAACGGCGCCATCGCGCGTGGCGTGGTCATGCAAATACTCCTGCGGCACCGCGGTTCCGGCAGGAATAGAAGGAAATTCTATCTACCCGTCAATATCTCACGGCGTCGCGAAAATTTCAGCTCTAATGCAAGAGAACGCAGGAGACTTTCTCTCTATTCACTTGGCAGGGGAGAATGATCCGCGCGCGTCCGCGCCGGATCAGCCGACCGTAAGGTCCAACCAGCCGCGCGCATCGAAGTGCGCGGTATCGCCGCCACGCAGCAGCACCGTGGTGGTGTCGGACTCGATGATCGCCGGGCCGGCGATGTGCTGGCCCGCAGCAAGCGCACCGAAGTCGAACACCGGCACGTCGGTCCACGCACCGAGATGAATTCGCCGACGGGATTTCGCCGCGGCCGGTACCGTAGCGGTGCGCCCTGACACGCCGGACGCCGGCGGCAGGCGCCCCACGATCGAGGCGCGTGCATTCACCAGCACCACGTCCTGATCCGGCTGCGAATAGGTATAGAGCGATTCGTGTCGGGCATGGAACGCTGCCTCGATATCCGCCGCCAGCGTCGGCGCGGTCCAGTCCATGGCATCGAGCGGCACGGCGATCTCGAACACCTGCTCGCCGTAGCGCATATCGGCCGAGCGTCGCACCGTCACCTCGCCGTCGAACCAGCCGAGGCGTTCGCGGCCTTCGCGCTCCATCGCGGCAAACGCGGCCTGCAGCGCGGTGGTATCGATGCCGGATCGTTGCGCCTGGCTGCGGGTGAGCTCGACGCGCAGATCGGTGTTGAGCATGCCCCAGGCGGACAGCACCGAGGCGGCGAGCGGCACCACCACGCGGCCGATGCCGAGCTCGGCGGCGACCGCGGCGACGTGCAGGCCGGCGGCGCCGCCGAACGCCAGCAGCGCGTAGCGGCGCGGATCGACGCCGCGGCGGACCGTTGCGACGCGGACGCCGTCGGCCATGCGGGTGTTGATCAACCGGTGGATGCCGGCGGCGACGGCGATCGTTTCGATTCCCAGCGCCTCGCCAAGTTGCGCGACCGCGTTGGTCGCCGCTGCAAGGTCCAGTTGCCGTCTGCCGCCCAGGAAGTTGGCGGGATCGAGATAACCCAGCACCAGATTTGCGTCCGTCACCGTTGCCGCCGTGCCGCCCTGGCCGTAACAGGCCGGCCCAGGATCGGCGCCGGCACTCTGCGGCCCGACCTGCAACAGGCGCGAGCGGTCGAGATGCGCGATCGATCCGCCGCCGGCGCCTAACGTTACGATGTCGAGCGCGGGCAGTGCGATGCGCGCGTTGGCGACCGCGCGGCCGTCGGACAGGTTCGCCTGGCCGTCCTGCACCAGCGCAATGTCGGTCGAGGTGCCACCCATGTCGAAGGTGATCAGATCGCGGGCGACGCCCTCGCGTGCCAATGCCGCGGCCGCGGCGACGCCACCGGCGGGGCCGGACAACGCGGTGCCGGCGGCCAGGCGCACCGCTTCGTCGACCGACGCGACGCCGCCGTGCGACAGGATAACAAACAAGGTGCCCGCGAAGCCTGCCTCGCCGAGGCGCGTTTGCAGGCGGCGCAGATAGGCCTCGATCACCGGTCCGACCGCGGCATTGGCGACGGTGGTGGAGAAGCGCTCGAACTCCTTGATCTGCGGCAGCACGTCGGCCGAGGTGGTGATGTAGGCGTGCTGCAACCGCTGCCGCGCGGCGGTGGCGGCCGCCTGTTCGTGCTCGGGGTTCTGCCAGGCGTGCAGGAAACATATAGCCACTGCCTGCACATTTGCCGCGGCCAGCCGATCGAGCGCGGCGTTGAGCGAGGCGCGATCGAGCGCGATTTCCTTGCCGCCGTCGGGGCGCAGGCGCTCGCGCACGCCGAGGCGCAACTGGCGCGGGACCAGTGGCGCGGGCGGCGCCATGCGCAGATTGTAGCGCTCGGGCTTGAGGCCTTCACGCATCTCGATGATGTCGCGATGGCCCTCGGTGGTCAGCATGCCGACGCGCGCGGACTTGCCCTCCAGCAGGGCGTTGGTGGCGACCGTGGTGCCGTGCACGATGCGCCCGGTCTGCGCCAGCAGCGCGTGCGACGCGAGCGATAAGGCCGCCGCGGCGCGGGCGATGCCGTCCAGAACGCCATCGGATTGATCGCCGGGCGTGGTGGCTGCCTTGGCGATGGTGGTGGTGCCGTCACTCGCGGTGACGACGATGTCGGTGAAGGTGCCGCCGACGTCGATGCCGATCGTGTAGGTCACGCAATCAATCCCTCGGCCGCATCCTTGGCGCGCGCGGCCGGATCACGCTGGGCGGGATCGCCCCAGCCGCCACCGCCGCTCGACAGCACGTGGATCACGCTGCCGGAGGGGATGACCACACCGACCTCCTTGCTTTTCAATTTTCGAGGTTGCGCATCGGGGGCCAACAACGTGTAGTCGTGCGGCGCGCCGTCCTTGCCGCCGAGCACGCCGCGCGAGCCATGCACAACGCCCTCGCCGGCCGTGTTGGCACGCGCGGGGCCATCGGTCTCCACGCGCAACCGCATGTCGCCGCCCACGCCGCCGCGATGCCTGCCGTCACCGGCGGAATTTGGTCGATACTCATGCGTTTCGAATAGCAACGGGAACCGCGTCTCGGCCACCTCGATCGAGCCGAACTTGATGCCGCCGGCGGAGTGCCATTCGCCGATGGTGGAGAAGCCGTCGCCGGCCACCGAGCCGCCCCCGCCAGGTCGCGCCTGGAACATGTGCCAGATGAAACGACGTCCGGTCCGCGGATCGCGCCCGTCGATGGCGATGCGCAGGCGGCGCCCCCAACCGCCCATTGCGCGCTCCGGGCATGCTGGCGCAAGCGCAACGATGATTGCCTCGATGATCTCGTTCGAGCAATGGCTTGTGCACATTGTAACCGGCGCGCCCTCGTGCGCCCAGACGATGGTGCCTTCCTTGGCGATTACCGTCAGCGGGCGGAACGCGCCCTCGTTCTTGGCGATGTCGGGGTCGAGCAGGAACGCGAAGGCCATTGCCACCGCGGACTGCATGTTGGCATGCGAGGAATTGACGAAGCTTACCACCTGCGGATCGGAGGCTGTGAGATCGATAGTCAGGTCGCTGCCCAGCTTCGTGACCTTGGCGCGCACCGCGATGTTGGTGGTACCGAAGCCGTCGTCATCGAGCCAGGCGGTGCCCTCGTAGACCCCGTCCTGCCAACCGGACACGATGTCACGCGCGTGACGTTCGGCGGCGTCCAGCATCGCCTCCACCGACGCCGCGAGCGTGGGACCGGTGAACTCGGCGATGACCGCATTCAGCCGCTGTTCGCCCAGCCGCGCCGCACCGATCTGCGCCGCCAGATCGCCGAGGAAATCGCGCGGATGGCGCACGTTCAGCGCCAGCATCTGCAGCAGGTCCTGGCGCAGCACGCCGTTGTCGGTCAGGCGCATCGGCGGCAGGCGAAGACCCTCGTGCCAGATCTCGGTGGCGCCCGGGTTATAGGCGCCATGCGTCGCCCCGCCGATATCGGAATGATGCGCCCGCACAACGGACCAGAACATCAACGTCGGACCGTCGAACACCGGAACGAAGGCGGTCAGGTCGGGCAGATGCGAGCCGCCACGATAGGGGTCGTTCAGCAGGTAGACATCGTTGGGCGAGGGCGAGGGAAACACCTCGACCAGCGCCTTGGCGGCCCACGGCATCGCGCCGACATGGACCGGGATGTGATCGGCCTGCGCCACCAGCCGGCAGCGCGCGTCGATCAGCGCCACGGAAAAGTCGCGCGAGGAATTGAGGATTTGCGAATAGGAGGTGCGCAGCATCGCCTCCCCCATTTCCTCGGCGATGGCGCTCAGGCGGTTTTGCAGCACCGCCACCGTGATAGGGTCAGTGGCGGGTGCAGAGGCTTGCATGGCGGCGTCCTGGCGTTGCGATGAGGGATTGAACCGGGCGGCGACGGGGCGGTCAAGCGGGGCGCGGGTGCTTGTCTCAGTGGAATGTCCGGCCGGAGTCGATGACGACGGTCTGGCCGGTCATCGTTTCGGTGCGGCACATCGTTACGACCATGTCGGCGCAGTCGTCCTTGTCGGCGGCCTTCTTCAGCAGGGAAGCCTTGGCCGAGATCTCGATCATTTCGGGTCGCAGATTCGCGGTCGCGCGGGTGCCCTCCAACAGCCCCGGCGCGACGCAGTTCACCAGTGTTTCGGGCGCCAACGCCACCGCCATGCAGCGCGTCAGGTGAATCAGCCCGGCCTTCGACACCGCATACGGGATCGACGACCCCTGCGGGCCAAGACCGGCGACCGAGGCGATGTTGACGATGCGGCCGCGACCCTGCGCCTGCATGATCGGCGCGACCGCTTTCATCAGGCACATCGGGCCGGTGAGGTTGACCGCCATGATCTTGTCCCACACCTCCTGCGTCATGCTGTCGAGGTCGGTGAACGGAATTGCCTTGTTGTAGGCAGCGTCGTTGACCACGATGTCGAGCCGACCAAATCGTTTTGTTACATCACCGATCATTGTGTCGATGGCCGCGGCATCGGTGATGTCGCAGCCGAACGCGGCGGCGTTGATCTGGTAGTGCGAGGCAAGCTCGCGCGCGACGCCCTCCGCCTGCTCGCGGCTTTGGGCATACATGACGGCGACATGCACGCCTTCCTTCGCCAGCGCGTGGCAGATGCGCTGGCCGAGCCCGCCATTGCCGCCGGTCACCAGTGCGACCGCGCCCTTAAGGTCCATGTGGCTTCTCCCTGTGTGTGGGTGCGCCGTCGTGTGGCGGCGCGTCCCGGTGTGTCCGGGAGTTTGGTGCCTGATGCGTGGTGCCGACAAGTCACGGCCTGGCGCCGGTGCATCTGCGACAAGGACAATAGCCACCCTATGGCAGCCTAGCCTGGGCGGGCCTATGATTGAGGGGGATCTGGGTCCCGGGATGCCATGACGACGAAAACCCTCGAGAGTGTGCGACAGCGACTTGCGGCTGAGGAAGCGGAACTCCGCCGCCGCGGCGTCCTGCACCTGTCGGTGTTTGGCTCTGTTGCCCGCGGCGACGATCGCCCCGACAGCGACGTCGACGTCGCTGTGGAGATCGAAGCCGGACGCTCTTTCTCCTTGGTCCGCATGGAAGAGACCCGCCTGTTGCTGGAAGACGCTCTGCGGCGCCGCGTTGACCTGGGCGAGGGCGACAGCTTCCTACCACAAGTCCGCGCGGCTTTCGAGCGCGAGAGGGTGACAATCTTCTGATGGCGCGCGGCGACGAAGCATGGGTTGAGGATATCGTCTCGGCGATCGCCGACATTCGCGCCGACACAGCAGGCATGAACTTCGAAAAAATCTCCGCGTATCCGGCCATCATAAGGTCGATTCTCTATTCCATCGCCGTTATCGGCGAAGAATATCAGCCCCGCGTTCACGGCCACGCATCCAGACATTCCGAGGCGGGCGATCGCTGGGATCCGCGACAGAGTCGTGCACGAATACTTTCGTCCCAACACGCGCCGCATCTGGGACGTCGTTACCGATGACATTGACACGCTGGAGGATGCGCTAAGACGGCCGACGAACCGCCCTTCGAAAGAGCCTTGATGCGACTGCACCGCATCACGAAAGAAATATCGGCGTCGGTTTACATGGCGCCCCTGGCATGTGACCGCCTGGCCCAATGAATTGCGAGAGAAACCACATGCGTATCGTTGCCCTCGAAGAACACTACACCGTCCCCCGCATCGTCGCCTGCATCGACGCCGACGCGATCGCCCGCCGCGGTTTCCCCGGCCCCGACACCGTCTGGTCGCAGACCATCAAGCGCAACGAACTCGCCGATCTCGGGGACGCGCGCCTCGCCGACATGGACGCCAGCGGCATCACGGTGCAGGTGCTCTCGGTCGCTGGCCCGGGCGCCGACCTTGTTCCGGGCCAGCCGGGCATCGACCTTGCCCGCGCCTATAACGACGCGCTGGCCGAGGCCTGCGCCCGCCACCCCACGCGCTACCGCGGCTTCGCGCACCTGCCCATGCTCGCCCCCGACGCCGCGGCGGACGAATTGGAACGCACCGCTAACGGGCTTGGCTTTCATGGCGTGCTGGTGAACGGCGCCACCGACGGACGTTTCCTCGACGATCCGATGTTCGCGCCGATCCTGGCGCGCGCCGAGGCACTCGACCTGCCGATCTACCTGCACCCCGGCATTCCGGCCCAGGACGTGCGGGCCGCCTATTACGACAACCTGCCCGGCAACTTCAGTTTCACCATGGCGCTGGCCGCGTGGGGCTGGCACGTGGAGACCGCTGTCCACACGTTGCGCCTGGTGCTCAGCGGCGCGTTGGACCGGCATCCGAAATTGAAGATCGTTATCGGCCACATGGGCGAGGCGCTGCCGTTCATGCTGGACCGGATCGATGAGACAACGTCTGCCACCGCGAAGACACATCTGCAACGATCGGTGCGCCAGACGATCCTCGATCAGGTCTGGATCACCACCAGCGGGTTCTTCACGCTCGTGCCATTCATGGCGGCACTGATGACGTTCGGCGTCGACCGCATCCTGTTCTCGGTCGATTACCCGTTCGCATCGAACGCGCGCGCCCGGGCGTTCCTGGATGCGCTGCCGGTGTCGCCGGCGGATCGCGCGAAGATCGCGCACGGCAACGCGGACGCGCTGCTGCGGTTGCCGGGGTAAGGCGAAACCCGTCAGCTCAGCACGCCCAACACGCCAAGCGCGGCACCGGCGGCAAGCATGATCAGCGGATGCATCCGGGTGAACAGGAACACCGCCGTCGCAACGCCGGTCAGCACCGCGGTCCGCCAGTTCGTCGTCGTGCTTTCCGTCAGCAACGCGGCGCTCGCCATTATCAGGCCCGCCGTCACCGGCACCAACCCCCGCTGCACCAGCGCGCGCCAGGGCGCATTGCGGAAGCGATACCATAGATGCGCCGTGCCGAACGTCAGCAACGATGAAGGTGCACACAGCGACAATGTCGCGACCAGCGCACCGCCGAGCCCCGCCACGCGCCAGCCGACCAGCGTGGCGACGAGCATGTTCGGCCCCGGCGCGGCCTGCGCCAGGGCGAACAGCGAGGCAAACTCGCTGGCCGTCATCCAGGGATGCACCTGCACGACCTGGCGCTGCATTTCCGGCAGCACTGTATTGCCTCCGCCGAAGGCCAACAGCGAAAGCTGCGCGAAGATCATCGCGAGGCTTCCCAGCACCGCCGCACCGGTCATGCGCGCACCCGCCAGGCGAGCGCCATCGACAGCGCCGCGGCGGCCAGCAGCACCGGCGCCAACGGCCAGCGCAGCAGCGCAATCGCAACAAATGTCGCTACCGCAATGACCATACCGACCGGCCGGGCACGCAGCGGTGCGGCGATCTTCAGCGCGGTCGCCAGCACCAGCGCCGATGCGGTCGCCGCCAGGCCGGCAAATCCGTGCCGCACCATCGGCAGGTCGCCGTAGCGGTCGTAGAACACGCCAAGCGCCAGCACGATTGCCATCGGCGCGGCCATCAGTCCGGCGAACGTCGCGACCGAGCCCGCGGCGCCGCCGAACCGCGCGCCGACCGCGATCGACAGATTGATGATGTTGCCGCCTGGGAGAAACTGACACAGGCCCAGCAGGTCGGTGAACTCGCCCGCGGTCATCCAGCGCCGTTGCTCGACGACCATGCGGCGCGCCCAGGGCAGCACGCCGCCGAAGCCGCAGACGCCGATGGTGAAGAAACCCATGAACAGGGCTGCGAGGCTTGGTTTGGGATGCGATTCGCTCATATGGGGTGGATATCGGCTCAAGCGGCGGCGGGCAATCGGTGCAGATGGGACGGGTACAGAAATGAAATCCATGTGGGTTCGCCGCTGGCAGCACATCGCGATCGGGGCCATGTGCGGCCTGTTCGTTGGCGCCGGGCAGACGCGCGCGGCATGCGTGGTGACGCAGCGTGCGGCGGTGCCGGCCGCGATCGAGGCTGGCGTGCCGGTGGTTAACGTGCAGGTGAACGGCATCGATCTGCCGTTCGTGCTGGATACCGGGGCGCAGCGTTCGCTGATCACTGACGCCGGCGTGCAACGGGCAAACGTGCGGCTTGATGAGTGGGCGAGCACGATGGTGAAGGGGATCAGCGGCTACGAGCGGCACCGCAACGCCGATCCAACGTCGCTGC
>Ga0326727_10019886_pt1 | contig 13409 bp, 12 predicted proteins | sample MB2enrmetagenome_FD_207643 | JGI IMG/M metagenome (GOLD analysis project Ga0326727, IMG submission 207643) | Lab enriched peat soil microbial communities from McLean, Ithaca, NY, United States - MB29MY | ecosystem: Environmental > Terrestrial > Soil > Wetlands > Peat | place: USA: New York... | reverse complement strand
ATTCATTGAGATATCACTGTACTTCGTCGTCCCCGGCGTCTTTTGGCTTCTCACGTCGCGAGCGGGATGGCCACCCGTCATCCCTTCAAGTCCAATATGGGGCACCCGCATCCGCGTGCGCGCTCTCGTCGGTATACTCCTGTTCGCGACTTGCATGGTCGCGTGTCTGTGGCTGTCACTGACCCTAACGCGTGGCGATTGGGATTGCTCCAGAGGGGGCTTTGCCGTGCTCTCCGTGCCGCGCTTTCCCGGCCATGTCGTTTTCGCCGCAAGAGTCATGTTCGTGGGAAGTTCCATTGGGCACCCCCAGTTTTCAAGGTGGTGTGTCGCGCGCATGGAGCGGAGGTTCTGGGGGCTGCCTTCTTGGGCGCCTAGTTTTGTGGTGCTCCGAGGAGGCTATTTCCACTCCGGAGAGAGGGGCAGGTACCTTGTCGACGGCCGCCGCAGTCAAGGGCTGCTCACACATTTCCTTCCGGTTATCGAGCCTTATCCTTGCTGCCATATGGAGCCGATCGGCCGAGCAGCCGTTGACCTGCGTGTGCTCCAGGACGGGCCACCGAGCTCGGGTGTGCGTATCATCGGCCGTGTGTATGCCGACACATATGGCACACCAGCCTCCGGTGCGAAAGTGCTCATAACGGTTCCGGGCGGAAGCATCTCAACGACAACCGATCAACAGGGCATCTACGACCTCGTGGGCTTGCCAGCCGGCCGCTATTCCGTTCGACTTGAACCCGGAATTGCAACCATGTATAGCCACGAGACGGAACAGGACGTCAAGTCCGGAGAGGTTTGGGGAGCCACTTTGTTCGACCGCCCGGCCCAGCCATCCTCGCGCTGAATACAGACAGTGACTGCCCGCTTGCACCACGCCGCGGGAACGATACCAGTTCACCGCCCCACCGCCGCCGGATGTATCCTCAGTGGGTATGCGTTCCCACATCCCGCTGGTTTTTGCGCTCCTGGCCGTTGTCCCATCCCTGGCCGCCCCGCCGCCGGTCCCGGCCGCCCCACGCGCTGTTTCCGTACAGGATCTCAGCCGGCGCTCGGTCGTGAACAATCTCGTCTCCGGAGCCTGCCCCCACAAGCTGAAACCCGGCTTGTTCGACGCCCCCTGCTTCGGCGGCCTGGCGGGCCGGAGCTGGGGCAGTACCTGCCTGACCTTCAACATCAGCGAGGGAGGCGCATCCAAGTACGAAGAGCTGGCCTGTGTCAATACCTGCCCCGGCATGCGCAACTCCGATCCCTGCTCGGCCACGCCCTGCTATGAGGCCTTGGCCGGCCGCCCCTACTCCCGCACCTTCGCCGCCTTGGACCCGGAGACTCAACGCAAGATGGCCGCCGATTACACCAAGCTCATCGCCCTCGTCCAAGCCGAAGCCTCCAACCAGAGGAATGCCTATACTTCCCTGGGCGGCGACCAGGAACGCGCCCGCGTGAAATTCGAAATCCTAGGCTTCGTGATCGCCGGTTTTCTGAACCAATCTACCGGCCAATTCTCCGCTCCCGGCGCTATGCTGCCCTTCGGCGAGTGTCTCTTGAAGCGGGCCGCGGCGCGCGAAAAGATCGGCAATCCGGAAGTCTCCCTCAGCAAGCTCTACGGCCAGCCGCCGCAACAGAACACCGGCAACCCCGCGGATGCCTCGCCCATGGATACCTCCGCCGGCGGCACGCTGCATCTCTACGAATCGGCTTTCATCGCTTGTTCCCGCGTCACCCCCGACCTCGGCCGCTGCCTCGGCGGAATCGGGCCTGAATCGCCGGACGCCCTGGCCGGCTCCATCATTCACGAACTGGTGCATTACACACAGAAGAGGTTCGGGCACGAAGAGGGTGCGGGAGGCCTGAACGACGCCGCTTCCGATCTCAAAACCATGCTGAACGAAATCGAGGCCTACGGAGTATCTCGCGACGACCTGTTTTACACCAAGGCCCTCTCGGTCAACGATTACATTGCCCTCACTCGCGCCGGGCTCTCCGCCCAGGTCGGCGCCTTCCAATCCCTTTGGCAGAAGGCCGGGGCGGCCGTGCAAGAAGAAGTGGCCGGCTGGGCCTGGGAGATCCCTTGGATGCGCGCGCGCATGGTGCGCAGGAACCGGCCCGCGCAAGAGGGCAACACCTGGAATCTGACCTGCGTTGCCATGCAACGCAAATCGCCCGTCGCCGGCAACCTGTGCGGCAAGTTCGCCGCCGAACCCTGACAACGCCGTAGCGCCGGCGATTTTGCCGCCGGTGCATTCCAAGAGTGCATTTCACCCCGATGATCTCCTCCCCATGTTGGGACTCCATCGGGGGATGCAAGAGGTTTCATCGGCCGGGAAGCGTGGCGCGCACTACGGGAACGAGGTTCAGACTGCCGCGCCGGATTACACCCGCGTAGTCGCCCAGGGCCCGCGAGCCCTCCTTAGCCCAACGGCGCGTTCGCCCGCAGCGCCCATTGCGTAAAACTGGGCGGCCCACGGCGGTGGAGTATCTGAAGACGCTGGCCGTTTCCCGGCTGCATCTGGAGGGCATCGAGAACGTGCAGGCCTCCTGGGTCACGCTGCGCTTCGGTGCCAACGACGTGGGCAGCGTCATGATCGAGGAAAACGTCGTCTCGGCCGCCGGTTTCCTCGCCAAGCAGCGCGACAAGCTCTGCTATTCCCTGCTTCTGGCCTGGCCGCAGGGGGCGGATCCTGAGATAATTGGAATTGTGAGGCAGCAGGCCGCATGACCACGGACGAACGCCTCGACAGGCTCTCCGAACGCACAGACGCCATCGCTCGAAGCGTCGAGCTCCTGACCACCCTGCACCGCGACTTTGAACAACAGACCGCCGCGGGCTTTGCCGAGACCAGAGCACGGTTCGCCGAAACGCTCGGCTTTGTCAATCGCTTGGCCCACATCGCCGAAGCCCGCGAGCAGCGCCTCGACCACCTGGAAAGCTAGCATTAACAGGGACGCCGACTTTGTCCCAAGTAGCGCGACACCCTCTACCGTTCACTGCATCTGGCGCAGGATAGCGGCCGGGGTCGTGGCGGGGCCGAAGGCCTCGTCGGATCGGCAAACGGTGCGCCGGTGTGCGGCAAAGTGGCCGGTGCAAACCAGCCATGCCGGTCTGAGGAAGATCAAGCGCTTCCGCTCACCCGATCGGGCTAGATCTGAATCCCGTCTTGGTGTGCCTTGACGTATAAAAACAGCCGCTCCAAGAGGCCCGTCTTCTCATAAAACGCCAGATCACAGCGGTTTAGCCTTCGGCCTCGGTTCTCACCTTCCGTCTTCATCGCAGCTTCAATCGCCGGCACGCTCAGTTCCGGAAGATCGAGCGAATCCAATGCCTCCTGGGTGATATCCGCTATTGCTGGACAGCCGATCATAACGAGGTGGTTCACGATCATTGGCGCGAACCGCCGGGAAGAGTTGCGGAAGAACTGGTCGTACCCGCCGTTATTCACCTCTCGCTCCAGGGCCAACACCGACAGGACCATCAGCTCCACACCGGTCACCTTGCCCGGGCCGGCCGCTTCTATCTTCTTCTCGATTGCCTGCTCGATCGCGAACAACACGGAAGCGACCCCATCGGTTCCCTCATACAGCAGCAACTCGTCGACCGTTTGACCTGCATACCCATCCAGCCACCCGAGATCTGCGAGGGAATGGCCCGTGCCGGCGGCTCTCGCCGCAGCGCGCCGTGCTTTCAGGATGGCTCTTCTCGACGTCCGCGATCCCGCAAACGAATCGAGGTCCTCCCGTACCAGTTCGTCTACGCTCTTCCCCGAGGCACCCGAGAGCGCCTCCAGCCGCCGCGCGACCACCTCCGGGATTTCAATTGCCAATTTGGTCACCAGCACCTCCGTGAACCAACATCATCTCGCTTCCAGATGAAGTGAGCGCGTCGGACCCCCTACTTCGCTCGGAGGAGCACCAGTTCCAGACCGCCCACGATGCCGCGCCCGGGCATGGCCACGCCCAGGATCTCCTGGTAGTCCGCGTTGGTGAGGTTGGTGAAGCGCAGGAAGGGGCGCACGCGCCCCTGGGTGTAGGCGAAACCGGCGTCCCAGACGGCGTAGGGCGAGCGGGCGCGCCGGTCCATCACTCCCACCCTCGCGCGAGCCACCAGGTTCCATCCGAGCGCACCCTCCCAGGCCACCAGGCCGCTGTTCGAAGGATAGTTGAACACGTATCGCGAGATCACGCCCGCGCCCAGTTCGTCGATTCCACGCAGCGCCGAATAGCGCAGGTCCAATGTTTGCCCGTGCGCCAGGCGCAGCGTCACCGCGGCTTCCAGACCGGTGAAATTCAGGCGGTCGAGATTGGCGGCTTGCCAGATCTGCTCCGCCGGCAGCCAGAGGTAGTCGATGCCGTCGCGTATGCGGCGATCGAAGACCGTGACCTCGCCCCGCAGTCGGCCGCCGGAGTTCCAATCCAGGCCCGTCTCGTAGCTCCAGGCCTTCTCGGGCTGCAAGTACGGCGAACCTAGCGTGGTGGGATCGGAGTAGTAGAGGTCCGTGTAGCTGGGCAGGCGGAAGGCGTGGCTGGCGCTGGCGCGCAGCCGCAGGTGGGAGCTGGCCCAGTAACCGGCGTTGGCCGTCGGGCTGAACTGGCGTCCCGCGCCGCTGAAGAACTCCTCGCGGCCGCCGACGGAGAAGGAGAACCGGCCGAGCGCCCGCGCATCCAGCGCCAGGTAGACGGCTTCCTGGGTGCGCTCGTGATTCCCGAGGTTGTTGCTCTCTATGGCGTCGTGGGTGGTCTCGACTCCGTAGCTTACGGTGGCCTTGCGCTTCAGCGGATCGTGCCGTCTCAGGCTGGCCTCCTGGCTCTCCACGGCGTGCCGGTTGGTGTAGAACTGCGGCTGGTCCCGGAGGAGCACGAACAGGTCCGTGTGGCGCCGGTAGGCGACCGAGACTTCGGTACGCTCGCCCAGTTCCTGCCGGGCCGCCGCGAACCAGGCGCGGGTGCGCTCCCAGGAATCGTAGGGGCCGTAGAACTGGCTGGCGCCGAAAGGCCGGTCGCTGTAGGCCAGGATCAGGCTGGTGGCGCCCCAGCGGGAGCGCGCGTGGGTGATGGAAGCCAGCGCCAGGCTGCGGTAATCTCGGTCCGGCGCGAACCCGGAGGAAAAGTCGCGCGAAAACGAGAGCTGCTCGCCGATGCCGCGCCATACCGCGCCCGCCTCGCCGCTCTGCTCGTTGACGCCGAAGTTGCCCACCGAGGCGCGCAGCCGGAATTCGGCCGCTTCCGGGGTCTCTGTGATCAGGTTCACCACGCCGCCCACCGCATCCGAGCCATAGTAGGCCGAGCCGGCGCCCTTCAGCACCTCGATTCGATCCAGCGCGTACATGGGGAGCGGGATGTCCAGATCGTGATGGCCGGTCTGCGCGTCGTTCATGCGCAGGCCATCCACCAGCACCAGCGTCTGGCCAAACGTCCCGCCGCGGATGGAGAGATCGTTGGAGACGCCGTCGGGCGCGCGCGCCTGCAAGTCGAGCGCAGGGTCCAGGCGCAGGAAGTCCACCATCGACGCCGCTAGAAGCTGTTCGTCCGGGCCCACAGGAAACACGAGGACGGCGCGGTCGGCTTCCCCCAGCGGCACGGGTTCGTACGTGCCGGTCACGACCACCGTCTCGTGCCGCTGCATGACCAGCACAAGCCAAAGAAACCAGGGAGGCATGTCCTTCCATGGTACCGACTCGCTGGCGCGAGCGGCGGGAAACGCTATCATACGGTTATGCCCGTCTGGACCCGACGTGAGCTTTTGAAGACCACCGTTGCCGCCTCGATGAGCGGCGGGGGCGCGCCACTGGCCGCCCAGGCCGCCCCGGATGCCGCCGCAGCGGCCGGCGAGCCCGCGCCTTCGCGCCAGCGCCTGCTGCTCGATTTCGGCTGGCGCTTTCATCTCGGCCACGCCTGCGATCCGGAGCGCGACTTTGGATTCGGCCGCGACAGCGAATTCTCGAAGTCCGGCGGGATGCTGCTCCCCTCGCGCCCGGACTTCGACGACAGCCAGTGGCAGGCCGTCGACCTGCCACACGATTGGGCCGTCGAGCTTCCCTTTGAGCGGTCGGCCAGCGACTCCGTGAAGATGCACGGCTTCAAACCGCTGGGCCGGCTCTTCCCAGCGACCAGCATCGGCTGGTACCGCAAGCTATTCGACTTGCCCGCCTCCGATCTCGGGCGCCGCCTGTGGCTGGAATTCGACGGGGTGTACCGCGACGCGATGGTGGTCTTCAACGGCCACTTCCTGGGCCGCCACATGAGCGGCTACGCGCCCTTCCGGTACGATGTCGCCGATTTTGCGAATTACGGCGGGCAGAACGCGATTGTGGTGCGCGTGGACGCGACCCACAGCGATGGTTGGTTCTACGAAGGCGCCGGCATCTACCGCCACGTCTGGCTTCTCAAAACCAATCCCGTGCATGTCGCCCACGGCGGCGTCTTCGTCGGCTCCGAAGTGCGGCCCGGCTCGGCCACGCTCAGCGTCTCGACCGAAGTGGAGAACCAGAGCGGCCGGAACCAGGCGTGCCGCGTGGTTTCCACCGTCCTGGATGGCGCTGGGAACGTGGTAGCCACTTCGACCGGGCCGCCGGCGGCCGTGGCGCCCTGGAGCGCTTACGAGTTTAAGCAGCAGCTCGCGGTCCCCCAGCCGGCGTTGTGGAGCCTCGAGGCGCCCCACCTCTACCGCCTGGTCACCAGGCTGGAGGCGGGCGGCGCCGCCATCGACCAGCAGGAAACACCCTTCGGCATCCGCAGCCTGCGCTTCGACGCCGACCGGGGCTTCTTCCTCAATGGCCGACCGGTCAAGGTTTACGGTACCTGCAATCATCAGGACCACGCCGGAGTCGGGTCGGCGCTCCCCGACCGCATACAGAGCTTCCGCATCGAGAAGCTCAAGGAAATGGGCTGCAACGCCTACCGAACCTCGCACAATCACCCCACCGCCGAGTTGCTCGACGCCTGCGACCGGCTGGGCATGTTGGTCATGGACGAAACGCGCGTCATGTCCTCCAACCCGCAGGCCCTCGAAGAGCTCGAAGCCCTGGTTCGGCGCGACCGCAACCGCCCCTCGGTTTTCCTCTGGTCGCTGGGCAACGAGGAGCGCGAGCAGGGAACGGAGCGCGGCGCACGCATCGTCGCCACCATGAAGCGGCTGGTGCGGCGGTTGGATCCCTCGCGCCCGGTCACCGTGGCGCAGAACGGCGGTTATGCCGGCGTCGGTATTTCGACGGTTGTGGACGTCATGGGTTTCAACTACAACCTGCCGGAGATTGACGGCTACCGCCAAGAGCATCCTCAGCAGCCGCTCATCGGAAGCGAAACCGCCAGTACGGTCTCCACGCGCGGCGTCTACGCCAACGACAAGGCCAAGGGCTACCTCAGCGCCTATGACGTGAACTTCCCCCGCTGGGCCTCCACCGCGGAGAAGTGGTGGAAGTTCTACGCCGAGCGGCCGTTTCTGGCCGGCGGCTTCGTTTGGACCGGCTTCGACTACCGCGGCGAACCGACCCCGTCCGGTTGGCCGTGCATCAATTCCCACTTCGGGCTGATCGACATGTGCGGCTTCCCCAAGGACAACTTCTACTACTACCAGGCCTGGTGGAGCGGCAAGCCGGTGCTGCACCTGTTCCCCCATTGGAACTGGACCGAGGGCCAGGAAGTCGCCGTCTGGTGCCACACCAATCTGGACCGCGTCGAGCTGTCCCTCAACGGCCGGAGCCTGGGCGCACAGGACGTCCCGCGCAACACTCACCTGGAGTGGAAAGTGAAGTACGCGCCCGGCGTGCTCGAAGCCGTAGGTTACAAGGACGGCCAGCGCGCCCTGGTTGCCAGGCGTGAGACCACCGGCGCTCCTTCCGGAATCGCTCTTCGTCCCGACCGGCACGCGCTTTCCGCCAACCGTGAGGATCTGGCCATGGTCGAGGTCTCGGTGGTGGACCGCCAGGGCCGCCTGGTTCCCACCGCTTCCCACCCGATCGTCTTCGAGGTCGCCGGTCCGGGCCGCATCCTGGGAGTCGGCAATGGCGACCCCAGCAGCCACGAACCCGACAAAGCCTCCCAACGCAGCGCTTTCAATGGGTTATGCATGGTGATCGTGCAGGCGCTCAAGCAGCCAGGGGAGATCCGGCTCACCGCCCAGTCTCCGGGCCTGGAGCCCGCAACTGTAACCATCGAAACCCGGAAAGCGACGCCGCGCGAATCCGCCTAAGGAGGCGCATGGACATCTTCGCGCACGGCCTCTGGACCGCCGCCATCGCCACCGGGGTCAACCGCAAGATCGCCCGCCCCGTCCGCGTCGGCTGGACGGTCTTCTTCGGCGTGTTTCCCGACCTGTTCGCCTTCGGGCCTCCCATCGCCATGGCGCTCTGGCTGCGGCTAACCGGCCGCCTCGGCGCGCTTCCCCCCCACGGCTACGTGCCTTTCCGCGACCTGGCCTGGCAGCTCTACCACTTCAGCCACAGCTTGGTCGTTTTCGCGGCCGTATTTGGGTTCGTTTGGATCCTGGCGCGCCGCCCGGTGCTGGAGATGCTCGGCTGGGCCCTCCACATCCTGATCGATATCCCCAGCCACTCCCTGCACCGCTTCGCAACGCCCTTTCTATGGCCGCTCTCCGATTACGGCTTCAACGGCATCTCCTGGGCCAACCGCTGGTACATGCTGATCAATTACAGCGCGCTCCTGGTCGTCTACGTGCTGATTTGGAGAGCCTCCCGCCGGGCAGCCACTCAGTAGCGCCGCAGCCCGGGGTCCACGGACGCCGCCCAGCGGTCGATTCCCCCCTGCATGCTCTGGCAGGCCGCTAGGCCTTGCTGCCGCAGCCAGTTTACGATCTGCAAGCTGCGCGATCCGTGGTGGCAGTAGAACACCAGCGTCCCCTCTCCGGCCTTTCCCCGCAAGGCAGCCAACTCCTTGGGAATGGACCGCATGGAGATCGACTCCGCCCCCTCGATCCGGCACAGGGCGAGCTCCCGCGGCTCGCGCACGTCGATCAGCCGCAGCGTCTCCCCCGCCTGAAGCCGCCGCTTCACTTCCAGCGCATTGATTTCCACTGGCAACCCCTCCATCTCGCCTCCTGCCCCTATTATCACGCCTGCGGCGCCGGCCCCCGAGGAATTCTCAGTCACCGTATAAACCCAACTTCTTTCTCCCCCGCCTTCAGCGGCTTGCGGCTGCGCTCGCCCCTGGGTGGTCAAGCCTCCGTGTTTGTCTGGAAGCAGGGACAGCGCGCGTAGTTGCGCATTTCCTTCGCTGTCCCCCAAAAGGAAAACCCAATGAAAAACGCATTTCGCAGTGCCCTGTGGCTTCTGGCGCTTGCGGGGATCGCCCTGGCGCAAACCACGGTAACCAGTGTGCCGGTCACCCCGGCCCAACCCACCGCAGCCAGCTATGCTCCCTCGGCGCTGTGGCTGTTCCAGACCTACACCCGAGACAGCTACCGGGCTGCGTTCGGGGGCGAGACTCCGCCCTGCGATCCGACACAGCCCCTTAAGACGTGGTTCGACACCAGCGTCACGCCGGGCGCCACGGTGACCTACCAGGTCTTCGACAACACCAAGGGCGCGCTGGTGCCTTTGGTCATGACGGCGGCTCAGGCCGCGAGCCTCAACTTGCCTGGGCTGCCCCTGTACCCGGTGTGGACTCCCGCGCCCACCGACGCCTACATGCAACTAGGGGGCTTGCCGCAACAGGGGGTCAATCCGGCGCTGCTGGCAACACTGGATCAGGCCAACATGCTGGCCGGGCTCCTTGGCGGTACGGTGAGCGAGGGCGCGTTGCCCGGCACGGTCTACCCGGCCGACGAGCAGCGCCGGCAGTACGTGATTTCGGTTGGCGGCAACTCCTGGAACGCTGGGCTGCTGCTCCAGGCGCTCTATTCGCAGGGCGTCGGAATGCCGGGGAAGCTCGATCCGGCGACCGGAACTTTCGCCGCGACTCCGCCCCCCAGCACGTCAACGCTCGGCACAACGCCGATTCCCTCCCGGGCGCTTCTGCCCAACGAGGCATTCTCCAATCAGCAGTTCGGCGGCGATTGGATGGTCGTGAACACCTCGCTTCAGACCGCGCCGGCCGCAACATCCGCCCCGGCGTCATCCACCGATTCGGCCAACATCGCGGAAATCCTGCGGCTGGTTCAATTGATCGCCGCCGTTGTGGGGGTGAAATGAGCTTCGTATCGATACTTAAGAAGGTCGGCGCCGTGGCCACGGGGATCGAACAGATTGCCGTTCCGGTGGCCGAGACCGTGCTTCCGCAATTCGCGCCACTGATCGCGGAGGCGGACGGCATCTTTAAGCGCCTTCAGACAACGGTAGCCACGGTGGAGGCCAGCAATCCCGTAGATGGCCAAGGACAACTCAAGGCCGCGGCGGTCACAGCGGATTTCCAGTCCAGCCTCGCGCTGGCACAGCAAGTGCTCGCGCTGGAGGGCAAGACCCTCACCTACGACGACACCTCCCTGCAGACGGCCATCAATTCGCAGGTGGCGGCCTACAACGCGATGGCGCAGATCCAGGCCAGCTTCAAGATCGTGCCGCTCACACCGGCGCCCTGACCAAAACAGGCGGACTACCGCCAGAAAGGAGACCACATGCAGAACGTCACCAAGAACCTGAAGACCACCCTCATGGGCATCCTGGCCCTGATCATGCTGGGGCTCAACGTCTACCAGAACCCCGCGGTTCTGAAGGACCCGACGCAAGCCTCGCAGATCGCGGGCGCCGCAGCCGTTGGAATCGGCCTGATCCTGGCCAAAGACGGCGACCAGATCGACGCTTCCGCCCAGCCCAAGCAGTAGAAGAGTTGGCAACCTCAAGGGGGCCGCGATCCGGCGGTCGCGGCTACCCCAGCACCTGGAACTCGATCACGCCTTTGCCCCACACCGTCTGCCGGCCTACTCCGATCCAGCGCGCCGCCCGCAGGTACGGCAGGAATTCGCCCAGTTCCCCCTCGTACTCGACCTCGCCGACAAAGCCTCCCAGCGGATGGCGCTCTCCGGTCTTCGCCGACCGCCGCTCCGCCTCGCTGAACTCCAGTTGGACCCGCGACAGCTTCACCAGGGCCGCCCGGTCGCCCAAGGCCTTGAAGTCGATCGGCAGCGGCCCCGCCCCGTAGAGCGCTCGCAACGTGCTCAGCCGGTCCCGGATTCTGCCGAACAGCGCCTCGAACTCCGGCCGCGTGGCCAGCAGTTGCCCGTGCTTGAGCTCGGTGGGCGTGGTGAAACGGACCTGCACCTTCGAGGCCGCCTCCGCCAGGCTCCCCAACTCCAGCTTGATGGGCGGCAGCAGCTCCGTCATCAGAAACGTCATCCCGTTGTGGACACAAGCCGCGGACCGTCCCTGGGCATCCAGTTGGTGCACCTGGCGCAGGGTCGCCCGGCCGCGCCGTGGTCCAATGCCCTCGCTGGCCAGTTGCGAAAACGCCAGCACGAAATACACGATCGCCGGGTCCTTCAGGTCGAACAGGTGGACGTCGAAGTGGAACACCCGCCCCGGCTCGATAGTTTGCCCGTCCAGGTGCGCCGCGCGGAACACAAACGGCCGCGGCCAGTCGTGCAACCCACTGGGCCCTTCGGCGGGCTGCGCCACCGGTTCGAAGATGCGCGCGTAGGGGCAGGTGGGCCGCTGCTCGCAGGTGCGCGCGTCGTGGCAATCGGAAATGCACACAATTTGCCGGAAAATCGTGCCGAAGGCGCCCCTGACCACGTTGCCCGACTTGCCCGGTGGGAAGTAAATCGAGTCCCGCGCCGTGAACTGAAAGCGAAAGGCCGCCAGCTCGAAGCTCGGCCCATCCCCTCCCGCCGCCCCATCCCCGCCCGGCGCCGGCTCTCCCAGTTCGCAGGTTGGCACTCGTATCCTCGGAACCTACAACGATAGCACTCTGCCGGGGTGTCCCGTGCGCCTCGCGAGCCTCACTTGATGGGCAGCAGTACCTGGTTGCTCTGGAAGCCGTTCACCACCACGGTCAGCGCGACGTTCGTCGACGACGGCAGTCTGCTGTCGATCTTCAATTGGATCGCCGTGATTCCCGCGTAGCCCACCGCCGCCACCGTCTCGACCGGCGCGATGGAGTTGGCGCCCGACTGGATGGTGGCCGTGTCCGCCAGCGGCAGGACCATGCCGGCCGGAATCGCGAGCCCATCGGGCGCTATTCCCGTATATGGGCCTAGCCCGGTGCCCAGCAGCGTCACCGTTTCGCCCTGCACGGCCGGGGAAGTTGGCGTCACCAGCGACCCGTCCGCGTGGTTGGCCAGCGCGTAAGCCACTGAGCCTACCGGATTCGTGAACAACCCCGGCGCGTTGCGCCGCACCGTGAAGCTCGCCGTGGCATCCGGTTGATTCTCGCCGTGCACCACCACGCTATACTGGCCCGGAGTCAGCTCCGAGGGAAGCTGCGCATTGATCTGGGAGGGGGATACGAACAGCAGTGGAAGTAGCTGGCTCCCCACCTGCACCGTGATGCCATCCAGCGTCTGCGCCAGCGTGCTAGTCGGTCCCGCCACCAGGCTCGGCGCCAGCGCCCCGCCGTAAATGGTAATCAGCGAGCCCGGCGCAACCGCCACCGGAGGCGTCCCATCTCCCGCGGCATTCCTCACTCCCGTGGGTTGGACGAACGGCACGGCCGTCAGATTGGCAACTATGTACACCGGCAAACTCGTATTGACCTGCACCGAGGTGGAAGTTGCGGTGATATCGCCCGTCCACTCCGTGAACTTGTATCCGGGCTGCGGGACGGCCGTCACTGCGACGCTCGTGTTAGTCGCATAGAACCCGTCCGGGGAGGCCGGATTGAACTGGAACGTAGCTCCAGCCGCCGGATTGGAGACCGCCTGCACGAGGTTGCTGGTCTGATAATTCACCATCAGCGTCGTCACATTGGTGTCCGCCGTCCACGTCCGCTGCCTGGCTGCGCCATCGGACCAGGAAGTGAAATCCAGCCGCGACGTTGCGCTCAGCGGAATGGAGGCCGGCGCGACGATTGCCGCCTGGGTGCCCGGCGTCCGGTCAACCACGCAGGGCGTCTGGCACGCCACGCCGTCCACCATAACGCTGACATTGCCCGGCGTACTCAGAATCCGCAACTGGCCCATCAGGTCGTAGGTCGCCAGCACGCCCACCTGGGACGGGACGGTCACCGTGTATTGCTGGGTCGCTCCGGCGACCCCCGTCGACCAGTTGTCGAACGTGTACTGCCGCCCCTGGCTGGCCTGCTGCAGCGGCGCCGAGATCGTGTGCGTGGACCCCAGCGCCCATATGAAGCCGTAACTCGGCCAGTTACTCCGCCCGTCGATCGTCAACTGCAATCCCTCCGGAAGCGTGCCGAAGGTGACCCGTCCCGCCAAGGCATAGTTCGCCGTCAGCGTGATCGGCCCCAGATAACCGCCGGTGGTGTAAGTCTGAGTCTGGGGCCCGCCCTGACTCCAGGATAGCCACACCCACGGT
>Ga0326727_10019885_pt1 | contig 13410 bp, 10 predicted proteins | sample MB2enrmetagenome_FD_207643 | JGI IMG/M metagenome (GOLD analysis project Ga0326727, IMG submission 207643) | Lab enriched peat soil microbial communities from McLean, Ithaca, NY, United States - MB29MY | ecosystem: Environmental > Terrestrial > Soil > Wetlands > Peat | place: USA: New York... | reverse complement strand
CACACTCTCGCTGCGGAACTTCTCCTAATGCACGCCGTCGGATGTGACCGCACGTGGCTTTACACGCATCCCGAAGCGCCGCTCGATTCCTCCGCCGCAGAGAGACTATTCGGCTTGGTTTCGCGCCGTATCGCCGGCGAACCCACACAGTATCTGACCGGCAAACAGGAATTCTGGGGACTCGAATTCGAAGTTACTCCCGCTGTCTTGATCCCACGCCCTGAAACAGAGCACGTCGTGGAAGTCGCGCTGGCCTGCCTTGGTGCAGACAGCCTTGCAATTGGCCCCGGCACTGACCGCACGAGCGCGGCTTTGCGCATCGCAGATGTCGGCACTGGATCCGGGTGCATTGCCGTCGCCCTTGCGGGCGAACTTCCGCAGGCAAACATTGTCGCGACAGACATTTCAGCGGACGCCCTCGAGGTTGCCCAGCGCAATGCTGCTCGGCACGGCGTCGCCGATCGCATCCATTTTCTCCGATGCGATCTCCTCGACGCAATATCTCGCGCTTCTCTGCTTTTCGATGTTATTGTGAGCAACCCCCCTTATATCGCGCTGGAGGAAGCTAGCCAGTTGCCACGCGAAGTCCGCGATCACGAACCAGGCATAGCCTTGTTCGCCGGCCCCACGGGCACGGAGGTTTATGGCAGGCTGATTGAGCAGGCGAGCGCTTTGTTGCGCCCAGGAACGGAACTCGTAGTTGAACTCGGCTACAATTCCGTCAAACGCGTCCAGGCAATATTCGCCGACCAACCTGGCTGGACGAATCTTCGCATCACCAACGACCTCGCAGGAATCCCTCGCGTCCTTTCCGCCACACGAGCAAGTTAGCCGCACCTGCCGCCCCCCTATGCTTTTTTTCCCCGCACTCGGTGTATAGTTCGGCTACAAGCATCGCTATGCCTAAACTGTTCCAATATCGCGCCAAGCGTGACGCATTTATTTCCGACACCGCTGCGTCAGCCGAATCCTCCGCATCGATTCTCCACGTCGATATGGACGCCTTTTTCGTCTCGGTGGAGCTACTGAAGAGGCCGGAGCTGAAGGGCAAGCCGGTCGTTGTAGGAGGGCAGCGCGACCAGCGCGGAGTGGTTTCCTCGGCGAGCTATGAAGCCCGGTATTTCGGGATTCACTCGGCGATGCCGCTTCGCACCGCCGCAAAATTATGCCCGGATGCGGTGTTCCTCGACGGGAGCCATGAACTCTACGGTCAGTGGAGCGACCGCATCGCAGGAATCCTCGCAAGGTATTCTCCCATCGTCGAAATGGCTTCCATTGATGAAGCCTATCTCGACTTGACCGGGACGGAACGTTTGCATGGTCCGGCGTTGGGTGCGGCGGACAAGCTCTTGCGGGAAATCACGGCTACGACTGGGCTGCCTTGCTCGGGCGGCCTTGCTGCCACGCGCTTAGTTGCAAAGGTGGCAAGCGATCAAGCGAAGCCGCGCGGGCTTGTTTGGGTGCCCGCAGGAAGCGAAGCCGCTTTTCTCGCGCCGCTTGCAGTGCGGAGAATTCCCGGCGTCGGGAAAGTGACGGACGCAGCTCTTGAAAACATCGGAATCAAGACCATTTCGCAATTGCAGGAGATGTCGCTCGAACGATTGGAGGGAACCTTCGGCCGCTGGGGCACAGCGCTATTTCGCAAAGCGCGGGGAGTCGATTCCTACGAATTCTTCGTGGATGCCGAGCCGAAGTCCATTTCACACAATCGGACGTTTGGTGAAGACACCAAGGACCGAGAAATCCTTGATTCTACGGTCAGTCACTTGTGCGAGAAAGCTTCCAAGCGTCTGCGCGATGCGGGTCTCCACGCTCGCTCCGTCACACTCACACTTCGCTTCTCCAATTTCCGGACGATCACCCGGAGCCGCGCTCTGGCAGTGCCATCCGATCTCGACACGGCCTTCCTGGAAGCGATTCGCGACATGTTCAGGCGCGCTTGGGATGGTCGCGTCCTAATAAGACTTGTTGGAGTCGAGCTTTCGTCGTTCTGTGCGCCGCCGGGACAGCTCGACCTTCTGAATCCAAACCGGCGCGAGAAACTTGAACGTCTGGCTCGTGCCACGGATCAACTGCGTGACCGCTTCGGCTTTTCTAAAATCCAACTCGGAGGTTCGCTCTCGAAAGACAAGGATCGCGACTGAACAGCGGTCGCCCTGAATCTGCCTTATAATCTCGTCTCATATGTCCACAAACCCCAAGCCGGCAGAGAGCAGAAGACATGAAGCGGAGCGGCGCATTCGAAGTTTCTGGACGCGCGTGACCGAAGGATTCGAGATCGAACAACTCTGGGGCCAATTCCTGTCCGAAGCTAGGGCAAGCTACGGCCTTTACTCGAAGGATGTGGACTGGGAAGCCATCCATAGCGAAGAAAAGAGATGGAAGAGACCCTTGCTGGGCGCCTGGGCGCTTTTTCAGGCGCTGCTGATGAAGCTGACGCCGGCGCGGCGCATACTTCTTTTGATAGCGATTGTCCTTCTGGTGTTTCAGCCTCAAATGGCTTGGAACCACGTGGAATTCAGCCTTGGCGGTTTCGGCGCGCTCATTTTGTTTGTTCTCCTCGCGCTCGAACTTGCCGACCGCGTAACCATGAAGCGCGACCTCGAGATCGCGCGGGAAATACAGCAGTGGCTTGTGCCGGACCATCCGCCGTACGTTGCAGGCCTGGACATTGCCTTCGCGACGCGCCCGCAAAACACGGTTGCCGGCGATTATTACGATGCCTTCTTGCGCGCACTGCCCGACAGCGCTGGAACTCGCAAGCTGCTTATCGCCGTAGCGGACGTTGCTGGCAAAAGTGTGCCGGCAGCGCTTCTGATGGCGACATTTCAGGCGAGCCTGCGATCTCTCGCGGCGACCTCGGCGTCTCTGAAAGAGATCGTCGTTGGACTTCAAGGGTATGCCCGCGCCCACAGCCTTGAGGGGCGGCGTTTCACCACTGCGTTCATTGCCGAAATTAATCCTGAGACGCGCGAAATGAATTATGTAAACGCCGGGCATAACGATCCCGTGCTTCAGCGCGCCTCGGGGAAAATCGAGAGGTTATCGGTGGGAGGTGTTCCGTTTGGTGTTCCCTCTTTCACGGAAACGGAAACGGCATATCCAATTGGGAACGTACAACTCGATCCCGGTGACTTGCTTTTCATCTTCACCGACGGTGTGGTGGAGGCTGTAGGCGAGCGCCAGGAAGAGTTTGGAGAGACTCGCTTGCTGGCCTGCCTTCAATCCGCGCCTTTGGAGAGCGCGGCCGATACATTGAAACGGGTCATGACACAGGTGAACACTTTTGTGGGATATGTCCGCCAGCACGACGACATCACTTGTCTTGTCCTCCGGTGTGCGCCATGAGCAATCGCGCTCTGGCTGTTCGTATTTGCAAGACCTTGCGGGGCGCGGGCTATCAAGCGTATTTCGTCGGTGGGTGCGTACGCGACATATTGCTCGCACGCGAGCCCTTTGATTACGACGTCTCCACGGATGCCACGCCAGACCGGATACAAGAGCTCTTTCCTCGCAGCCTTTCGGTTGGAGCGAGATTTGGCGTGATTGTAGTTCTAGACGATTTAGAGGAGAACTCCTCAGACCAAGTGGAAGTGGCGACGTTCCGCTCCGACATGGGTTACTCCGATGGCCGCCATCCGGACCGCGTAACATATGCGACATCCCCCGAGGAGGATGTCCGCCGACGCGATTTCACAATCAATGCGCTGCTCTTTGATCCGGAAAAAGAGACGGTCCTTGATTTTTTCGGCGGGCGCGACGATCTGCGCGCGGGAATCGTTCGCGCCATAGGAACGGCGGAAGAACGCTTCGACGAAGACAAACTTCGCATGCTTCGAGCCGTGCGATTTGCCGCGCGGTTTCGATATGCGATCGAGGCCTTGACCTTCGCGTCCATTCAGAAGCTCGCGGGGGCTGTGCGACAGGTCTCCGTCGAGCGCATCCGCGACGAATTGACGAAAATGCTTACGGAGGGCGCCGCTCGCCGCGCATTCGAATTGCTTGACGAGACGAGGTTATTGACGGAAGTCCTTCCAGAGATTTCGACATTGAAAGGTGTCGAGCAGCCGCCGCAGTTTCATCCCGAGGGAGATGTGTGGACGCACACGCTGATGATGCTGGAGATGTTGGCGGCGGGCGCCTCAACTACGCTTGCTTGGGGTGTGCTGCTGCACGACGTCGGCAAGCCGGCCACATTTGCGCCTCCGGTTGGTCCAGAGGGGCGAATTCGTTTTGACGAGCACGTCGAGGTGGGAACACGCATGGCCGAAGAGATTTGTCGTCGCTTTCGTTTTTCTAATGACGCCATCGATCAAGTCGCTGCCCTTGTCGCGAACCACCTTCGTTTCAAGGACGTCACACGCATGAAGGCATCAACCCTCAAGCGCTTTGTCCGCATGGACCGCTTCGAAGAGCACCTTGAGTTGCACAGGCTTGACTGCCTTTCAAGTCACCGCAACCTTGAGGCCTACGAATTCGTCCGCCATTTCCTCGCCACTACGCCACCTGAGGAGGTAAGACCGCCTCGCCTTCTGACGGGAGATGACCTGCAGGCGCTTGGGTTTGTCCCTGGACCGCGGTTCAAGGAAATACTCTCTGCCATCGAGGAAGCGCAATTGAGCGGGAAGATCGCATCTCGTGACGGTGCGCTCCACCTAGTTCAAGAAATGTTCAGTCCACCATGACTCTATCTAGTGTGTAATCATAAGAATAGAAATTAAGTCTGAAATACATGCCTCCTGTCATTTGCAACAAATACTTTAGCGTGTTACACTAATGTATTCTCATATGTATAGACGAAGGTATGGGAAACCTTTTTGTTCCCTATGCATCTAAGGTTAAGTGCGGCCGATTTTGCATTTGAGTGGCTGGCACCCACGACCACTTAAACGCGAGGGGAGACATTGTGAGCAAATTGAACAGGACGATTCCCGACGAACTTCCCATATTGCCTGTGCGAGATACGGTGTTGTTTCCTGGCGCCGTCATGCCGCTGACTGTGGGCCGGGAAAGCTCGCTTGCTCTGCTCGATTCTTTGCAAGGACAGGAAAAACTTCTGGGTGTCGTTGCGCAGCTTGATCCAAGAATCGAAGCGCCAACTGGTACCGACCTTCACGGTGTTGGCTCGCTTGCCAAAGTTCACAAGATGGTGCGTATGCCGAACGGCAACGTCGTTGCGTTTCTCGAAGGATTGGAGCGGATTCGGGTGCGGGAAATCATAGGCATGTCGCCTTTCCTCCAGGCGCGCGTGATTGCCCAGCCCGATGTGGAAGACGAGCGGGACGCGGAATTGACCGCGCTCGAGCGCAATGTGCAGGACCTGTTCCGCGACGTTGTGGCGCGATCGCCGCAGCTTTCGGACGATCTTCAGAATGAATTAGCGAACATCGATTCGCCTGGGCGCCTAGCGGATTTTGTGGCCGCTACACTGCCATCGCTGACCACATTGATCCGCCAGGAATTGCTGGAAACGTCCAGCGTGCGAAAGCGTTTCGAGATTCTTGTCAACGAGCTTTCGAAAGAGCGAGAAATCCTCGAACTACGGAACAAGATTCACGAGCAGGTTCAAGAGCAGGTCGGACAGAGCCAGCGAGAGTTCTTTCTCCGCGAGCAGATGAAGGCGATTCAGAAGGAGCTGGGGGAATCCGACGACACGCAAGCGGAAGTGGACGAGTTGCGCAAGAAAGTCGAAGAGTCGGGAATGTCCGCGGACGCCAAGAAGGAGTGCGAGCGTGAGCTGAAACGGCTCGCGAAAATGACGCCGGCATCAGCCGAGTACATGGTTTCCCGCACGTACCTCGAGTGGATGACATCGCTTCCGTGGAACAAAATGTCCGGCACGGAGGATATCGACATCGCAAAAGCGCAAGTGGTCCTTGATGAAGACCACTACGACCTCGAAAAAGTCAAGGAACGCATTCTGGACTATCTCGCGGTCAAGAAGCTTCAGCCAGGAATGAAGGGACCGATCCTTTGCTTCCTTGGGCCTCCGGGAGTGGGTAAGACGTCGCTGGGAAAATCCATCGCGAAAGCGATGGGGCGGAAATTTGTGCGCATCTCGCTTGGCGGCATGCACGATGAGGCGGAGATCCGCGGGCATCGGCGCACTTATATTGGAGCGCTCCCAGGCCAGATTATTCAGGGCATACGCCGCGCGGAGACGCTCGACCCGGTTTTCATGCTGGACGAAGTGGATAAGCTGGGGCGCGATTTCCGAGGGGACCCGTCGGCAGCCCTGATGGAAGTGCTCGACCCAGAGCAGAATTCCACATTCCGCGATCACTATCTCGACGTTCCGTTCGACCTTTCGAAAGTTCTGTTCGTAGCTACGGCGAACTGGATGGACCCGATTCCCGAGCCTCTGCGAGACCGGATGGAAATCCTCGAACTTCCGGGATATACGGAGGAAGAAAAGATCCACATTGCGAAGAAGTTCCTGATTCCACGGCAGGCGAAGGAGCATGGGCTTGTGCTTGGCGATCAAATCGAGTTCACCGACGAGGCGCTGCGTGACGTAATTCACCATTACACTCGCGAAGCGGGCGTCCGAAACCTGGAACGAGAAATCGCCACGCTGGTGCGGAAACAGGCTCGACGCATCGCGGAAGGCAAAACCGACAAATTCGTGGTAACGCCGGATGGAATTCGCGAAGCGCTGGGAATTCCGAAGTTTCGGTTGGAAAAAGAAGTCGAAGAGCGCACCAAGGAGCCCGGTGTTTCGGTGGGGCTTGTTTGGACCCCCTCCGGCGGCGACATCGTTTTCATCGAAGCCAGCAAGATGCGCGGAGGCAAGCAGTTCACCATGACCGGGCACTTGGGCGAAGTGATGCAGGAGTCGATGAGGGCGGCCTTGAGCTGGGTCCGGGCAAACTCCGAGCAGTATGGTATTGACCCCGACTTCTTCCGAAAGCTCGACCTGCACATTCACGTTCCGTCGGGAGCGATTCCGAAGGACGGCCCCTCGGCGGGCGTGGCCATGGTCACAGCGCTTGTCAGTCTGCTCAGCGGGAAACCAGTAAGGCCGCGTGTTGCTATGACGGGCGAAATATCACTCTCGGGGATTGTGCTCCCGGTTGGAGGAATCAAGGAAAAAGTGCTGGGAGCAAAACGTGCAGGGATTCGCGAAGTCATCTTGCCGACGGAAAACGAGCCGAACGTTCAAGAGGATTTGCCGGCGCACATGCTGGAAGGTATTCAGCTTCATTTTGTGCGTACCGCCGAGCAGGCGCTCGAAATTGCCCTTGGCAAGTTTGAGAAACAGCCGGTCGGCACAGTTCCAGGCGGTCCGCGTGGCGAGGGCCAGACGCCGGCACGCCCAGTCCACTAACAGATAGAAACCTCCGAATCACAATTGCGACTCGCTGACAGGCCCGGGGACGACTCCCGGGCTTTTTCTTTTGCGCTCAAGGTAGAATGCTCAGGTATGCCATTGAGGCCAAGAGAGATTGTGGTTCGGGCGCGCGAAGCGTCCGCCCTTTTGCTTACTAGACTGGACCGCGAGGAAATGGTCCAACGTTTTCTCGAGTCTTATGCGAAAGAGTACAGCCGCCCGGGGCGCGCCGAGCAACCGGGCCATTATCGTGAACAGGTCGAGACCATTCGTCGTGAAGCGATTCTGGCCATGGTGTCGCGCATCGAAGCCATGTTGCCGGGCCGGCTGAGCATTCGGGCGGGGAAACCCAGCGGCGCGAAGAAGGCGAGAAAGGTCAAAGCAAAGGCGAAAAGTCTTCGAACGCCGGAGCACATTGTTGCAAATCCTCTTCTCGACCTTTTTCGAGAAGAGTTTTTCGTAGCACTGGGCCAAGCTCTTAACTGGGGGAAGGAGGACGCGCAAGGATTTTGGCGAGACCTTGACGTGTACCAAAGGCTCGCGGCGCGAGGATCCTCGGGCGCGAAGCGCCCTGTCGAGTCAGTATCCTGCGGGCCATTTGCAGAGCGCGTCGCGATATTGCTTGATCCTTCTCTGATGGAAGAGGCGCGCCGCGCAAGCGCCACATTCCAACTCGATTTAAATGCGGCTTCGGATTCAGTTTTGAAAAAGGTCTTTTCGCGACGCCGCGCAAACTGAGATCGAGGAAGGGAGACCTTTACGGCACTTCCCTGGGTGAAATGATTCATTTGCTGCCGGGTTTTTGTTATTCTCGCGGCCGTGACAACAATTCTCCCCATTGTTTGCTATTTCCTTGTAGGTCTGCAAATCGCCATCGGCGTTTACTCCTTGTGGGACGGAATCACCTGGTTCCAGTTCGTGCGCCGCCGCTTGGTCTCGCACGCCGGTTTTTACGCGCCTGTGACGGCAGTGATCTGTCCTTGCAAGGGTGTCGAACTGGGGCTTGAAGATAATCTAACGGCGCTCACGCGGTTCGACTACGCGGATTACGAGATCTACTTCTCCCTGGCAACAAGTTTGGATCCCGCACTGAAAGTCATCGAGCGCGTGAAAGCGGCAAGCAAGCGCCCGGTACACATTGTCATCGCCGGACCCCCTGAGAACTGCGGAGAGAAAGTCTACAATCTTCGCCGCGCAGTGGAAGCGCTGCCGGAGAAGTTCGAAGTTATTGTCTTCACGGATTCCGACGTGCGCCTGTCGCGCAATTGGCTGACCAAGATTATTGCGCCGCTGCAAGATCAACGAATTGGCGCAACAACCGCCTATCGTTGGTTTATCCCCAGCAGGGGTTTTGGCTCCGGCGGTTTTGCGAGCGCGCTGGCTTCGGCCTGGAACGCCTCTGTGGTAACTCTCCTAGGGCCATCAGGCAAGAACTTCTGCTGGGGTGGTGGGACAGCGATCCGGAAAAAGACTTTTGACGAGGCGGAAGTTCTTGAAGCGTGGAGCGGCGCAGTGAGCGACGATTATGCGATGACAAGCGCGCTCAACCAGTCTGGGAAACCGATCGTCTTCTGCCCGGAGTGCCTCGCCGTGACGCTGCATCCCTGGACTGGTTCGGCATTACTCGAGTTCACGAACAGGCAGGTGATCGTCACACGAGTCTATTCGCCCCGCCGCTGGATGACCGGGGCTTTCGCACATCTGAGCTATTCCCTGACGCTTGTCTATGCAGTGGTCGCGATCCTGCTGCTGATGATTGACGGCGATCCGTGGACGTATCTCGCGCTGCTGACGTTCCTTATCCTTCTGCTTTCAGCCATGAAGGGGGCGATACGAACGATCGCCATTAACGAGCTCCTCCCGGAGTGGAAAGCGAGAATGCAAGACTGGAGTTGGGTGTGGATGGGACTGGCGCCGGTGGTCCCGTTTCTTTTCTCTTTCAATTTTCTTGCATCGCTCCTGACCAGGCGGATTCTCTACGAACTTGTTTCTCCAGGCGTGACGCGAATCCTTCCACGCTAGAACCGATTGACAGGGCGCGCTAAATACGCCGCTGAATCCCGGGGAAATCGAGCCAAACCTTCACGCCGCAGAAGTGAGAACCCTCGGTGCAAATGGGCGTGGAGATTCCGGCACGAAGATAGCACGGCGGCCCGATGTACCGGCCCAGTTCCGGCAATTGCGCGCGAACCTGTTCCACTTCCTCGATCGATGCCTGGTAGATTTCCTCCTGCGCGTTAAAGCAAGTACGCATCGTCCATTTATGAAGCAAGTGCAAGAGCGACCCTGACTCGACAAGGCGGATGGCCTTTGCGTTCGGAAGTATATAAAGCGCAATCTCGCGCGGGACGCCGCGGTCGGTAAGATCATTCTTCGCGGTCCATGCGTCTGCCATCGCCTGCTGGTAAATCTCCATCGCTTGTTCGTTTTCCCGGATAAGCATTGGGGTGATGAAATCTGGGGCGCGCGCGTCCGCCAACGTGAGTAGTGGACGGGAGCCAGGGACCATGCGATGGCGTTGATCCTGACTATCCGCCGTATGGCTGATTCTTTTCGCGAATGTGAAATTCGCGTGTTGCAAGGCGCGCATGATCGGTGCGTGCACGCCGACATTCAAGGTTTCTCGACGATAAGGATTCTTTGCAGGGTTGAGCATTTGGTCGAGGGCCTCAGCATCGGGACAATCCGCCTGGGTCAAGCCGAGGACGGAACGATACGCTTCTGCCATCACCGAAACGGCCCGGGGGGAGAAGTCCACCAGGCGCGACGTCCAGCTTCCCAATCGCGCGTCAAATTCACGTGAGGAAGCTTCCGCATCGTGGGGTGGCACGGTCCATTCCGGCATGTCTTGCATGCCCGCAGTATCGAAGCGGTCGAAGAATTGTGGGTCCACCTCACGAACGCGCGCAACCATTTCACTTATCACCAGCCGTGCTTCCGTCGGGGTATCGCTGGCGGCCTGCATGCGCCACAGCCTGTGCAGGACAATTCCCGAAATCGTGTGAACCATCGTTGTGAAGGCTGCCAAAGGCAGGACGTAACGCGCCACCTCGATGGCGCGCTTCTCTGATTGCCGTTCAACCTTCTGGACGCGCTTTGGATGTGACATCGAGCCAAGGTGCCAAATATCGCCCAAAACCTTGCGAGCATCAGGCTCCAGCACTCGTGCCAGTTCGCGGTAGTAGATCCACGCGCGCTTGACGGCCTGCTCGTATATGTCGTGTTCCTCTGGCCCGAAATGCGGGCCTTCTGGTGGCATGTATGCCTGGGCACGGTCGAGCCGCACATAGCGCTGGCTCTGCTGCTCGGAGTTGTAGAAAGGGTGGGCGTGCAGAAAGGACCAAACAAATTGTCGGCTGACATTTTCAAGACCGAATTCAAAATGGGCATGTTGATAGACGGTATGGTGGCCGCCGTAGTATGTCGAAGCGCCGATCATCACGCGTTGCTTTTCACTGATTTCGTCAGAGTTGATCAGGCGCGGAGAATAGCAGGTTCGCGCTGCCGCAATCGCGGAGTCGAAGGGGTGGGAAAAGCAGTTTCTCAGTGTGACGCGCGGCGTAGCGGTCTCGACGTGCGAGGCCGGTGAGTCGCCAGACGATGGGGACAAGTGCGTGGCCATTTTCTGCCTCGCATTGTACACCGTCTGATGGCTGCGAAGCAGGCGATCCACGCGTTCAGATTCAGCTATACACCGACTGGGGCCAACCGGAGATTCGTTTGTGAATCAGCAGGATGTTATTTCTTGGCGGCGGCTTTGTCCGCGTATTTCTTCTGGAAGCGCTCGACGCGGCCAGCCGTGTCTATAAGCTTCTGCTTGCCGGTGAAGAAGGGGTGGCAATTCGAGCAGATTTCCACGCGGATCAGGTCGCCCTTGGAGGTCGAGCGCGTCTGGAAGGTGTTCCCGCAGGCGCAGTGGACCGTCACGGGGTGGTAGTTAGGGTGAATTCCGTCTTTCATGAGAAGCTCCTGTTAGCCAGTGGGTCCGCGAAAGTGAAAGCCCGGAACACAGTCGCATCGCCCAGCAAGTCTTGAAACACCAATCATACAGGAGAATCGTCAGCTTGCCAACGCAGGTTGATGTACAGGGCAAGGCGAGAGGAGATCAGGATACAAAGGAGCAGCCAATGCGAGTCAGGCCGTCAGCGGCCATCGACGCGTATGCCTTATGTAGGATGACACGAACGGGAGGCAGGATTGGGACGTGCAGGACAGCATTAAACTGGTCTGGAAGTTCCTCGGGCCCCTCCATAAGCAGGGCCACGCCACCATAGCTCAGATCGATCACCTTTGCCGATTGTTGCTTCGCGCCTGTGAGTGTTGCAAATGCCTTGGTCCCAGCGAGTGAGACACGTTCCCATTTACGCTCTCGCACATAAGGGGCATCCGTCGTGGGCATGGATGGGGCAGGAACAGGGCTGTCCGTTTTGAGAGGAGTGGAGGGATCTGGTGGTGGTGCCTCACGCATGGGTGGGTTTTCTAATGGTATTACACGCGAAGTCGTCCGCCCCGAGTGCTTCAACTCGTATAGCCTCTTGTCTGCCAGGCTCATCAGTTGTGTCTTTTGGTCACCATCCTGCGGATAGACGGCAACCCCAAAGTCGAGAGTTACGCCGATGTCTAACTTCAATGGGCTGACAACAGCTTCGTAGTCGGAGCGAAGCCGGCGGCACAACGTAATCGCTTGTTCGGGATCCGTTTGCGGCAAAAGGACCGCAAATTCGTCACCTCCGATGCGAAATGCGAGGTCGGATGCGCGTAAAGTTTTTCGAAGCGTAACAGCGGCAAGCTGCAGTACTTGGTCACCCTGTAAATGCCCGTGGCGGTCGTTGACGTCTTTAAGCATGTGGAGGTCGAGGATGGCCACGGCGAGATGGTTGCCGTAGCGTTTCGCCCGGTTGAGTTCCCTTTCGCAGTACTCGTCGAAGAGGCGACGATTGTACAAACCGGTAAGCGCATCTGTCGCCGCGCTAGTCTGAAGTTTCTTGAATTCCTTATACTCGATGAGAATGGGGAGGCGGAAGAACCTAGCGGTTGAGAGAACGTCGACGATCGCGGTCTGCAGTGAGACACTCTTGGCTCCACTGCCTGCGAGTTCGCTGCGGCGCTGAAGAATTCGGGCCCAATATTCCTTGCTTTCGACGTCTGTAAGGTCGATCTGCGCGATCGTACTAAGAAATTGGCGGAGGAACTGCGCTCGGACGGAGTCTTCCAGTCCTTCGAGCGTGTCGACAAGCAGTTCTAAGAACGAGTCATCAACTGACGAGTTCAACTGAAACGTTTCGCCCGGCTGGGCCATCGACGGGTCCTAAGTGAAAATCTACCATACCCTGAAATCAGGGTCGTCGCGGGGGTGTGAAGACTCTTGCAATGGACAGTCCATTCTAGAACGGGGGACCTGTGGAATAGGCCAACGTAACTTATTGAGATGAAGGAGAATGCGCCAAATGTGACGGTTGTCAAATCAAGCAATTGCGGCAGCCATCCCAAAGACAGAAAAAGGATTCCGCTTATACCCACCAGCCTGCGAGCAGGCAGAATTGAGTGTGTCCAGTACTTCTAGCCAATGGGTTTCAGGAATTCGACGCCAACAAGATGAACGTCGCCTGCCTCCTGCTGGCGTTTCACTCTTGCCTGTATTGGTGGCATGCCGGAGGGGACCAAAGCAGAGACTACTATTGAGGGAGCAGGAATGGTCAGCGTTATGACCTCATTGATGGCGAGAGCTCTGGGACATGTGAGAAATGCCCCTAGGCCACTGATATTCAACGTCTTAGCCAATTCTAGAAACTGCTCACCATGAGCATCCCGACCACGGATAAACAGTGGAACTTGCAGGTGAATACGCTGAAATCTCCTGCGCTCGTCAAACTGCGGAGACATAGTCACCCTTTGGTGAGATGTGATTTCCTTCACGTCTGTTGGTACCCCAGTTTTAGTACTAGAATAGAAAGCAATTCAAATGCTACTCAGTTGTATAAGATATTCATTGTGCTCGGTGTTTGTTCTCAATAACTTACGGTGCACTGGTCAGACGATTGGCGTCGCCCATCCTGACCAACTTGGGAAATGACTCCAAC
>Ga0326727_10019884_pt1 | contig 13411 bp, 14 predicted proteins | sample MB2enrmetagenome_FD_207643 | JGI IMG/M metagenome (GOLD analysis project Ga0326727, IMG submission 207643) | Lab enriched peat soil microbial communities from McLean, Ithaca, NY, United States - MB29MY | ecosystem: Environmental > Terrestrial > Soil > Wetlands > Peat | place: USA: New York... | reverse complement strand
AACTGAAGCGCCGGATGTCGAAACGAGGATCGAGCGGCACGCCATCCACCGTCACCACCGCGCCGGCCAGGCTGCGGCCGCCTTCATACAGCTTCACGCCCCGCCTCCCAGCATGATGACGCTGCGGACCGTCTCACCGCGCTTCAGCGCCGCGAATCCGTCGTTGATGTCCTCCAGCCTGATGCGCGCCGAGATCATGTCATCAAGGTTCAATCGCCCGTCGAGATAGGCCCGGGCCAGCAACGGAAAATCCTGCGCCGGCCGGGCGCCCCCATACGATGAGCGCGTGATGCGCTTCTCCTGCATCAGGCTGCCCCAGCGGAACGCGACCTGCTCGCCGACGCCGGTCTTGCCGAGCCAAACGACCTGGCCGCCTGGCCGCACCGCCTCCAGCGAGAGGCGGAATGCGGCGGGGACGCCGGCCGCCTCGATCACCACGTCGGCGCCGCGGCCGTCGGTCAGCGTGCGCGCAAGGGCCGCCGCGGCCGCTTCGTCCGGGGGCGTGGCGTGCGTGGCGCCGAGGGCGGTGGCGAGCTGGCGGCGTGCGGGATTGGGGTCGCAGGCGATGATCGTTCCGGCCCCGGCCAGCCGGCAGCCCTGGATCGCGGACAGGCCCACCGCGCCGCAGCCGATCACCAGCGCGACCGCCCCCCAGCGCAGTTCGGCGATGCGTGTTGCGGCGCCGACGCCGGTCATCACGCCGCAGCCCAGCAACGCGGCGCGATCAAACGGCATCGCATCCGGCACGCGGATCGCGCTCTGGGCCGGCACCACGCAGTATTCCGCGAAGCCGCCGAGATACATCAATTGATGCACCGGTGCGGCATCGCACGACAGGCGTGGTTTGCCGTCGAAATGAAACGCCTGCGGTCCGTTGGCGAGGAACTTCGTGCACAGGATCGGTTGCGCGCGCTCGCAATAGAAGCAGTGGCCACAATGCGGATTCCACGACAGCACGACGCGATCGCCGGGCGAGAGGTCGGTGACCTCGGCGCCCACCGCCTCAATCTCGCCGGCGGCTTCGTGGCCCAGCACGGCGGGCAGCTTTACCGCGAGCTGGCCTTCGATCGCCTCAAGGTCGGTGTGGCACAGGCTGGCGGCGCGAACACGCACCAGCACGTCGCCCGGCGCGAGCGGGCCCACCTCGATCGTTTCGATCGTCATGGGCGCATTGATTTGCCGTAGCACGGCGGCCCTTGCCTGAAGCATGTGCCAGTGTTCCTCCCGATGGGCCTGGGCGTAGCATGAAACGCGGCAATGGTCAGGGAGGCAGCGGGCGATGTCGGACAAAGCCTATCTGGTGGTGCGGGCGGTGGTGGCCGATGCGGCCGATCGACCGGGGTTCGACCGGTGGTACGCGGACGAGCATCTGCCCGACGCACTGAACGCATTCGCCGCACGGCATGCGTGGCGTGCCTGGAGCCGAACCGATCCGGCAGTGCATTGCGCGTTCTACGCATTCGACAGCGTCGAGAATGCCGAGGCGATCGCCACCTCGCCGGCGATCAAGGCGCTGATTGCGGAATTCGATGTGCGCTGGGGTGGCAGGGTGACGCGCACGCGGGAGATCCTTGCGGTCGCCGATTGATCCGCGCACCAAACCTCCGGTGGGCGACCTCCGCTGGCCGACCTGACTGGCCGACTTCCCGTGGGCCGATTTGGCCGCACCCGGCACTCGGCGGTAGGATCGCCGCTGCAAAGCGGGAGGGACGAATGGGCGCGAAGATAGCCATCATGGGGACCGGCGCGGTCGGCGGCTATGCCGGGGCGCACATGGCGCACGCCGGCGAGGACGTGACGTTCATCGATCCATGGCCGGCGCATGTGGAACAAATGCGCGCGCACGGGTTGAAGATCAGTCACATCCGCGACGTGCCGGAATTCACCGCCAAGGTGCGCGCGCTGCACGTGACCGACGCGCAGCAACTGGCCAAGGAGAAGCCGATCGACATCGCGTTTGTGTGCATGAAGTCGTACGACACCGAATGGGCGGCGACGCTGATCGCGCAGTATCTCTCACCCAACGGCTTCATCGTGTCGTTGCAGAACTGCATGAACGAGGAGACGATCGCCGGCGTTGTCGGTTGGGGCCGCACCGTCGGCTGCATCGCGAGTTCGATCACCGTTGACCTGTGCGAGCCCGGCCATGTGCGTCGCGCCGCCGGCAAGAGCGGGACGAAGCACACGGTGTTCCGCACCGGCGAGGTGCACGGCCGCGTCACCGAGCGCGTGAAGGAGGTCTGTCGCCTGGTGGCGCTGGCGGACTCGGCGATGGTGACCGAGAACATCTGGGGCGAACGCTGGTCGAAACTGGTGACCAACGTGATGGGCAATGGCTTGTCGGCCTGCACCGGGATGATCACCAAGGACATGATGCGGGACGATGTGATCCGGCATTTCTCGGCCCGGCTGGGCAGCGAGGCGATCCGCGTCGGCCAGGCGTTGGGCTATGCACTGGAGGAGATCCATCATCTCGATCCAGAACTGATCGCGCGTGCGGGGGAGAACGATCCGGAGGCGCGCCGGGCGTATGACGAGCATCGGCTGGCAGAGGCGGCGAAGGGCGGCGGTGAGCACCGGCCGTCGATGGGCCAGGACATGGTGAAGGGGCGGCGGACGGAGATCCAGTTCCTCAATGGTTTGGTGGCGAGGAAGGGCGAGGAGATCGGGTTTGCGACGCCGGCGAATACCGCGCTGACCGATATTGTTACGCGGGTGGAGCGGGGCGAGCTGCAGCCCGATCCGCGGCATATCCGGGAATTGAGGCTGAATTGAACGTCGCGGAGCGATGCGATGCGGTGAGGGCCCTCCGTGCGGCACGAACCCTCACCCTCGCCGCTTCGCGTCTCGACCTTTCCCGCGAAGAGCGGGAGAGGTGTACAGTCAGGGTTAGCCTGCGGCTTCCTTTTCCTTTGCCAGGAGCGCCCGCTTGCGCGGCACGCCCCAGCGGTAGCCGGTCAGTCCTCCGTCCTTGCCGATCACCCGATGGCATGGCACGGCCAGCGACACCGGGTTGGTCGCACACGACCGCGCCACCGCCCGCACCGCGCGGGGATCGCCGATCGCGGCGGCAACGTCGCCGTAGGTTCGCGTCTCGCCGGGCGGAATCTGCTGCAACGCGCGCCATACGCGCTGCTGGAACGCCGTGCCGCGCAGGTCCAGCGGCAGGTCGAGTGCCCGCCGTGGTTCCTCCAGGAAGCTCAGCACCGCGCGCACGGTGTCGGCCAGGGCCGCGTCGTCCGCGACCAGCTTGGCGCGGGGGAAGCGCTGCCGCAGATCGCCCAGTAGCGCGTCATCCGGCTCGGCGAAGCCAATGAAACACACCCCCTTGTCGGTCGCCCCAACCAACAACCGGCCAAAGGGACAATCGGCCGACGCGGTGCGGATCACCTCCCCTGCCCCGCCGCGGCGCATCGCGCCCGGCGTCATGCCGAGCAGCGCGCCGGTCTTCTCATAGACCCGTGATTCGGAGCCGTAGCCTGCGTCGATCACCGCGTCCGCCACCCTTGCCCCACCGCCCAGCGCCGCCTGCAGCCGGCGGGCGCGCACGCCCTCGGCGTAGCTGCGCGGTGTCAGTCCGGTGTGGTCGCGGAACATGCGCAGGAAGTGGAAGCGCGAATAGCCCGAACGCGCCGCCAACGCCTCCAGCGCCGGGATGGTCTCCTGCGCCTCGATGAAGGCGCAGGCGTCGCGCACCACCGCCTGGGCGATCGCGGCGCGTTCGCCCTTCGGGTCGCAGCGCTTGCAGGCGCGGAAGCCGGCGGCCTCGGCGTCCCGATTGCCCGGGAAGAAGCGCACATTCTTGCGCAGCGGGCGGGGCGACGGGCAGCCCGGGCGGCAATATACGCCCATCGTGGTGACCGCGTAGCGGAACTCGCCCGGCTGGCGGCGGAGGACCTGGTCCCAGAGAAGCTCGTCCGAGGCAAGGTCAGCGACATGTCTGTCGATGGTGTGTGTGTCTGGCATGGCCGGAATGTGGGGCAGCGTGCCCGCGGACGCCATCCGGGCGTTGCGTTCACTCGCCGGCGGATATTTCTTGCCACATTGCGTTTTGTTAGGTTAGTATATCTAATCTTTTTGACACAAGGTCATCTCAGTGAAGTTGAACGACACAACCAGCCAGCCGCAAGGTGACGACGGCGATCGCCCTGCTTCCCTGCCCGTGCCGGCGACGGGCGCGACTGAGCCGTCCGACGGCGGCCGACATGGCTCGCTGCCCATGTCTTCATCGGAGTCAGTAGGTGGTCACCCACTGGACGGATTGCGGCGCTGGCAGGACTTCTATGCCTTTCTGATCGAGGATTCGACCAAATGGGCCGGTATCCGGGCGTTGGTCCGTGCCGTGCCCGAATTGATGCCTGACGCCCTCCTGATTACCGATGCAGCGGGCTTCATTGTCCTGGTGAACCGGCAGCTTGAGCTGATGTTCGGCTATCATCGTTCCGAAGTCGTCGGGAAAACGCCTGAGGTGTTCTTGCCGGTTGAACAGCGCGCCCGGCATGTCGAGCTGCGGCATGCCTACGCGAATGCGCCACACTCGCGCCCCATGGGCTCCACGGCGATTTTCGTGGCAAGGCGCAAGAACGGCACGGCGTGCCGCGTCCGCGTGACGCTCGGCCCGGTGCCCACCCCGGAGGGCACCTGCATCATTGCTGTGATCCGACGTGTCGAGGCAAGTGAGGCATTCGGCCGACCGGTGATTGAGCAATGTTGAACGTCATCGCGTCTACCCCGCCCGCGGCGTCGGAGACAGCTGCGACATTTTGTCGCCGCCGCCACCACAACCACCAACCAAGCCGTCGACAGCATCTCCGCCGACCCCACGGCCGCTTCGGTGCACAGACGCCGCTCGCCGCATCCCTGGTGGATGCCGGCAGGCGGAGCCGACTTTGACCCGCCGCCTGCGACCCGAGCGTGATCCCGTGACGATAGCCAGCCATTTGCCGGATTGGCACACCGCGTGACCTGGGCGAACTTCCTGTCGATCCGTCGTTCGTCTTCCGCGCAGGAGCGTGCCGCCGAGCCGACGGCCGAGGAATCCGCCACGGTGGCCGCCATTCTGACCTCGGTCCGGGATGCGGGTGCGCGCGACGAACGCCTGTCATCGCGCGACGGGCGGCGCTGGCGCATCGACCTGTTCCTGATTTTCTGCTCAAGTTGGGTGGCGGTGCAGTTGTGGTTCTGGCCGGAGCAGTTTCCGCTGGAAACCGGCCGGGTGCTGCTGTCCGCCGGCGTGCACGGGAATGAAGCAGCCTGGGCCCTTGTTTGCGCGCTCGCGGCACTCCTGAAACTGGGTGGACTGGCCTGCGCGCGCCACGCGCGCCTGGTTCGCGTTGCCGGTTTGCTGATGCTTGTCGGGCTGTTCATGTCGATTGTGATCTGGACGATCATGGGCCTGACCTGGGCGCTTGATTATCCGCACAGCCTGGCGCCGATCATTCTGCTCGGCGCGGCCTTCCTTGCCGCCTGCCAGGTGGCGCTATGGAAGTCGCCGCAAACTTATTCTCTAAGTTAGTTATTATGTCAATTTCCCGCCTTTGGAGGCGAACCCGTGACCGCAGCGAACAATCTCTGTTCATGACGAACAACCCGACTGATCCCGCGCCTCCCGACGAAGCCATGGAGATGGTCCGCACCAGCGATCACCTCGCCGGAATGACCGCGATCCAGACGGCGCTTGACCAGGGCGCAACAACGAACCGGGAGCACCTGGCGTGGCACACCGACACGCCGTGGCGGCTTGAGATTTTCCTGACGTTCTGTTCGGGATGGATGGCAATTCAGTTGTGGTTTTTTCCCAACCAGTTTCCGCTGGGAAACATCGCTGTCTCGTTGTCGGACGCGCTGCGCGGCCAGGAGCCTAGCTGGGCATTCTTCTGCACGCTCGCGGCACTGCTCAAGTTGTGCGGTCTGGCCTGCCGTCGCTGGACGACCTGGAACGGCATATCGGCTGGGCTGATGATCGCCGGTCTGTTCATGTCGGTGGTGATCTGGACGATCATTGGCCTGACGTGGTCGTGGAATTATCCGCACAGCATGGCGCCCCTGCTGCTTATCGGTGGGTCGCTAGGCGCAGCCTGGCAGCTCACCAAATGGAAGCCACCACGCAATCGGCCGTTGTGATGTTTGTTATTAATACTACTTCCTGCTTCAGGAGTTCCGCTTGAACCTGACGAGTTTCCCGGCCGGCCGGCGCCCCTTTCTGGAGGGTGCGCCGAACTCCGGCGGCGCCGACGACCCGGTCGCGACCGGCGCGATCCCGGTGGCGCCCGACCCGGTTGCGCCGGCGCGCGATCCATCCCCGGTGTCGTGCGCCGACGTGCCGTGGCGATTCACGACGTTCCTGGCGTTCGGCTCCGCCTGGGCGGCAGCACAGTTGTGGTTCTGGCCCGACCAGTTCCCGCTGGGCCACACGCCGATGACATTGTCTGACGGGATCCGCGGACAGGAGCGCGTCTGGTCGATCGTCTGCCTGGCCACCGCGCTGCTGATGGCAAGCGGTCTTGCTTGTCGGCTCTGGACCGGCATGCGCGTCATCTCGGCGACCCTGACGATCACCGGACTGTTCCTGACGATCATTATCTGGACCATCGTTGGCGTGTCATGGACGTTGGATTTTCCGCACAGTCTGGCGCCGGTCATGCTCATCGGCGGATCGCTCGGCGCCGCCTGGCAGTTGATGCAATGGAAGTCGCCGAGGTCGCGGACCCGCCGATGACCGAATTCGGGGGGCTGGAAGAAGCCATCCTGCTGCGGCTGGTCGATCGTCTCGTGATGGTGGAACAGCAGACCACGACCAGCCTGGCGACCGTCGGCGCGATGTCGGACAGCATCGGTGAGCTGCGCAAGCAGATCGCCCAGTTGTCGGGCGAGCTCGACAAACTGCGCGAGCTGTCCATGGTTACGATGCGGAGCTTCGAGCAGATGCGCAGCCCGCTGCAAGGGCTGCTGGACCTGAAGCAGAAGTTCAGCGGCGGGTGGCTGGTGATCACCGCGTTTTTCCTGGCGGTGGCGTACCTACTGCAGCCGTTGCTGACCCAGCTCTATAATTGGCGGCTGGGGGTGAAGTAAGCTTGTGGCAAGACGATCAGGGGGCAGAACCCCTTGGCCGTCTTGCCTCACGCCCCCGATTGGCCGTGGACGTGGCGCAGAGTCAGGCCGAATTGCAGCCAGGTGACGCCCATCATGATCAGTTCGACGGCGATCAGGGTGCCGAGGACCCACAGGCCGGACCATGGCAGTTCGGCAAACAGCAGCACGCCAACGACCAGGCTGACGATGCCGCCGAGCAGCAGCACCCACCAGCCGGTCATGTCGCGGTGGCGCAGGGCGATGACGATGCGCAGGACGCCGCCGACGATGAAGGCGGCGAGCAGCAGCAGGGTGATCAGCACGGAGCCTTGGTCGGGCTCGTCCATGATCAGCAGGCCGCCGACGATATAGAGGGCGCCGCCGAGGAACTGGAACAGGAACGAGCTCCAGGTTCGGGTCATGAAGGCGTGGACGATTTGGAAGACGCCGCCGACCAGCAGCATGGCGCCGATGAAGATGACGCTGGCGAGGGTTACCGCGACGACGTCGCCGAGCGCGAATATGCCGGCTGCGATCAGCGCGGCACCGAGGAGGACGAACCAGCCCCATTTTCGCGGTGATGTGGGTATAGCCGAGGCCGTGCCGTGCGCTGTGGGCGTGTAGGTCCGACATGTGTGTCCCCCTGCCTGCGGATTTGCCGACGCTGGTTGATTTGCCAACGATATTGCAGCGCAATCATGGGCGCCGCCAGGGGTTTGGGGAATTGGACTGGTCAGGTGGCGGCGATTGGGGCTGGCGGGCAGACCGATTGGTCGGGCCAATGGGCTGATCGGCTATGAATGGAAAGTATCGACATGCGCGATGATGTGCCTGCCTCGCCGGAGCGGTATGGGGTTTCCGAGAAAAATCGCGTCCGCCGCACACCCGACCGGGCGCGTTATGACCGTGCGACCGTGCACGCTTTCCTGGATGCGGCGGTGGTGTGCCACATCGCCTACACGATTGACGGCCGGCCGTATTGCACGCCGACGGCGTTCTGGCGCGAGGGCGAGCATCTGTATTGGCACGGGTCTTCGGCCAGCCGGGCGATCCGCAGTCAGAAGGATCTGCCGGTCTGCCTGACGGTGACGCATGTCGATGCGCTGGTGATGGCGCGGTCGGGGTTTCATCACTCGATCAACTACCGCTGCGTGATGGCGTTTGGCACCGCGCACGCGATCACCGATCGGGCCGAGAAGCTGCGGCTGATGGATAATTTCATCGACCGGGTTTATCCGGGGCGGTCGAAGTTGATCCGCCAGCCGAACGAGCAGGAGCTGAAGGCGACGACGCTGATGGGCATGGAGATCGAGGAGGTGTCGGGCAAGATCCGCGACAAGCATGTGGCGGATGAGGAGGAGGATTACGCGACGGTGCCCGCGTGGTCGGCGCTGTATCCGGTGACGCAGGTGATTGGCGAGCCGGAGGATTGCGCGCGGCAGTTGCCGGGGCTGACGCGGCCGGACGAGATGGTGGATTTCGTTCCGGGTGCGCGGCTGGATGACATTATGACGGCTACGTATCGGAAGAGGTTTGGGTAGAGTTTATATCGGCCGCCCTTTGTGGGGGAGGTCGGGGAGCGTGGCGATGCGGGTTAGGGGGTTGCCGCGGGTCGAACCCTCACCCGCGTCGCAAGCGCTCCGCGACCTCTCCCGCGCAGCGGGAGAGGTGTACGGTTCTACTCTGCCGCCTTGTTCAGGATCTCCTCGGGCGTCGAGCTGACCACCTCCACGTATTTCGGCACGAATTTTCCACCCTCGATCAGGCGAATGAACTCGGGCTTGATCTCGTTCGCCAGGATGCGGCGGATGCGGGCGTGCTCCTCGATGTCCGCCCACTCGGCGATGAGGAAAAATCGCTGTGGGTCCTCGGTGTCGCGGCACAGCACGCCGTCCTTCACCTGGGCGGCCGATTTGTGCATGGGGTTGCCGTCCGAGTAGTCGAATTCCTCGAACAGGCGGATGAACTCAGCCTCCTGCCCGGCCTGCACGCGGAAATCATAGATGTGCAGGAAATTGCCCTTCGATGCCAAAGGTTCTTGCGCCATCGCCGCCCCTCCTTGAACCGTTCCGACCGACGGCTGATACTCGCCCGCGCCCTTGCCTGAGGCAACGCTTATGAACGACGGCCCTGCATTGTCACACGACCCGCGCTACGCCTGGCCCGCCGAGGGACTGCGCCGCGTGCCCGACTGGGTCTATACAGACGCGGCCGTCTATCAGCGCGAGGTCGAGCGCATCTTCCACGGCCGGACCTGGAACTATGTGGCTTTGGAGGCCGAAATCCCCAATCCGGGTGATTTCATTCGCTCCAATGTTGGCCCCACCCCCGTCGTTGTCGCGCGTGGCAAGGATGGCTCGATCCATGTGATGGAGAATCGTTGCGCCCACCGCGCGGCGGAATTCTGCCGCGAGCTGACGGGCAATGCGAAGGAGTTCGTCTGCCCGTATCACCAATGGACCTACGAGCTCAACGGTGCGCTGCGTGCCGTGCCGTTCCGCCGCGGTGTCGGCGGCAAGGGCGGCATGCCGGCGGATTTCGACATGGCGGCGCATGGGCTGACGCGGCTGCATGTCACCACGCATCGCGGCGTGGTGTTCGCGTCTTACGTTGCCGATATGGAACCATTGGCGGATTATCTTGGCCCCGAAATCCTGCGCGAGTTCGAGGCGACATTCGACGGGCGCAAGCTGACGATCCTCGGGCATTACCGGCACTCGTTGCCGGGAAACTGGAAGCTGTACCACGAGAATCTGAAGGACCCTTACCATGCGACGTTGCTGCACACGTTCCTGGTGACGTTCGGCCTGCTGGTCGCGGGCAACAAATCGCTGATGCTGGCCGACGCGACGGGACGTCACGGGGTGATGGCATCCGCCAAGTCCGATGCGACCAAGGTCGCCGCCGATCTGAAAGGCGAGATGCGGGCCTACAAGGAGGGGATGACCCTGGCCGAGCCGCGCTTCATGGATTTCATCGACGAGTTCGACAGTCCGTGGTCGGTCACCATGGCAACGATCTGGCCAAACCTGATCGTGCAGCGGGAGATGAACACGCTCGGCATTCGCCAGATCGTGCCGACCGGGCCTCACGAGTTCATCATGAAGTGGACGATGTTCGGGTTCGAGGGCGACAGCGAGGCGATGACGCGGCACCGGTTACGGCAGGGCAATTTGATGGGGCCGGCTGGGTTCCTCGGCCTGGAGGACAACGAGGCGATCAAGTTCGTGCAGGATGGCATGCAGCGCGTGCCGGACGGTGAACATGTGGTGGAGCTTGACCCGCAAACTGGCTATGGCACGTCGGATACGCTGATCTCCGAGGCGGCGATCCGCGGGATGTATCGCCATTGGCGCGATGTGATGGGGCTGTAGCGATGCTCGACGTCCCCGCGCCACAGATCGACAGCCGCATCGCCGCGTTGTTGTTGCACCACGAGATCGATCAATTCAACGCACGTTATGCTGCCGCGCTGGATGCGCAACGCCTGACCGAGTGGACGGAGATGTTCACCGAGGACGCGTTCTACCTGGTGACCTCGCGGGAGAACGCCGATCGCGGGATGCCGGTCGGGCTGATCTATTGTGAGGGTCGGGGCATGATCCGCGATCGTGCCTTTGCGTTGGAAAAGACCGCGATGTTCGCGCCGCGGTATCTGCGACACATCATTGGCAATCTGGTGGTGCTGGGTGAAGAACCGAACGGCGATGTTCGGGCGCAGGCTAATTATGTCCTGCTGCAGGTGTTGTTCGATCGGCCTGACGCGACGCTGCACCAGGTCGGGGTGTATCACGATGTGTTTTGTCGGACCGAGAGCGGATTGAAATTGCGCGAGCGCCGGTGCGTGTATGACAATCTGCTGGTGCCGAATGCGCTATGCCTGCCGGTGTGACTCTCCGCGTCATGGCAGCGAAGGCCGGTGGCCACGACCTGCCTTCGGGCAGCAAAGCAAGTCGTGGATGGCCGGCCTGCGCCGGCCATGACGTGGCGGAACCGGCTGCCGGCCATGACGTGGCGGGACCGGCAACGGTCATGACGTGGCGGGTCCAGCGACGGCAATGTCGTGGTGGCACCGGCGCCGGCAATGACGTGGCAGGACCGGCGACGGCGTCAGTTCCATGACCCCTGATGGGACCCCTGATGGGACCCCTGATGGCTTTGGCATCGGCGCCCGTGCGCCGCGCAAGGAAGACCATCGCCACCTGCACGGGCGCGGCTGCTTTGTCAGCGACATCGCCATGGCCGGCTTGCAGGACGTGGCCTTCCTGCGCAGCCCGGTCGCCCATGCGCGCATCCTGCAACGCGCCAAACCAGCCGGGTATCAATCGGATGTGTTCTTCCGCGATGACCTGGTGAACGTCGCGCCGATCGTCACACGCTCGGCGATGCCGGGCTACAAGCTCTCGGAATTCCATCCGCTTGCCGCCGATCGCGTGCGTTTCGTTGGCGAACCGGTTGCGATGTGTGTCGCCGCCAGCCGCGCCGCCGCGGAGGATCTGACCGAACTTGTCGAGGTCGATTACGCTGAGTTGCCCGCCATCGCGAGCAGCGCCGCCGGCCGGGCATCCGGTGCGGTGCGGCTGCACGAACATTGGTCCGACAATCTGTTTCTGGAAACGTCATTCGACAGCGGCATCGACAGCGTCGCGGCCTCGGCGCCGGTGAAGATCGACCTGACGTTGAGCTGCGCGCGGCAGGTGATGCACCCGATGGAGGGCCGCGGCCTGCTGTGCTGGTGGGACCACCGCGCGGCGCAGCTTGTCGTGCACGCCTCCACACAGGTGCCGCATCTGATTCGTGCCGGCCTCGCCGAGGTGCTGAACATTCCGCAAGCGGCACTTCGCATCGCGCCGCCGGATATTGGCGGGGGCTTTGGCTACAAGTGCCTGCTGCAACCCGAGGATGTCTGCGTTGCCTGGCTGGCGCTGACCCGCAAGACCCCTTTCCGCTGGATCGAGGATCGCCGCGAGCACCTTGTTGCCGGCGCCAATGCACGCCAGCATAATTATCGGCTGACCGCGTATGCCGATCGGCGCGGCCGGCTGCTGGGATTGGATGCGGAGATCCTGGTCGACACCGGCGCCTACTCGGTCTGGCCGTTCACCGCGTGTCTGGAAGCGGCGCAGGCCGGCGGCAACCTGCCTGGCCCTTACGATCTGGCGGCTTATCGGTGCAAGACCTACTCGGTGGCCACCAACAAGCCGCCGTTCGCGCCGTATCGCGGTGTCGCGCGCCCCGGCGTCTGTTTTGCTATCGAACTGACCATCGACGCCATCGCGCGCGCGGTCGGGCGCGAGGCATGGGAGGTGCGGGCGGAGAACCTGGTGCCTGCGCGCGCGATGCCGTACACCAATATCACCGGGAAGATGTACGACAGTGGCGATTACCCGGCCTCGCTGCTGACCGCGAGGGACATGATTGGTGTCGCGGCTCATCGTGCCGGACCGGCTCGCGATGCACAGGGCCGCTATCTGGGCATTGGCTTTGCCACCTATACCGAACAGACCGCACACGGCACGAAAGTGTTCGCGGCCTGGGGGTTGCCGCTGGTACCCGGCTTCGATCAGGCGTTTGTCAAGCTCACGCCGGACGGCGCGCTGGAGGTGAAAGCCGGCATCCCGGGCATTGGGCAGGGATTGGAAACGACATTGGCACAGATCGCTCACGAAATGACCGGCGTGCCGTTCGGTGCCATTCGCGTGACGCTGGGCGACACCGCGACGACGCCGTTCTCCACCGGCGCCTATGCCTCGCGCGGCATCGTCATGTCGGGCGGCGCCGTGTCCCGCGCGTCCGAGGTTCTGGCTGAGCGCATCAAGGCGATCGCGGCGCATTTGTTGCAGATGAAACCAGCAGATGTTACGTTCCGCGAGGGGCGCATTCATGCCGGCGCGGCGAGCCTGTCCTACGCCGATGTCGGGCACGCCTGGTACGCACGGCCGGAACAACTGCCCGACAACGTCAATACCGCCGGGCTGGAAGTGACCGAGGGCTACAAGCCCGCGGTGGACACTGGGCTGTTTTCGTATGCCACGCATGCGGCACGGGTTGCGGTGGACGCCGAAACCGGCCAGGTCGAGATCCTCGACTACGTCATCGTCGAGGACTGCGGCCGCGTGGTGAACCCGATGATTGTCGAGGGTCAGGCGTATGGCGGTGCGGCGCAAGGTATCGGGACGGCGTTGTTCGAGGAATGCCCTTACAACGATGATGCGCAGCCGCTGGCCTCGACGTTGATGGATTATGTGTTGCCCGGTCCGACCGAGTTGCCCAGCTTCCGCGTGCACCACACGGAGACGCTGTCGCCGCATTCCGCGCACGGCATCAAGGGGGTCGGCGA
>Ga0326727_10019883_pt1 | contig 13411 bp, 16 predicted proteins | sample MB2enrmetagenome_FD_207643 | JGI IMG/M metagenome (GOLD analysis project Ga0326727, IMG submission 207643) | Lab enriched peat soil microbial communities from McLean, Ithaca, NY, United States - MB29MY | ecosystem: Environmental > Terrestrial > Soil > Wetlands > Peat | place: USA: New York... | reverse complement strand
GAATACGCCAGACTTCGCTCAGGATGACGGGCAAAAACAAACAACGACGAGAACAGACAACGGCACGGGCAGAAGCAGATTCCTCCGCTACCCTGCGGAATGACAAACAAAGAGGCAACCCACCCTTTCACGATGAAGCTGTGAAAGGATGGGGCACCCAGTGCCGATGTTGCCGGGTTGGCGCATCTGGGTTAACCTATGCTCTGTGGCATCTACGGAAATCTCACGCATCGGAGTGACGCGGCGCAGCCTTCTTATCGCGCGGCCTTTCGCACTGAACGCGCGGACGATTGCACTGACCGCTTCACTCGCCTTTGCGCTGGCCGGCTTCCCTGCCCACGCGCAATCTGTGCCGCCGGCCTCGATTCAAGCCGCGACTCCAACTACGCAGTCCGCGCAGCCAGCATCTACAGCCGAGCTGCCGGATGCACCCGGAGTTGCCGCGGCGGTACGGACGGAGCCAGTCCCCACGGGGCCGACCATCGTCATCGACACTACGATGGGACGGCTGACCTGCAAGACCTTCGAGAAAGAGGCGCCCAACGCGGTGGCGAACTTCATTGGGCTGGCCGAGGGAACGAAGGACTGGACGGTGAACGCCACCCACGCCAAACAGCACGGCAAGCGGTTCTACGACGGGCTGACATTCCACCGCGTGATTCCCGGGTTCATGATCCAGGGGGGCGACCCGGTGGGCGACGGCACGGGCGACCCCGGCTACTACTTCGACGACGAGATAACGCCGGGGCTGACCTTCTCGATGGCCGGGCGGCTGGCCTATGCCAACTCCGGCCCCAACACCAACGGCAGCCAGTTCTTCATCACCGAGGACGCCTTCGACGAACTGAACGGGAAGTACACCATCTTCGGCCAGTGCGACGCGCACTCGACCCTGCTGGCCGCATCCATCGCCCGGGTTGCGCGCGACAGCAACGATAAGCCCACCACGCCGGTTGTCATCCAGCGGGTCACGATCGTGCGCGAGGGACAGGCGATGCCGCCGCTGCCGCTGCCGCCCGTGCCAGCGGCGCCAGCGGCAGCTGCTGCGAGTCAACAATAATGACAACAACCGAATTGATAACCGTGTTCTTGAATGGCCTGAACAAGTTCACAACATTCCCTCAGGGGCTAAAGCCCGGGTGATTTATCGGCACTTATGGCACGGCTGAAGCCGTGCCCTTAAGCAAGACAGGTTTTTCCGCAGTGTGTACAGCTTAAGCAAAACAGGGGTTTTCCGCAGCCTGTGAAGCCCGATTGATGATTCGACACTATCGGCGGGACTAAAGTCCCGCCCTATCAAAGCAAGGATTTGCTCAGCGTTATTTTTTTACCAAAACTACTTATCCCATACCACTGGAGTTCAAAATGCCAAGCAAGCCCGGAACCTACGCCACCTTCAAGACCAGTGAAGGAACGATTGTCTGCAAGCTCTTTGAGAAGGAGGCGCCGGAGACGGTCGCCAACTTCATCGGCCTGGCCGAGGGAACCAAGGAGTGGACGAGCCGCTCCAAGAAGGGCCCCAAGCTATACGACGGAACCGTCTTCCACCGCGTCATTCCCAACTTCATGATCCAGGCGGGCGACCCGGAGGGCACCGGCATGGGTGGCCCCGGCTACCGGTTCGCCGACGAGACCAAAGGCTCGCCGCACGGCTTCCAGAAGCCGGGTAAGCTGGCCATGGCCAACGCCGGGCCGAACACCAACGGCAGCCAGTTCTTCATCACCGTGGCCGATACAAGCTGGCTGACCGGCAAGCACACCATCTTCGGCGAAGTGGTGGAGGGATACGAGATTGTGGAGAAGATCTCCAAGGTGCCGACCGCCAGCCAGGACCGGCCAAAGACGCCCGTGGTGCTGGAGACCGTCATCATCGAGCGCATCGCGTAATCCGAGCCGCGGCGTACTGCTGGTCTGCAAAGACGAAACTTGCGGCCCCGGCGATACGTCAGCCTACAGTAGATTTTTCTCCACCAAGAGCTCAGGACAGCCCCGATGACTCGTTGCAAGCGCTCAAAACTCGCCATCCTCTGTGCCGCGGCGGCCCTGTGCTGGGCGCCATCGGCATTCGCCCAGAACGCCAGCCTCCCCTTCAAGCCGGGTCTTTGGGAGGTCCAGGTCAGCCTCAACAAGGCAGAGCCCAAGATCACAAGGGCCTGTTTCGTCGCCGGCACAACCCTCGACAACTACCTGACTGTAACCAACCAGGGTATCGGCGGCACGGTGTGCACCGTCTCCAACAAGGTGCAGAAAGGCCGAGGCATCTCCTTCGACAACGCCTGCACCAGCGGCACGCTCGCCTCCACGGGGCACTTCGATTTCCAACTGCCGGACGAGCAGAACTTCACAGGCACCAGCCACATTGTGATTACCGGCACCGCCCAGAACAAGCCCGTCAACCGGACGCTGGATAAAGAATTCAGCGCAAAATTCATCAACATCGACTGCGCCGGCGTCCCTCCCCTGAACATTACGCCTGCAAAGCCGAAGTAAACCGCTCGCCGCAGAGACTGCAAAGGCCCGCTCAATCCGAGCGGGCTTTTCCGTATGATTGGTTAAATCGATGCAGACCGGGGTGATGGTTTTTACAGCAGACGCACCAATCGATCGCGCAGATGCGGGTCAGTTCCCTGCCGAGGTGCGGATGATCTGGACCGAGCATTTGGCATGGCGAGCGACGAACTCCGCGACGCTGCCCAGCAGGAAGCGCTGGATGCCTCGCGAGCCGTGCGATCCGACGACGATGAGATCGGCGCGCCACTCGACCGCGGAGTCGAGGATGCGCTCACGGACGTCGCCCACCTCGACGGCGGTCTCTGCCTTGAATCCCGCGGCGTGGAGTTGATCGGCGATGCGCTCAACCAGCTCGTGGGCCGGCTGCTTCAGGTCGGCCAGCTCGGGCGCGTAGCCCATGGCCATCTCCGGCGGCGCCACCAGCCCCAACGGTTGCAACACATGCAGGACCAGCACATCTGTGTGCTGCGGACGAAACTGCGCGACAAACGCGCGGGCAATCTCTGCCGCGTACCTGGAATCGTCGATTCCCATCAGGACTTTCATGGCTCCGCCTCCGCAACCAACTGGACATCCACCGTATCAGACGCGCGGCAGGCGGTTCCAGATGGCCAGAGAACGGCTAGGCGGTGTCCCAGAAGTTCTCAACATGAATGACAACAGAAGGACGAACAACGACAAGGGCGAAATGCGGGGATTCTTCCCCTTCGCAAGCTCAGGGTCAGAATGACAATGCAAAACAAAACACAATACTTGCGTCACGAATTACCGGGACACCACACTAGGCGGCGTTGCGCTCCGGCCAGAGCTTGTGCAGCCAGAGTTTAAGGCCGCGCCGGGCCGGGACGATCTCTCGGCACTCCACGAAGACCTCGCGGCTGAGCCGCATCAGCATCTGCACAGCCTCCACATCGCTGGGCGACAGCTCCCCGGAGTTCTGATAGACGCGCGAGTCGTAGACATACTCGATGGCGCGGCCGAGCTTCTCCAGGGCCTGGCCCTGGTCCATCGAGGGGCGGCGGCGAAGTGCCTGGCTGGACGAGCGCTCACGCCGTGAGGCGGTCTGCTCGGGCATGGTGTGGACGAGAATCTGTCCGTATTGGCTGGCAGACGGAGTTGTGGACATAGATACACCTCGCTTTAGGTCTTCTATCGGCAGCGTCGCGCCGGACATTAGAGCCAGTTGTCTTTTTTTTGAGGGGGGACAGTTTTAATTGGGGAGGGGCTGGGATTTCGATCGGGGAAAGCGAGCTTTGCAGACCTCGCGCAAGATTCAACTTATGGATTAGAAAGAGTCCATAAATGGTTCATGGAGCAGTGTTCCATGCCGAGTTGAACGGCTGACTGGAGGGCTTTGGCGACATAGAGTTTGGCGGCCTGAGCGGCGCGGCGCGGCGCGTCTCCCAGAACCAGCCGGCTGAGAAAGGCGCTGGAGAGCGCGCAGCCGGTTCCATGGGTCGAGCGGGTGACAATGCGCTCACCCGGCAACCAGAGGCCTTCTCCGGTGGGCAGCAGGAGGAAGTCGTCGGGAGGGTCGAGGTGTCCACCGGTGGCGAAGATTCCCAGGCGATGGCCGTCCGGGCTCTGCGCTGTGCGGGCCTGCAGGGCCCGGCTGGCACGAGGCAGATCGTCGCGGGTTGCGACCTGGATGCCAGACAGGACGGCAAGCTCGGCCAGGTTCGGAGTGATCCAGTCAACCTGGGGAAGCAGGCGGTCTCGCAGCGTCGGAACTGCCGCGGGGTCGAGCAGTTCCCTGCCCGAGGTGGAGCGCAGGACGGGATCGAGGACGACGGGAACCCAACCCTGTGACGAATGCCAATGTTTTTGTTGATATTTTTCGAGATAATCACAGATTACAAGTGTGTTATCTTTCGTTGCCAGCATTCCAATCTTGATGCCGGCGAGGGGCAGATCCTGGTCCAGGCAATCGAGCGTTGCACGGAGGACGGCGGCGGGGGTGGGGTGCGTGGAGCGGACTGCGAGGGCCGATTGTACGGTGAGCGCGGTGATGCAGGCGGAGCCGAAGAGGGAGTGGGCTGCGAAGACCATCAGGTCGGCTGTGACTCCGGCGCCGGAGGAAGGGTCGAAGCCGGCGATGGTGAGAACGGTCTGCATGGGCGGCAGGGCTGGAAGAGTGCTGAGATCGGTACCGCTGAAAATAAATTTACATTTTGGTTAACAAAACGGGAATTGGGCGGCATCCGACCGATTACAGGCTCAAAAAGGCAAACTTTGCATGAATTTGCGTGTAGAAAGCGCCTATTCCCTATATCACAAAATGGGGAGTTTAAGCAAGTCCGGCTGCTGATAAACGCTTACAGATGATTGACTTGAGTTGCACTCACAAAGACAATAACAGATGGAGCGTGCCAATGAAAAGGACTTCTTTCAGAACTGGATTCACAGGGAAGCAAAGATCCGTCCGTAAGTTCGCAGCCGGTCTCCTTATGATGGGCCTGGCGCTCAGCGCCTCGGCCAAAGACGGTTCCTCCGGTACGGCCCCCCCTGCCACAGGCTCGGCGCCCCCGTCCTCGGGAACGACGCCCCCTGCCACGAGCGCCAAGGCGAAGCCCCGCGTGAAGCTGAAGAACTGGTTTCAGGTGGGAGTGGCGTCGTGGTACGGAACGAAGTTCCAGGGACGCAGGACGGCCGGGGGTGAACGCTTTGATATGAACCAGATGACCTGCGCTCATCGCAGCCTTCCCCTAGGCACCTGGCTGCGGGTGACCAATCTGAAGAACCATCGGACGGCCTACGTGCGGGTGAACGATCGCGGCCCAGTGCTGGAGGACCGGATCGTTGACCTGTCGTTTGCGGCGGCGCAGGTGCTGGGACTCGACAACATCGGCATCGGCCAGGTGCGGCTGGAGCCGGTCAGCATCAGCGATCCCGATCTGGCTCTGGCCATGGTGGCGCAGCTGCAGATGCCGATGGTGCTGTTGCCGGCTGGGCGCTGAGGCTGCGCGTTGCCGGTTGATGGAGTGAGCCTAAATCCATTTGAATCCATTGGTCTTATTCGTGGGGCTGAAGAGGGTGCTGAAAAAGGCCTGAATTGGGCTGAAAAGCTGACCTCAGGGGCTAAAGCTCCATTGATTATGCTGCACTTACGGCACGGCTGAAGCCGTGCCCTTAAGCAAAACGGAGTTTTTCAGCAGCCTCTGAAGGCCCCTGCTCCCTCCGGAAGACAAGGACCCCACCCATTCTCACCCCAGCGAGCATAAGTCGCTCGCCGGGGACCCCGGCCTGCCGCACGATGAAACTGTGCGTCGAGGATGGGGCACCCGGCTTGGCGTACCCAGCCGCAACGGCAAAATGGGCGGACATAGGTGCTGAGTTTGATCTAGACTGTGGCCATGAAGAATGCGAAGCCTCTAACTCATGCAAACAAGGAAGCGCCGAGCGTTGAGATACAGACCCGGGAGCGGCTGGAACCGCTGGACCGGCTGATCGTTGCGCTGGACTTCCCTACCGCGGATGCAGCGATGGAGATGGTGGAGCGGCTGGAGGGCAACTGCCGCTGGTTCAAGGTGGGGATGGAGCTGTACTACGCGGCGGGGAACCAGGTGATTGCGCGGCTGCGGGAGCGCGGGTCCAAGGTGTTCCTGGACCTGAAGCTGCACGATATTCCCAACACGGTGGCGGGCGCGGTGCGGTCGGTTGCAGGCATGGGCGCGTCGCTGCTGACGGTGCATGCGGGCGGCGGCGAAGAGATGATGCGAGCGGCGGCGCAGGCGGCCAGCTCTCCGGGCGCGCCGCGGCTGCTGGCGGTGACGGTGTTGACCAGCATGGACGCGGCGATGCTGCACGCGCTGGGAGTGGACGATGCGCCCGGCGCGCAGGCCCTGCGGCTGGCGCGGCTGGCGCGAGCGGCGGGGATCGATGGGCTGGTGTGCTCGGCCGAGGAGGTTGCGGCCCTGCGCGCGGCGATGGGGCCGCAGGCGCGGCTGGTGGTCCCGGGGATCCGTCCGGCGAACGCGGCAGGCCGGAGGGACGACCAGAGGCGCGTGGCCACCGCAGCCGAGGCGATTGAGCATGGCGCGTCGATGCTGGTGGTGGGGCGGCCGATCACGCAGGCGGCGGAGCCGGCACGGGTTGCGGCGGCGATACTGGCGGAGATTGCCAGCTCTGCCCCACCTATGACGATCAAGCCGTCATGAATGGGGCACCCGTAAACCCACTCATGCGCAACGTGCGCGCATGAATGGGGCACCCGGCACCTGGCTGTACCCATTCGTGGGATTGGGTTTGTGCGGGCAGGCGATATAGTGAAGGTGTGGAAGATCCTACAGACGCGCCTGTCGATGCGCCGGAAGTGAACGAAGGAACTTTGCCGGTCCATCCGGAGGATCCGGTGGAGGCTTCAGCGGCGAAACCAGCGAATGGAAGGGCCGAGCAGGTCGCTCAGGCGACGGTGCTGGCGGTGGTGTTTGCGGTTCCGGCGCTGATGTGCGCGCACGCTGCGTGCGTGGTGGACGCGGACATCTGGTGGCATCTGCGCACGGGCGAGTGGATGCTGGCGCATCACGCGGTCCCGCGGGTCGATTTATACTCCGCCGAGCTGGCGGGAAGGCCGTGGCTGGCCTATAGCTGGCTCTTCGAGCTGGTGGTGGTGAAGCTGTTTCATGGGCTCGGGCTGGCCGGCATTGTGGCGTACTCCAGCGCAATGATCCTGGCGATTACGGTTGCGCTGTTTCACCTGGTGCGGCGGCTGCAGGGCGACTTCACGCTGGCGGTGCTGCTGACCTTCGCCGCTGTCTTCAGCATGGGGCATCTGTATACGCCGCGGCCATGGATGTTCACCATTCTGTTCTTCACCCTGGAGATGGACATCCTGATGCAGGCGCGCAGGACGGGGCGGGCGCGCGAGCTGCTGTGGCTGCCGGTGCTCTTTGCGCTGTGGGCGAACGTGCATATTGAGTTCGTGGATGGGCTGTTCGTGCTGGGGCTGGCCCTGGTGGAGGCGGTGGTTGTGCGCTGGTGGACGAGTGTTGAGACGCGCGTGCGGCCCGCGTGGATGGGCGGCGCGCTGGCGGCAAGCCTGCTGGCGACGCTGGCGAATCCATTTGGCTGGCGCATCTACCAGGCAGCGTACGAGCTGGCGACGCAGGGCGGCGCGCTGAACAAGGTCTCGGAGTTGCAGGCGATTCCCTTTCGCGGAGTCGTGGACTTTGATGTGCTGCTGCTGGCGCTGGGGAGCGCGGCTGCGCTGGCGTGGACGAGGCGGTTTCAGCCGTTCGAGACGGTGTTGCTGGGGTTTGCCGCATTCCTCGCGTTCCGATCGCAGCGCGACGTGTGGGTGATGGCCGTGGTTGGCGCAGTGATTCTGGCCTCCACGATCCCGGGCAGCGAGAAGGCCGCGATCCGGCTGCCGAGGCTGGCTACGGGGCTGGCGGCACTTGCGGCGGCGATGGTTGTGCTGGCCGGGTTCCGCGTGATGCGCGTGAATAATGCGCAGCTGGAGACGCTGCTGGCGAAGAACATGCCAGTGAGCGCGGTGGAGGCGGTGCGGGCAAAGGGCTATGCCGGGCCGCTGTACAACGATTACACCTGGGGCGGATATCTGATCTGGGCGCTGAGGATGCCGGTGAGCATCGACGGGCGGCAGAACCTGTACGGGGACCAGCGGATCGACCGCTCGGTGGCGACCTGGAGCGCGGAGCCGGACTGGGCGACGGATGCGCAGTTGATGAAGGCTGGGCTGGTGATTGGGCCGGTGAAGGCGCCGCTGAACCAGGTGCTGCGGATGGATTCGCGCTTTCAGCTTGCGTACGAGGACAAGGTGGCAGCGGTGTTTGTGCGGCGGAAGTGAGGGCGGAGCTTAGAGCTTCTCGTAGAAATCGCAGGCGGAGCAGGAGATGTATACGCCGCCGGGGACGCCGCGCTCGCGGTCCTTGACGCGCTTGACGATGCGGGTGGGCTTGGAGCAGCGGGGACAATCGGTGCTCTTGTGGGTGTCCATCATCTTCTTGCGGTCGCCGGTCTTGGCAATCTTCGCCATTGTGTTTATCTCTCCAGGGTGCGGAATCTGTCGATTTTCGCGTGCGCCGAGGGCTTTTCGCGGAGTGCATCGCACAAGAAGAGGCGCGGCGGGAATCTATGGTTAGTTTACATGATTCACGGATTCGGGAGCGACGCGGGCGCGGGTTGACGGGGCGTAACAGCCGTCACATTCGGAGCTGCGCGGGGCTGTGTAGAATTGCAATTGAAGCGCAAATTGCAAATTGTTGGGAAGTTTACGCAGGCAACGATCGACACAGGAGAAGAAGCACCATGAAGCTGACCCCCGGAAAACTCGCAGGACTTAAGGCCGTCTCCAACGAACGCGGCGTGATTGCGGCCGCTGCCATGGACCAGCGCGGCTCGCTGCAGAAGTCGCTGGCCAAGGAGCGCGGATCGGCCGCCACGGGCAAGGACCTGGAAGTCTTCAAGACGCTGGTGACCGATGTGCTGTGCAAGCACGCATCGGCCATTCTGCTGGACCCGGAGTACGGGCTGCCGGCGACGAAGCACCGGCACGGCAAGGGGCTGCTGCTGGCCTATGAGAAGACGGGCTACGACGCGCAGACGCCGGGACGGCTGCCCGACCTGCTGGACGTGTGGTCGGTGCGGCGGCTGAAGGAAGCGGGCGCGGACTGCATCAAGATCCTGCTGTACTACACGCCGTTCGAGAAGTCGCACATCAACGACCTGAAGCAGGCGTGGATCGAGCGCATCGGCGACGAGTGCCTGGCGCACGACATTCCCTTCTTCCTGGAGTTTGTGGGCTACGACGCCGAGGGCGGCGACGAGAAGTCGCTGGCGTACGCCAAGAAGAAGCCGGAGATCGTCTCCGGCGCGATGGCGGAGTTCGGCAAGGAACGGTACAACGTGGACGTGCTGAAGGTGGAGGTGCCGATTGTGATGGAGTTTGTGGCGGGCACCAAGGCCTTCAAGGGCGTGGCGGCGTACACGCGGGCCGAGGCGCTGCGCCACTTCCGCGACGCCGAGTCGATGACGCATAAGCCGTTCATCTACCTCTCGGCGGGCGTGTCGAACCCGGTGTTCATCGAGACGCTGGAGCTGGCGGGCGAGTCGGGGACCAAGTTCAACGGCGTGCTGTGCGGGCGGGCAACGTGGAAGGACGGGATTCCCATCTTCGCCAAGCAGGGCGAGGCGGCCTTCCGCCAGTGGCTGGAGACGACCGGCGTGGAGAACATCAAGAACGTCAACCTGGCGCTGGAAGCGGCCAGCCCGTGGTTCCTGAAGTACGGGGCCAAGAGCATGGCGGAGCTGGGATAAGACAGCAAGCAACGAAGGGTGAAGGAATGGGCCGCGGAGAGATTCGCGGCCCGTTCTGCGTTTGGGGCACTTCGATGGTGGCGTAGAAAGGCGAGAGGAAAGCTAACGACCGACGGTGCGGGCGGCCTCGGCGGGGAGGGGCTTGTTGGCTTGCGAGAGCAGCAGGCTGACCTGCCAGAGTTGGGTCTCGGTGAGTGAGCTGCCGTAGGCGGGCATGGCAGTGAGGCGGATTCCGTTTTTAATCTTCCAGTAGGTCTCGCCGACCGGGTCGTTGCTGACGCCGACTGTGCCGTTGGGGCGCCTGATCCAGAGCTGCGGGGCGCGTGGGAAGGTGGAGCGGCCGACGGCGGAGGGCGCGTCGGCGGCGCCGTGGCAGAACTCGCACTTGTCCTCGTAGAGGCTGGCGCCGGCGTTGAGGTTCTCGTCGGTGGCGGGGATGGGCGAGCGGGCGGGCATCTCTCGCGCGATGCGGGCGCGGAGCGGAATACGGACGATGCGGGCCTCAAACGGAAATGGCTTATCACCAGTGGCGACCGGCGGATGGCCGAAGGCGAGGTAGAGATAGACGGCGAGCGGAAGGAGCAGGAGTCCTGCGACGAAGCTGATAAGAGCGATGTGGATCGGCCTCATAGGTAGAGGAATTATAGAGGAGTTGGAGGGCTGGGCGCGACGCGCTGAGGGAGTGGGGTTGGCGACGTTTCGGCCTGGGAGCGGAGGTGCGGGGCGGGATTTGCTGCTAGACTTGAGCCATGCGCGGGATGGCTCCAATCAAGATTGTGGCGGCGGCGGTGCTGGTTCTGGCGACGGTGGGCTGGCTTGCCTATACCGGCGTGCGCGACACCAAGAGCTACTACTGCACCATTGCCGAGCTGAACGCGATGGGCGGGAAGGCGTACACGCGCAACCTGCGAGTGGCGGGCAACGTGCAGCCGGGAAGCATTCAGCGGTCAGGGACGAACGCGCGGTTTGTGCTGCTGGAGCAGGGGCTGACGCTGCAGGTGAACTACCAGGGGGCCGAGCCGCCGCCGGACACCTTCAAGGACGACGCGCAGGCGCTGGCGGTGGGGACGTATGGGCGGGATGGCGTCTTCCACGCGACACAGTTGCAGGCCAAGTGCGCGTCGAAGTACGCTCCGGCGAAGCCCGGCGAGGCGCCGGCGGGCAATACGGCGATGCTGGCGCCGGCGAAGTGAGGCTGCGCTGCGCTCTATACTCGGATAGATGACTGAAGCAGCTCAGGCAAATGGAACCATTCAGGCGGACGGAGCGGTGCGCGCGGCAGTGCGGCTGGATGGGGTGTCGAAGCTGTATGGGGGATTTGCGGCGCTGCGCAAGGTGACGGTGGAGTTTGCGGCGGGCTCGTCCACGGTGGTGCTGGGAGAGAATGGGGCGGGCAAATCGACGCTGCTGCGGATGATCGCTGGGCTGATTGCGCCGACGCGGGGCACGGTGCATGTCTTCGGCGACGAGCCGCGCTGGCAACGGCGACGCATGGCGTACATGAGCCATGAGGCGATGCTGTACGACGAGCTGACGGCGATGGAAAACCTGCGCTACTTCGCCCGGCTGTACGGCGAGGAGGGCTGCGCGCTGGAGCAAGCGCTCGGTGCGGTGGGGCTGGACCCGGCGCTGACGCGGCCGGTGGGGCAGTACTCACAGGGGATGAAGCAGCGGGCTGCGCTGGCACGCGTCTTGCAGACCGACCCTGAGCTGTTGTTGCTCGATGAGCCATTCTCCAACCTGGATGTGGATTCTGCGAGGCACATGGTGGAGTTGCTGATGGAGTTTCGCACGCGGCCGGTGAGTGGGGTTGTGGCTGAGCTGGGCGCGCGCGGGCGGACGATTATTCTGACCACGCACCAGGCGCACCTGGCCGAGCCGCTGGCCGAGACCACGCTGACCATGCGGGCGGGAACGATTCAGTCTATTGTTGGCGCGGCGCGCGAGGAGGAGCGATGAAGGAGGCGAAGGCGGCGAAGACAAATGCGGCGCGGCTGCTGGACTCGCTGGGGGTAGTGTACGAGGCGCGGGCTTACGAGGTCGATCCGGAGGACCTGAGCGCGATTGCGGTGGCGCGCAAGATCGGGCTGCCGGCGGAGCAGGTGTTCAAGACGCTGCTGACACGGGCGTCGAGCGGAGAATATTTTTTCGCGGTGGTTCCCGGCGACTGCGAGCTGGACCTGAAGAAGCTGGCTGCGGCGGCGGAGGTGAAGCGGGTTGAGCTGGCGTCGCTGAAGGAGGTCGAACCGCTGACGGGCTATGTGCGCGGAGGGGTGACGGTGATGGCCGCGAGGACGGAGTTCCCTGCTTATGTGGACGAGACGATTGAGCTGTTCGATGTGATTGCGATCTCGGCGGGAGTGAGGGGGACGCAGTTGCTGATGAAGCCGGCGGATTATCTGCGCGCGAGCAAGGGGACGCTGGCCGACCTGACAAAGATACTGCGCAGCGCGGCGGGCGCGGAGGCGGACGGATGAACAGGGTGCCCAGCGATCCATCGGCCCGGGCTGAAGCCTCCCACCCATTCCGCAAAGAACGCGGAATGGATGGGGCACCCGGCTACTTCGGCTGTGTGTGGTGCCATCTGCGGAAGGACCTGCGGCTGGAGTGGCGCTCGCGCGACTCGGTGGTGGGAATGCTGTTCTTTGCGCTGCTGGTGGTGATTATTTTTTCGCTGGCGTTCGATCCGACGGCGGCCATCTCGCGCGAGATTGCGGGCGGGATTCTGTGGGTTGCGCTGCTGTTTGCGTCGTTCACCGCGCTGAACCAGTCGTGGACGCGGGAGCAGAGGAACCGCGTGTTGGACGCGCAGCGGATGTCTCCTGCGCCACCGTCGGCGATGTTCCTGGGCAAGGCGCTGGCCAACCTGATCTTTGTGAGCTTTGTGGAAGTGGTGTTGGCTCCGCTGTTCATCGTCTTCTACAACCTGCACGCGCTGGGCGAGGGATGGATGTTCGCCATTGTGATGCCGCTGGGGACATGGGCGCTGGTGTGCAATGGGACATTTTTTGCGGCGATGAGCCTGCGCACGCGCTACCGCGAGCTGCTACTGCCGCTGATCCTGGTGCCGATCTCGCTGCCCGCACTGCTGGGAATGATGCAGGCGACGACGGCGATCCTGACGGGCGAGTTCGATCCGGGGCCCTGGGTCCGGCTGCTGGTTGGCTACAACATTGCGTTTACAACGGTTTGCCTGCTGCTGTTCGAGACGGTGCTGGGCGCGGAGTGATCAGACGCGGTGCGGCGGCGCGGGCTTCTTGGTAGACTTGGAAGACGATGAAGCGCACACGCATCTATCGAATGGTTGGCATCGCCTGGGTCGTTCTGACGCTGGCGGCGATTGCGTACGCCACGCGGCTGGCGCTGGTGGTGGCGCCGACGGAGGCGACCATGGGCAACGTGCAGCGCATCTTCTACTACCACGTTCCGACGTCGATGCTGAGCCTGCTGTTTCCCTATGTGAACTTTATTGCCTCGATCTGCTATCTCGCCTGGCGGAAGTACGATCCGATGCGGGCGCTGACGGCGGACGCAGTGGCGATTGCGGCGGCGGAGGTGACGGTGGTCTACAGCAGCATCTGCCTGCTGACCGGGATGCTGTGGGGACGCGCGGTGTGGGGCA
>Ga0326727_10019882_pt1 | contig 13411 bp, 12 predicted proteins | sample MB2enrmetagenome_FD_207643 | JGI IMG/M metagenome (GOLD analysis project Ga0326727, IMG submission 207643) | Lab enriched peat soil microbial communities from McLean, Ithaca, NY, United States - MB29MY | ecosystem: Environmental > Terrestrial > Soil > Wetlands > Peat | place: USA: New York... | reverse complement strand
GCTGGAGCGAGTCGGTGTACGAGGTCCCGAAGAAAACTCCCTGGTACCAGCTCTGCGAAGCGTGGAGCTGGAGCGTGTCGGAGGGGGGACTTGAACCCCCACGCCCTTGCGGGCACTAGCCCCTCAATATTGATCGGGTCATGCCGTCTACTGACGGCGGCTGACGTTTAGGCAGCTCACATCCACTTTCCAGGTAGCCAGCTCCGGCCTTCCTGACCCCTGGTGACCCTTGGTGTGATCGATTTGGGTTGCAAGATTGGTTGCAGCGCCGGCACCTGAGGAGGCGTCGCGATGGGAGAGGAATCTGCTCTGCACTGAGAGCTCGACTGGCTCATGTAAGCGGCTACCTCATTTCCGACGACACCCTCTCTCCCTCTCGGGCACGGTCCTTCTCGGCTTCTAACCCGCGACCCTCACCTTGGCAAGGTGATTTGGACACCAACGCTACCTGCAGTGATGCCATTTGAACTGGGGAAATATCACGCACTACATCGCGGTAGTTCGCGCCGTTTTGCGGACTCTCGCGGACATTTCGCGGACACATCTGGACACGACAGCATGAACCGCAAGCCAACCAACGCTTACTAGGTCCGCATAGAGCGCTCGAGTAGCTGAGCGATGTCGAGCACCTCCACCTCGCCCTCACGCCCTCGTGTCTTCACAGCGTCATCAATCATGACCATGCAGTATGGGCATGCCGTCCCGATGACATCGACGCCTGTTGAAATCGCCTCATCGGTACGGTTGAGGTTGATCCTGTTACCGATCTTCTCCTCCAGCCACATGCGCGCGCCACCGGCGCCGCAGCAGAAACCTTTCTCGCGGCAACGCTGCATCTCGACCCGGCGGACTCCGCTGACAGCATCGATAACCGCACGGGGCTCCTCCATGACGCGGTTGTGCCGGCCTAGGTAGCACGGGTCGTGATAGGTCACCGAGAGCTCAAGCCTGCCAGCCCGGAGTCGGCCGTCGCCGACGAGCGTGGCAAGCAGCTGCGAATGGTGGACAACCTCAAAGGTCCCGCCGAGGGCGGGGTACTCGCCGGCAATTGAGTTGAAGCAATGGGGGCATGAGACGATCACCTTCCGCACCCCCGAAGAAGACAACGTCTGGATGTTCCGCTTCGCCTGTTCTTGGTAGAGGAATTCATTGCCGAGACGGCGGGCGGGATCCCCCGTGCACGACTCGCGAGGGCCGAGCACCGCAAAGGAGACGCCGGCCTGGTGAAGCAGGCGAGCAATCGCTTGCGTCGTCTGGCGACCGCGTTCGTCAAGGGCGCCGGCGCAGCCTACCCAGAAGAGGTACTCGACATCGTCGGATATACGGCCTTGTACGGTTGGGATCTCAAAGTCGAGCCCGCTTGTCCACTCAAGGCGTTGACTGCTCCCAAACCCCCACGGATCTCCCCTGTTCTCGATGTTCCTGAGCATCGACCCTGCCTCCGTCGGGAAGTCGGACTTCATCAGTACCTCGTGACGTCTCATGTCGACGATCGCGTCGACATGCTCGATATCGACCGGGCACTCTTCGACACAAGCCCCGCAGGTCGTGCACGCCCAGAGCACGTCCGGATCGATGACATCGGGGACAAGTGACGGTTCGAGGTCCGCGGTTGCGATAGCCCCACGAACTGAACTGCCGGATGCACCACGCAGCAGGCGGGGAGCTGAGCGGAAAAGCTCATTACGCAGGCCCATGATCAAGAGTTTCGGCGAGAGCGGCTTACCGGTAGCCCAGGCCGGGCATTGACTCTGGCAGCGGCCACATTCCGTGCACGTCACGATATCGAGCAACTGCTTCCAGCTGAGCTCCTCGATCCTTCCGACCCCAAAGCTCGAGTCCTCAGTGAGCTCTTCTGAGTTCATGTTCGGAGTCGAGCCAAGGGGGCCGAGCGCCCGCGGTTGACGGGAGAAGGCGACGTTCAGCGGCGCGAGGAAGATATGAACGTGCTTCGAGTACACAACTAAACAGAGAAAAGCGAGGATGATTACGACGTTTAGGTCGAGGAAGATAGTCTCAAGCGAGCGGTTCGTCGCGTAGCCAAGAGGGTGAAGTGCCTTGCCGATACCGTGCGAGGCGAATGCCCACCATCCATAAGGAAAGTCGCCGGTGTTCGTTTCACTGGCCCGGTAAAGGAGCAGGGTGACGATGACCCCTCCAATGCCACCAAGCACGAGCCATCCTGCAGCTGTGTCGGACCCATAAAAACGTGACCTGCGGTCGATGCGGCGTGGGTTCTCTCTCTCCCGAATGACCGCGAACACAACGACGGAAGCGAATACGGCACAAGAAAAGAAATCCTCCGCGAATCCTACAACGGCACTGCGGCCTATACCTGGTATGGCAAAGTTCGGCGAGAACAGCTGCCCAAAGCTTTCGATTATAGTCAGGAGGAGAATCGTGAATCCCCAGAAGGTGAAGGCGTGCGCGAGGCCAGGAACAGTCCAGCGAAGGAGTTTCTTCTGGCCGACGACCTCGCTCAACTCCCTGCGAATGAACCACCCCGCATTTCGCCCGGGGGCCGGAGCGCCCGATGTTACCAGGCGGAGAATCCAGAGCAGTCGAGCGCCAACGATCGTGAGCGCAATCGCAGCCGCGGCCATCCCGATCGGATATCTGGTGAGCACGATTTCCTCACCCTTCTCGAGGATATTCAGGCTCGGGCATCCAAAGCCCTGACAAGGCGGGGTAGGATTTCCCTTACATCCCCGACCACTCCGAGGTCGGCTTGTTTAAAGATGGGAGCCGAAGGATCCGTATTGATGGCAATAATGTGTCTGGAGCCGTTTATGCCAACGAGGTGCTGGGTAGCGCCAGAGATGGCACATGCTATGTAAACTTCGGGCTTGACGGTTTTGCCGGTCTGGCCGATCTGATAGGCGAACGGGACCCAGCCAGCATCAACGAGTGCTCGTGTGGCCCCAGGAGCGCCCTTCAGTGCTTTGGCCAGCTGTTCGACTAGTTGGAAGTTCGCCTTGTCGCCAAGGCCGCGTCCCCCCGCCACCACGACAGTCGCATCGTCGAGGGAAGGTCCGCTGAGTTCGGCGGCGTGGCGAGCGATGATCTTCGTTCCGTCGGTCGCGCCCTGCTCGACCGCCAAAACAGACACGACTTCGGCCGACACATCGCCTCGCTCCAACGCAGGAAACGACTTTGGGCTGATAATGAAGATGGCCGGACCGCACCCGGTGAAACGGGCGCGCGCGAGAGCGGTGCCGCCAAAGATCGCGTGCTCGCTCACGAATCCACTCTCGTCCTCGCTCAGGCCCACCACGTTTGTGATTACCGGCAAGTCGAGCTTCGCAGAAACTCGCGCGGCGATATCACGACCGTCGTGGGTCATAGGGAAGAACAGCGCGTCGGGTTTCACCGGGCACGTAGCTAAGTTCTCGACGATCGATGCAGCAACTCGTGGACCGGGTAGTGAGTCTCCGAGACCTCCAAGGTCGACGAGTCGGTTCATGCCATAGGCGCCCAGAAGAGCAGCGCACGTGGTCCCAACTTCGGCGTAGGAGAAGCCTTCGACCACAGGAGCAAAGCGCCGAGCCGCGGAGACGAGCTCGAGTACGACGGGAAGTGGTTCGCAGTCACGTTGCTCAACGAGGACAAAGATCCTGTTTGCCATCAGATAACCTTCCACTCACTGAGCATGGCAATAACGCGTTCCTCCGCGGCACCCTGGTCTACGACGACCTCCCCCGCGGCGCGCGCCGCGATCGCCTCCACACTGACCACTACCTGGCGAGCTCCAGCAGCCCCAACGCTGTCGGGCTGGATCTCGAGGTCGGCAAGTGAAAACTCGGTGATGGCCTTGGACTTCGCTCCCATGATCCCTTTGAAGGTTGGATAACGTGGTTCGACGACGCCAGCGGTGACCGTCACGACGGCAGGAAGTGGGCATGTGACATCGTCGTAGCCCTGTTCCGTTTGACGCTCGGCTCTAATAAGCCCGTCGCATATTTCCACGTGCTTGGCGAAACTCACGGAAGGATAGCCGAGCAGTTCGGCGAGCTGAACTGGAACAGTGCCGGTATAGCCGTCAGTTGACTCGGTCGCGCAGAGCACGAGGTCGACTTCGATGCGCCTTATCATCGAGGCGAGCACCTTCGCGGTCGAGAGCGCATCCGAACCCGCCAACGCCGGGTCTGAGATGACGAACGCCCTAGCGGCACCCATGGCGAGCGCCGTGCGCAAGCCCGATGTTTCAGAGCGAGGCGCCATCGAGACGAGTACCACTTCACCGCCACCTTGCGATTCGGCGAGCTGGAGCGCCATCTCCACGCTATAGGTGTCCGACTCGTCCAGCACAAGATCGCCCGAGCGATCAAGGGTCTTCGATTCCGGATCAAGCCGCGCAGGCTCATCTGCGCTCGGGACTAGTTTGACGCACGCTGCGATATTCACTATCTACCTTTAGTTGCTTTCGGCTGAACCAGGCTTTTTAGTGTCAGCACCTCGCGCGCTAACGCGACATCCAGTATCAAGACAGCATGCCTCGCGATCCTCTCTACCACAAAGTTTCTCACGGGACATCACAGCGATCGAGCAAACTCATAGGCCTCGGCAATGTTCTCACGCAAAAGACGTGGAGCGACACAATCGCCCAAGCGATATATGGGCCGAGCGTCGTTCCTTTCCCTCCACTTTCGATACATACCATCGTCGGAGACACGCCCGAAGGCCGGCACGACAGTGTCGACGTCACTGATAACCTGCGAGCCCGCTGACGTCTCATGCCGCCAGGTCACTTGACCTAGTTCGACAGCGACCACGTGTGATCGCGTCAAGATGTGGATCCCCCGCTCGACCGAGCGCTGGTAGAACAGGTGGCGGTTGGAGTCCTCGAGGGCGGCCCCGACCATATCTCGGTGCGTAATTAGCCACACCTCCGCACCGTTGTTGGCCAGGAACTCAGCAGTGCCCCACGGACTCCCAGTGGCCGCTCCAGTCAACCACGACTGCTCGACGAGCGGGCAGGCGAACCTCCCTCAGAACGTCATCGACTGATACGACAACGCTCTCGCTCAGACCCTGGAACCGGACGTACTCATGGCCGTCGAGTCCGGCACCCGGCTCTTGGTGAGAAAGCGGTGAGCTTTGCGTCACTTTAGAGAGAGCGGGCAGTGAGCCTGTAGCGACGATGATGACATCTGCTTCTATGTCGCTGATGTCCTCCGCTACGATATCCACACCTACATGGACTTCGACATGCAGTGAGCGTAAGGCGCGCTCAAGGTAGTCGATGCACTCGAGAATCTCTGAGTGGTACGGCTGCTTTCCCGCGAGGACCACCAGACCCCCGAGCTGCTTCTCTTTCTCGAACAACGTGACCTGGTGGCCACGACGGGCTAATGTCTCCGCCGCCTTCATCCCCGTGGCGCCGCCCCCAACTACGACGACATTCTTCGGGCTGTCCGTCGTGCCCAGTCTCCGTTCGCTCAACAGCCGCTCCCGTCCAGCCGCTGGGTTGTGATCGCACCGGATGGACCTCCCATGGGCAACCTGAAAAATACACGAGTCATTGCTTGCCATGCAGAAACGGATGTCTTTGACGTGGCCCGCGGCGATCTTCTTCGGAGTCTCCGGATCGGCGATCAGCTGGCGGGCCATGCCGATCAGATCTGCTTGACCGGACGCAAGCATCATCTCCGCCATGTCGGGATGCTTGACGCGACCGAACGAAATCACCGGCAAGCTCGACTGCTTCTTCAACTTAGCGTTCAAGTCGCGGAAACTGCCTTCGACGATCGCGGCGGGCGGAATCTGCATCCAGTAGCTCGACGCTGTACCCGCGTCGCAGTTGAGATAGTCGACCTCGCCTGTCCGCTCGATGTGCTCGGCCATGGCAAGCCCATATTCTGTGCCATAGCCCCACGGTGTGTACTCGTTGAGGCAAATCCGAGCCCCAACGATGAATTCCTTGCCAACCGCCTCGCGGATCCCCACGAGGACCTCGACAATCAAGCGCATCCGCCCTTCGAGGCTACCGCCATAAGCGTCAGTACGCCGGTTTAGGTACGGCGATGCAAAGGCACGAAGCAAGCCGTCGTGGCCCACCTTGATCTCCACCCCGTCGAACCCGGCCTCCTGCATGTTCTTGGCACTAACACCGAAGGCCCTCACTACGGTCCGAATGTCTTCTTCCTCCATGGCCTTCGTGGACGTCGTTCCTGATGGCTCACCTATTTGGCTCGGCGACCACATCAGTGAAGGGCGCTGTTCCAAGGAGTCGGGCCCGCAATGGGTCAGCTGGCTGAAAAGACCCGCCCCTTGAGAATGCACCGCCTTGACGATCCTGTTGTACAAGGGAACATTCGCGCGCGCGGACGCGTCCACTATATCTTTCGAAATACGTCCATTAGCCATCACGGACTGGCCCTCGAAGATGACCAAGCCGACCCCGCCCGCGGCCCGCTCCTCGTAATAGGCCACGTGGTCCTCAGACGGCTCTCCGTCATGCGCCAGAGCCGTAAAATGCGGCTGAAACACCAAACGATTGCGCAACTCCAGGTCACGGATCGAAAAGACACTGTTCAAACGTGGCCAAGGGTTCGTGCTCATATCCAAAGCTCCTCCTCACCCACGCAGTCAGCGGCAACTGCCGCGCTCTCTCGACAGCTGCTTCGCTTCACACGGCCGGGAGCGCTGGCCCCGGAACACTTCGGCTACCTCTCTGCGTGCAATACTCACTCTCCAGTCCTCCATAGCCACCAGCTCCGTCAGCCCAACGAACCCGCCTGCCTCCCTAAGCTCGTTCCGTTTGACTTCGCACCGCACTCTCACTGCAGCAAGACCCAAAGTCGATCTTCCACGTGCTGGCGCACAGCTCAGATGCAATAGCCCCTCTACGACCGAGCCGCCAGCCACCATCCCTGGCTCCTTTGTCACGTTAGCCTCGACGCCCTGTGCCGCAAAGCGGCTGGACCTATGACACCGCAAATCAAAAGCATGCCGACCACAAGCGACTGCCAGGTCGTCGTCATTTCGTGTAGCACCATAAAGTCCGTAAGAACGGCCATTACAACAATCGCCCCCAGGACACCGCCAACGCGCCCCCGCCCACCAAATGAGTCGATCCCCCCAAGAAGCACCGTAGCGATAACCAGCAGCTCGATGTTAACCCCGACCGTCGCGTCGACGCTCGCAATCGCTCCCGCGTACAATAGGCCCGCTATTCCTGAGTTCAGTCCCGATACGACAAACACCCAGAACACCGTGCGGTTCACCCGGATGCCAGCACGGTACGCGGCCACCCGGTTGCAGCCAATACTGTATAGATCGCGGCCGACGCGAAGCCACCGCAAGACAGCCACTAGGCCAACGGCTTCGACCACTACGATCACCACTACGATCGGCACCCAGGTCGAGCCAATATTGGCTACTCCCAGGGTCTGCAGCCACCCCGGTAGGTTAACGAAGCTCCCGGACCCAAGCAGACCCTGTTGGATTCCGGAAAACAGAGCAAGACTTCCTATCGTCAACACCAACGACGGCACACCGACGTAGCTAATCATGAAGCCGTTGAACGCGCCGCAACCGGCTGCCACTGACAGCGCCACCACCGCCGCCAGCCATCCTGGTGCTCCCGCTTGGATAACACGAACGAGCACAGCCGCACTCAGACCCATAGTCGCGCCAACGGAAAGGTCGATCTCTCCGCAGAGGATTACACAAGCCATGGAGAGACACATGATCGCCACGTACCCAAAGTTGGTGCCGATCAGGGTCGCATTAATCGTACTCAAAAAGGAAGACGTCGTCGCAACGGCCACTATCAAGATGATCGCACCGAGCACAACCAGTAGGCCGTCCCACATCACTTCAGGATCGGCGGCCTTTATCATCCACTTTCTTTCCGGGACTGCGTTCTTTTGCCGAGCTGGTCCTTCCTCCTCGATGTCGATCATGAAGTAGCCGCCGGCGTCGAGGTTCCCCTCATTTTCTGTCTCCCGCGCAAGCTCCGGCCTCTTCGTTGCAACGCCGTGATCGTCTCGCGCTTAAGAGAAATCGCCACGACAATGACACCTCCCTGCACCGCGCTTTCCCAGAATGGAGAAACGCCAAGGACGATCAACGAGCTCTCAAGAAGCGCGAGCAGTATTGCGCCGAGAGCGATACCGGGCACCGATCCCTGTCCTCCCCAGATGCTGACACCACCAACAAGGACCGCGGCAAGCACCCCCAGTAGGACGGTCGATCCAGCCGAGGCGTCGACTGTCGGGTACACTGCTCCCCATAACACCCCGACGATGCCGCAACACATCCCGCTGAACACATAGCTCGTGAAAACCGTGCTCGCCGGTCGCAAGGCGAGGATCCTTGAGGCGTTCGGGTTGGAGCCGACGGCGAGCCAGTACCGGCCTCGCCGCGTATAGCGAAGGAAGCCGTGCACAGCCAACCCGAGAACCAAGCTGTACCAGCAGATCAGGGGTACCTGACCAAACAGGCCGGTCGCGGCAGATTGATAACTTGAAGGAAAGCTGGTGGTAACGATCTCCTTCGCACCCGCGATCGTATAGAGTGCTCCAACGTAAACGTACAGTGTCCCGAGGGTGACCAGAATGGAGGGAAACCCTCGTCTTGCCACCATATACCCGTTCACTGATCCGAGGATGGCACCGAGGCTCAAGCCGATTAGGGCGATACCGCCGATGCCTAGACCCGGATGATGCGACATCACATCTGCGCTGATGTACGCGACGAGGCCCGTCATGGAACCTATGGACGCGTCAATGTTCCGAGTAACGATGACTGAGGCTTCGCCCAAGCCCACAAGGAACGTCATTCCTGCAGCGAGCCCGATCCCTTGCAGATTGGAAGCACTCAAAAACGCACTCGACTTCAGGGCAGTGAGAAGGCTCAGCACAAGAATTACTACCAAGAGCACAAATTCCCTTACGTTCCGCCGCAATAAGGTGGCAACACGTCGGGCAATCTCGGAGCGTCCAATCGGCAACGCACTCCTCCTTAACTGATCGCCAAGGCGACATCCTCGGGACTAACTGGCGCTGTCAACTGACCTGTCACTTCACCCTGGTGGAACAGGTAAAGCCGATCACAGAGTGCAGCCAGCTCCTCAAGATCCTCCGACACCACAATAACTGCAAGATCTCTTGCCCGAAGGCCCCGCACGATCTCGTAAATCTGCTGTTTCGCGCCGACGTCCACCCCACGGCCCGGATTATTCAGCGTGAGCACCATGGGCGACTCCGCAAGACAGCGCGCGAGCAGCACCTTTTGCTGGTTGCCACCCGACAGCGCGTTTACTGGGCGATCCACATCACGAGGTCGAATATCGAGTCGCTCCGACCACTCCTTGGCCAAGCCGCGCTCCCAGGCCCCCCGCAAGCGCGACCACCATCTGGACCCTTGCAGCGCACTAACACAGATATTGTTCGCCACCGAAAACCATGGAAACAGGCCTTCACGCTGGCGGTCCTCCGCCAGATATGCCAGACCGAGATCTCGTGCCTCGGCAGGGCTCCGTGGCTCGATCCGCTTACCGCGTAACTCGAGACTCCCGCGTGACATCTTCTGCACGCCGACCAAAGCCTCCACCAGGCTGACCTGACCCGCACCACGAAGTCCCGCGAAACCGACTATCTCACCCCGACATACTTCAAACGAAGCGTCGCGCACGCCGCCGAACGTCGAAACACCTCTTCCGCTCAAGACCAAGCCGCCTGCGCGGTCCGGGCGCGATCCTTCATCGGCCTCAGTCGGAGGCCGACCAAGCATCAGTGCGACAACATCGCGCGGAGTTAGCTCGCCTGCCCTCTCCGTACAAAGCTTCCTCCCGTCACGGAGCACCGTGATCCTGTCGGCGACCCTGAAAACCTCAGATATCCGGTGACTAACAAAGACGACCGCCACACCTCGCCCGGCGAGCGCCCGAGTCGTGTCCAACACCATTGTTGACTCTGTTGTCGACAGTGCCGACGTCGGCTCATCGAGAATCACCACCCGTGCCCCGCGGTTGACGGCTCGGGCAAGCTCGACGAGTTGACCCTCCCCAGCCGTCAACGCGCCGCCATCCCGGCCCGGATCCAGATCGATCCCGAGGTCAGCAAGCATGCCTCGCGCATATCTTTCAATCGATTTGCGGCTGCAGTAACGCGACTTCCAGTCACCATTCCCTAGAATGAGATTCTCCCCGACAGTAAGATCGCGGAAGATCATTGGCTCCTGGTGAACAACGACGATCCCGTGCCGCCGGGCGTCCTCGGCATCCCGTAAAGCCACCCGTCCACCACTCAAACTAAGGGAGCCGGAGTCGGGTTGGAGAATTCCACCAAGAATGTTGATGAGAGTGCTCTTACCCGCTCCGTTCTCCCCTGTAATTCCATGAATGCTGCCGGACTCCAGAATGAGGTCCACATCGCGCAGAGCCACCTGGGCGCCAAACGCCTTCCTTATGCCTTCTGCCTCGAGCGTGACCGTGCGGCCCTGCATTCCTGCTGTCTCTTCCCGATCAACTAGCTAGGGTTGATATCGTGCCACGACGTAGCGAAGTACGTCGCCAAGTAGTTCTTGACGTTTTGGCGAGTAAAGATAACTGCGTTCCCCGAGAGGATGGTCCCCTCAGGCCCTATCGTGAACTTTCCAAGCTTGCCCGCGGTAAAACTTTGCCCAGCCTTCCCGGTTATCACGCCTTGGGCCAGGTCGTACGATGCATAGTAGGTAAGGTAGCCGATCAATACTGGGTTGTATAGAACGTAGGCCGGAACGACTCCGGTCGTAAGAAGGCTGGCATCATCGGGAGGGAAACCCAGCCCGGACAGTTTGATGGTGCCTACCTTGTGTTGAGTTTCGAGCACCTTCGCCGCGGCATCAAGGCCCACTGGCGTGATCGCTAGGATGCCATTAAGGCTAGGATACTCGTCAAGAAGTGTAACCGCATCCTGGTAACTGGTCGTGGTGTCATCATTACCATAGAGAATCTGCACCAACTTCATGTTCTGGTACTGCGGAGTCCTCAGCAGGCTTTTGATTACGGCTATCCAGGCGTTCTGGTTCGCAGCCGTCGTCTCGGCTGAGATGACGGCGAACGTACCCTTATAGTTCATGGCCTTGCCAAGGATACCGAGCTGTTCTCCTCCAATGTTTTCGTTGCTGGCGTCCTGAATGAAGAGAGTCCGACAGGAAGCCGATACGTCCGCATCGTAAGTAACCGTCTTGATGCCGTCAGCCTGCGCAGCCTTAAATGCCGGGCAAGGAGCGGTAGGATCATTAGCCGAAAGAGCAATGACCGTGGGAGCCTTGGCTGTGCTGCTCCTGATGAGCGCCACTTGGCCGGGGACGTCGGGCTCGACCGTTCCGTAGTACTGGAAACCACCGTGGAGGGCTTCAGCCGCCTCGTCCATGCCATGCGCGATGGCCGAGAAGAACGGGTTCGCGGTGTTCTTCGGTATCATTATGAGGTCGAAGGGCTTCGAGGACGCTGTTGTGGCACCTGTAGCGTTAGCGCCGATGCCGCCGCCTAGGGCCAAGAATCCCGTGGCGAGTGTAACCGCGACAAGACCACGCCACCGTCTTGTGCCGCGGCTCGCAGCGGCGCCGTCCTTTTCTCGAGCTACTTGCGTGTTCACTTTATACTCTCCTTTTCCTGGTCGTCGTTACAAATCGTGGTTCCTATTCTTCAGACGCCAGCCAAGCCCCGTCACCCGACCATTAGTGGACGAAGCGTTCTCCGAGCGAACTCCAAGCCCGTGTGGATGCGGCTGACTGTCCCGCTCCACACAGGATCTTCGTGCTCGACTGACAGCACGCCGTTGAAGCCTCCTTCGTACAACGTGTCGATCACACGACACCAGTCGATTTGGCCGAGCCCGGGGACTCGATAGCGCCACCAGCCGACGTCCCAGGGGTCATCCCGATACACAGCCTTTCCCGGATATCCATAACGATTGCGCCTCTCGGGAAAGAGCTCGATGTCCTTCGCCTGGGCATGGAGAACACGGTCGACGTAGGGTCGGACGGCCTCCACGGGATCGATCCCCATCCACAACAGGTGAGAGGGGTCAAAGTTCAGGTAGAGACCAAGGGAGAACATCCACTCCCACAGCTCGGGCGAGTAGGCGAGATTGCCTGGATAACCGTCGGGATGCCAGCCCTCCATAACGCAGTTCTCGATGATCAGGCTCACCCCCTGCTCACCCGCATGGGAAACCAGGGGTCGGAATACTTCTTCGGCTTCACGCAGATTCTCGTTGACTGTCTTGTTCGGGTCACGCCCAACAAAGGTCCCAACGGTTGGGCAGCCAAGCATCGCCGCGGCGTCAACGCAGGCCGAGACATGTTCGTTGATGTTGTGGCGCTCAAGGGGATCCGGGTGCAGGTTGTTGTCGTAATAGGCAATCGACGACAATGTCACGCCATTTGTGTCAAAGAGGTCCCGAATCGCTTCAGCGTCTTCTGCGCGAATGCTGGCGACCGGCAGGTGACTAGCAGTAAAGGGCCGTTTGCCGAGATCGGGCCAAGCCGCGACCTCGAGGGCGTCGAAGCCGGCCCGCGCAGCCCATGGGACCAGGTCAACAAGAGCAGCGTCGGGCAGACATGCTGTCAAAAACCCGAGTTTCATGACGCGACCTCCACCCAAGTGCCCAGCGCGGCCGACTTGATGACTGCGTCTGTGACCTCAGCTGCGCGTACGCCGTCGGCGAAAGTGGGAAGACCGGGAGGGTTCTCCCCACGCACAGCCAGGTAAGTATCGGCAATGAACGCGTTGAAGCAATCTTGGTAACCCTGAGGATGACCGGCTGGCACAGTCACGTAGCGGCGCGCAGCTTCTGAGAGCGCGACACTGCCACGTAGTACAAGTTTGCTCTCTTCGCGCCCTCCTACCCAAAGCGACTCCGGCTGTTCCTGGTCAAAAACGTAGGAGGCCACTGACCCGTCCCACGAAAACCGCAGCTGGTTCTTGCGACCAAGCGACACTTGGCTCCCGATGAAAGAGCCAACTGCTCCGGCATCCGTTTCAAACAGGACGAGAGCAGCGTCCTCGGTGTCAACGGTTACCTTCTTGTGCTCGTGCTCGCGCTGGTCGACTGTGCGAACAAGTCGCGATGAGACCCGTGTGATGCGGTGACCGGTCGTAAACTCCAGCAGGTCGCACCAGTGCACACCGATATCCGCAAAGGCCCGGGACATCCCGGCAAGGGCCGACTCTACGCGCCAACTAAAGTCTTGAGTACCGGACAACCAATCCTGCAAATAGGAACCGTGGAGAAGGTGAAGGACCCCAGCCTCGTTCCTGCTGATGCGCTCCCGGACCTCTCTTATTAACCTCGATCATTCACGCGTCGTTGTGACCTGATAGGCCCCTATCCGCGGAAAGGCCCTTCCGACAAGGAAAACTGACTGTGTCGAGCAGCAGTATCCCCCTCGAGAAGGGCACTTCCAAAGTGAACGG